>Ga0247760_1001509_pt1 | contig 21224 bp, 26 predicted proteins | sample UWRJL171409R4_FD_179936 | JGI IMG/M metagenome (GOLD analysis project Ga0247760, IMG submission 179936) | Plant litter microbial communities from Arlington Agricultural Research Station in Wisconsin, United States - UWRJ-L171-409R-4 | ecosystem: Environmental > Terrestrial > Plant litter >... | reverse complement strand
GTCCCGTTCGCCCGCCCTTCACTCAACACATTCCAAAACCCCTCCCACGAGGCAATCCACTCCTTCTCGCCCCCTCCACCCTGCAAACTCGCATCCCGTCTATCGATCCCCACGGCATCCACTCCAGCCTTCTGAACACCTGGCCCCGGCGCTTGCGCCAGGAATGTCTTCTTGGCCTCCCAATTCGCAGCGAGGAATGTGTCTTGCAGGAACGCTCGTCCTAGAACGGAGGAGCCCGTGCCGGAGGAGGTGGAACACGGGAAATACAGCGTGGGAAGACCGTTGGTGGACGGGGGGGAAAGAGGGAGAGAAAGAGTCAGCGAGAGGTGTGGGAAGGGGATGTGGATTGTGAAGTCTTTTTGGTTGGTTTTGGGTGTAAGTGAGGTGAATGTGAATGATAATGCTGACGCGGATGTGGGTATTATTAGTGTGCGTGGGGAGGAGATGTCCCAGAGGTAGAGGCCTAGGGAAGGGGAATACGTCACGGGGAGGAAGGAGGCGATGGCGTCGCAGGTTGATTTTGGAAGGGAGAGGTATGGCGAGCAGGGGTCGATTATGACGGGGAGACCGGGTGAGGCGGCGAGGGAGGAGTTGCCTTTGGCGAGGAGGCCGGGGATGGATTTTGATTTTGGGCCGGAGGGGAGCGAGAAGGGGGAGGCGCCTTTGATGGTGGTGATGGCGATGTCTTTGAGGAGGAGGGGCGTGTTGAAGTCGCCGTCGAGGGTGGTGACGGGGCCGGCGATGCGGTTACGGTCGTAACCGCCCCAGAGGAGAGAGCCGGGGACGCGGGCTGAGGAGATGCCACAGCCGAGGTGCAGGCCGAAGGAGGCCGACGCCGTGGTGCCACGCTGGGAGAGGTCCCGGATTTGGGCGAATGTTTGGTTGGGCGTGGGCGCGCCGAGACTGTGGCAACCAACGAAGCCTGGATAGTGGGTGCCGTCGGGGAGAGTGAGCATCTGGTCTGAGTCGGTGATGACGACGAAGCTCGCGTCTGTGGTTATGTCGGTGTTGTCGTCTTTGAACCCAAGGTCGATTTTGTCGAGCAGCATGTGTGTGCCATTGCCTGCAACTGGCACTCCGGTCATCCATTCCTGGGCTAGCGTCCTGAAGAGGATTGGGCCTTCGGAAAAGTCGGCGTTGGCAGTCGAGTAGTTGCCCGCGTCGCAGTGGCTGAAGGTCGTGTTGAGTCGGCAGTAATCCGTCGAGATGATTACAGAGTGAAAGGCGTGGCCGGGATACAGCGCTATCTTCTGCTTGGATGCCCCGATGGTTACTTCGACGGCGTTCCAAGGACCGTCGGGCCCGAAGGTTTTGGTCGACCAGGACGCCGCACGAGGCTCGGGGATGGCGATTACAAAGGGTGAGAGAAGCAGGAAAATTAGCAAGCTACTGGAGCTCGAATCTGCAATCATATTGATGCACAAAAGAACGACCGTGTGGGTAAGAAGAATGATTAACGGATATAATGCAGCCGAAACAGATCATACCACTTCTCGGGATTATCTCTCAAATAAAAGAGAAACTTGAAATAGAGGTCTTGGTGTAAAAAACGACACAAAAAGAGAGAAGGAAACTATGAAATGGGTCGAGGAGGAATGGTAGCCACCCTATGGGCTTCCGCAAGGGGAAATGACGAGTTCATCATAGGTTTCGATGCCATTCTTGATGGATCATTTGTTTGTCCTTTTGAGGTCGAGGTCTACATAGATATGCAAAAGACCTCAGCCCTGAATGGCTCAACTGGCGATGGCGGCGTCAATCGACTAAACCGGGTTGGCTGGCGCTTATTATCGGGTGCGGAAATGGTTGTTGGCCGTTCCGGCAGACCGGGAGTGGGGGTCGGTTGACGCCGCCCCCTAACCGCCGACCTGGACTCTGAGACGAAACCGCAAGCTGTGATTGGCCAGGCCATTTCTGGACTTGCATATCCGCACCCTGCGTCTCAAATCCAGGCTCGACCAACAGGAAGGGAAGATCTACTGGAAGCGCGCTCCCCAACCTGGTGAAAAAGTGAAATCGCCAACGCGCTCATCATTGATAACAGGCGGTCCCGACAGAGTGGTCCTGGCTGCACAGTCCGCGATGCCTCTCATTCCACTTTCCAACCTTCTTTCGCTCATCATGTTTTGAATCGCGCTTCCATATTTCGTCTGCTGTGCAGACCTCATCCCTTCTTTTGCAATGACTTTTCGGATACCATTTTTCGTGTGGTTAGCGCGAACCTCGTCACCCGCAGGCAGTGCTTCCGTCTCACCTTTGCTCGGCCCAACTTTCATGTACCCCAAAAGGCATCCAAGCGTGGGCGCCATCCTTTCGTCGAAAACGGCGCGATCGGTACTCATTTCGTTATTGGCCTTCATCACTCTATTTGGCTTCGCCTGCAGATTTAGCGGGTTATGGAATGTCCATGCTTCGTGGGGGAGGAAACTGGCTTCGCCCGAGGTCGACTTGAACGACCCAACCATCAAATGGTCTCAGTTTGCTTACGTTCAATACGTCACCAACGAGGAGTACCTCTGCAACTCTGTCATGCTCTTTGAGGCGTTGCATCGCCTCAGAAGCCGCCCCGACCGGGTCATGTTCTATCCATCTCCCATGCTCGAGGATCCCCACGGTCCGATGCCCTCAATCCCCAACCACAACGCCACACTCCTCATCAAAGCTCGCGACGAGTACAACGTCACGCTCATCCCAATTGACCTTCTCTCCCGGAATACCACAGACGGTAACCTCCCTCCCACTTCCCCCCTTTTCCATATTACTAACCCCCTCCCCCCACCGCTAGAAACCTGGTCCTCCTCCTTCACCAAACTCCTCACCTTCAACCTCACAACCCACGCCCGCGTCCTCTCTCTCGACTCGGACGCCCTCCTCCTCCACCCGCCAGACGAGCTCTTCCTCCTCCCGCCCTCCCCCGTCGCCATGCCCCTCGCCTACTGGCTCCTCCCCCAGACCCGGAAATTCTCCTCCTACATCCTCCTCATCCAGCCCTCTCCTGTCGAATTCGCGCGCGTCATGGACGCAGTCCGCTCCGCTGCGCCAGGGGAGTATGACATGGAGGTGTTGAATGACCTGTACGGGGGAACTGCGATGGTGCTTCCGCATAGGCCGTATGGGCTGTTGACGAAGGAGTTTCGCGGGAGGAGGGGGGAGCATGGGTATTATTTGGGGAGTGCGGAGGAGGAGTGGGATGCGGTGGGGGTTTTGGAAGAGGCGAAGTATGTGCATTTTTCGGATTGGCCGATGACCAAGCCGTGGGTGCCGGTGAGTGCGGGGTTGAAGGCGATGATGCAGCCGGGGTGTTGGGAGGGGGAGGGGGAGAGCTGGGAGAGGAGGTGTGTGGAGAGGGATGTGTGGAATTGGTTGTATGGTGAGTTTAGGGAGGGGAGGGAGGTGAGTTGTCTGACTTGAGTGAGGGTGTGTTTTTCAGGGGTTGGCTGACAATTTCTTTTTTTGCAGAGGATTTGTTATGGCGACCCAGGGAGGTGACTATATTTGGAACCATTTGGCCCTGAGACGGGAGACCCGACCAAAGAACAAGCACGGGAGTTGAGAGCTCCGTAGGAGGTTGTCATCTCACCTTGAGGACTGGAATGAAAACTATAGAGAGATTTTGGTTGAAGGGGGATGCGAGTGGAGCTATAGAGAGTTTCACAAACTAACCGAATCGCTTCCATTAATATCTTATTGTTCATTTCGGTCTGTTTTCTTAGGGTACCGCGTGGACTTGTTTTGCCAAGCTGATGCTTGGCATCGCCAATCTTCCTATGCCCACCAGCGCAAATCTCGACGCATAAAACGGGCACACTGCTACCGTAGAGTCTTCTTTACTAACCAGTTCATTTTATCATGCCTGGATTTTACTACTAGAAGCCAACAGTAAAACAAGTGGGATGTGAGGTAAGACGTTGATTGGCTATGGTGCGAAGTCCGGGGATTCATCCTCCAAATGAATCCCGGTGGCGCAGCACAGGCATGAGTCAAGAATCCTCCCGCTCCACTTCATATAACCGCTGTAACCCCCTCACGAATTGGGAATCCCTCACTAACTCAATTTCGACCCGATTTACACTGCTTCGCGCAACCACAACCACCACCAAAATGCCCAAACCACAACATCCCCCCTCGCTCAGATGGCCCAAAACAAAACTCACCTTCTACACCTGGTGGACAGTCCAAACATCCATCCTCAGCATAATCTCTCTCGTCTCCCTCATCAATGGCATCATCTCACCCCTATCAGGGGGTGCAAAACCTCCTCTCCAGGACCCCACACAACCAACAGAACCTCAAACGCACGAAAAACTCCTCACCTGGGTGTTAGGCATCGCGGTACCGCTAGCAAACCTAGCTCTGCTATACTACCTCTTAATTAAACTCCGCGTTGTAGTCGCAGAGGTCGCAGACCGCTCTGGATATCGTTCTCTTCCTGGCTCTGACTCAAGGAGGGTACGGTGGTACGGGTTCAAATCGGCAATGGCGGCGGAGAAGTTTCTCTTGTCTGAGAGAAAGGGCGCAGCGGTGTTGTTGGCTGCCACGATGGCGTGGGTGCCTACAGTCGGGGTGTCGACGCTGACGATTATGATGATGGCGATGTTTTTGCGGAATGGAATTGGTGGCTTTATTGTGTTGCTTGGGTTGCTTGTTGGCGGGCTGGGTCTTGTTGGGCATTTGGTTTATGTTTGGGGGCGGTCGATGAAGGTTGCGGTGATGGGCCCGAAGAATGGGCGTGGGTTGGAAGAGGAGGAGGGAGAAGATGAGGAGGATGGAGAGAGGTTGTTGCCCAGGGGAGGAGAGGGTTTAGCTGCTGCCTTACATTGAGCCTCAATAACTCCATCTCTCAGTCCTTTCCAACTACACACCTAGTTGCAGCAGGGAGACAAAGAAATCAGCAGATAGATGGTACCGGGTATCTTGCACAGTACAAGTTATACTGTGCAACAACCATGAATTCCCGAAACGAGAAAACGAGATGTCACCGCTCAATGCCACTCATGCTGACGGTTCAGAGCACCCGTGCGACTATGGGGGTTGCCAACGGCTGGGAATTCAGGCTTTCAGGCATCAAGATCGGGTCAGAGATCATCTTCGGGACCACCACCACGAAGACCTTACTCTCCAGTCCAAACAAGTTGACAAGCAGTGGTGGTCTTGTCGCTCTATGTCTCGGGATTGGTGGCGCTGCAATCGTTGTCTGGAACATCGAATTACTATTGCCACTAAAGGGTATACCTGCTCGTGGTGCGGAGTTTCTTGTGAAACCGAGCGCCAGACATTCGGCTGTTTCCGCCTGCTGGGGCTGGGGCCGTGACTGCGAATACTGCAGATAAAGATGACGACCACCGGCGGGGCGATTAAGATAGACACGGGTTTTACGCGACCGGTAGGAATCCGGCCTGGATGACCGTATTTGTTGATAACGGCCCTTCGAGTTCAGACTTAGACGAGGGCTTAGACTCGGCCCTCCTATTAAGCTCAAGTTTACAATCGCGACTCCAGCGACTCTCGTCCCGGAGTCCAACGCTGGCTTCCCCAGACCGGCTCCGAACAGGCGCCTCGCCTGAGAAACTAGCTCGACCGGTGGGGAATCCCCATGTTTCGGCCCACGAATGGTGTTCGTATAACACCTACTCGGCAGCGGTTAGAGCCTTGGATCGCTTCTCCTCTTCAGCCCGAAGTGTTATCGGCTCCTGAAACCAACCCCTTGGCGCAGTCAGCCCACAGATCGTCAAAGTGACTACCGTAGCAGCAGGGAAGACTCCCAGGTCGCTAGGAAGATGATGAGTTCCTTGGACGCCTGCTTGATTTTTAAGAATTGTATTTTTGGGTTCTTTGCATTTCGGTCACTTTTCATGATTGATGTAGTGGATGTGCCAAAGCGAAATATACCTATGCAGTTTCACTGAAATGGGGCAGTTTCTATTTGCTACTAGCCAAGCAGAACACTCATTAATGACAATCCATCGCTCAGCAATCAAGTACCTATTCTCCATTACCTACACCGTTGCCAAAATTATACCCCTGACTCATTCAGCTACCTCTCGCTAGTCGCCGATATTAAAGCAAGAGGTGTGATGTTACACAAACCCGATGTTACACAAAGCCACTCACATGATGTAGCTGGGGCGGAGCACAAAATTGCAGGAGGGAGGACTCCGAGGGCCCAAGTCCATGGATTTCGAGAGGAGCCTGGAAATTTCTTTCTTATCCACGTTCTTAACCGTAGTCAACTCTTTCCACCAAAAGCCCAACTGCCCCCCGTTTTCCAAACCCACGCCTTGCAGCTCCGAAAATTCTAAAGGATAGCCTCCAAAATTACAGCCCATATATGTTCAAATTATGGAATCAGCTTGGGGTAACCGATTTATGCGGTCCAATCCGTTCGGCCCAAACCGCACAAAAACCACAGTTATCAACCATACTATCTCCCGGGATTGCACCGACGGGCGAGCAGTGCACGCGCGGCGGCTCTATGCGTTGGGCGACAGCGACTGGTCAGTTCCCAACAGCAAGAAGAGACGGCTTGGGGGCAGGAATGAGGACAACAATGAAGAAACGCCAGACGCAGGCCAGGCCCTCGGGGTCTCCCCTATGACTGGCTTTCTGAGCCAGCCGGCCATTTCGCAGACTTTTGACCGAAAGATGGCTGACTCCAAAAGCTGGAAAGGGCAATGGGAGGAAGCGATGAGGAGAGGAAAGCTTATCCGCGAAACCGATGTGATGGAGGAATTTCGGCACGAAATGCGGCTCCAAATTCAAGCTCAGGAGGAGATGACCAAAGTCGGTCTGGGATTTGGCGGGAATCTCGACCAGGACGATAGCTTTGGACACAAACGCAGGAAGTTCGAGCAACTAGATGGTCCTTTTGGCAGTGATACTGGCGTCGACATTGAGGGCTACCATGAGAGACCGGCCTACCCCAAGACGATGAACTGGCCACCTTATATCGATGCACGCGCAGCTTTTGGATCAAGCTCAATGGGGATGCCAAGTGTCACGGTGGTCTATCACGACCCCAAAATTCTAAACCTGGGCGAACTTCACGAAGTGCCACTTTCTGGCTCCGTGTCTAAGCCAGAGGGAGCAAGGACCCTCGCCCCGAGGCTCGAACCCCTGCCCAGCCCCGAAAAAAGCCCTCGTTTGAGAGAGTATCTCGACCGGCGGGGTGTCCCGATGTTTCGACCTGCCAAGGATATTCGCATGGAGTGTCGCCGGGAGCGATTGGGGCCTTCAGGTTCACGCCGTCTGCTGTCGATGAGCGGTAACGCGCCACAACCTACGCTAGTCTCTAAACTACGTAGTCTTACGTCGTACAAATGACTAGATATGCCTAAGATGCTGGCTGTGCGAGCTCCATGGTAAAGTGTGGGACGAGAAGCTAGAATGTAGCAAATCTTGGGGCTCATACATAAACTTAAGAATTGAAGAAGGGGTTTGACATTTAATACGGTGATCCAGACGAGACCTTAGCAATGTTGCAAAGAGGCAACAGCTCACCTTTTGGTACATTCATCCCTTCTTTGTTCTCAGCTGAAGTATTCCTTTACCTTCCTAAGATTCTCCAACAGTCCGCCCACATCTGACGCGACTGAGTGCACGAAAAAGTCTGGTCGAACCAGGATGAATCGCGTGGTTGGGCCGAAGCGATCTTGAAGTGACGTATGCCGATAACCCTTGATAGGAGTGATACCCTCCCCAGCCAACTGCCCGGCAGTGCATGGATGATAGCAGTCCAATGAGCCCACCTCCGCCCCCTGACTCCTTGAACCACTCTTCTGGTAGAACGACACACCGTCCATGGTAAGGAGGTCAGCCTGCAAGTCCGACTCCTTCAAGGCCGCTGCGACTTCATCACGCAATCCGCTATGCGCGTCGTCTCCCACCAACACCAGCAGCGAAAGATGCGACAAGCAGCGAAGAAACGCAGCGTCTGACAGCTTCGGCTCCTGTCCCTCCTTCCTCACCCAAATCTGCGCAACCTTCCGTCCACCTCCGGCCTGACCCAAAAAGAACCCATCCGGACAAGTCTCATGCGTGTAGATCAGCTTGTCTCTGAAGGCATTCTGGGTGCGATACCGTGCAATCCTCTTGAACTGCCAAAGAAGACGCATCCACACGCGGTAGAAGAACCCACCAATAATGGACCGCTGGTTGACGATACTGCCGTTTAGCTTGGTGGCCATTAGCGCGGCTTGCCAGGCGTGGTGACGCTCCTGGCCCCAGCCGGTGAGGATCCGTTGGCGTGTCTCGTTGGACATGTTGACGCGGGACATGATGGCTAATCGCCAGCCGAGGGCTTGGGCGTCTCGGATGCCTGTGGCGATGCCTTGGCCGCCGAAGGGGGGGAAGACGTGGGCGGCGTCGCCGATTAGCATTGTGTTTTGGGAGAACCAGCGGTTTACGACCTTGACGGCGAATCTCGACAGGGGATTAGCGTCTGTGGTTGACTGACAGATATTCGGGGGGACAACATACGTGAATGGCCGGCATCGAACCACCTTGATGCAGTCTCGAGGGAATTCGACTGCTTTCTTGAGGGTTGACGAAAACCTCGACCCCGGGGTGACCATCCAAGGCGCAAAGAGGCTCCAGAAGTGGTTTTCGACGTTGTCGAGATTGTCTTCGGGCCCCACCGAGTACTCGTGTCTCCAGCATCCAGAGCCAACAGGCCCAAACCTTCCGCTCACGGCTGGTCTCTTGGAATCATTGCAGAAACTGGCACGGTGTGTGAGCATTATTGGGTGCAATTGTCTGTTCGTGTTGCCCGGAGTCGACTCACTGGAACCCACTTGGCCAGAACGCATCATGCACCTGCTCAGGGGTATACCCCAGCTTCCACAGCGGGAAGTCCGGATGTGATTGAGGCGTTGGTGTTGTGATGTGCAGATTTGCGGCAATCCATGTGCCCACATAGGTCCAGACACTCCCCTCCTGTCTGATGCCCTCGGGCTCGAGGAACTTCTTCCGCACCACTCCCCTTTTCCCGTCAGCGCCAACGAGCCACCTTGAGCGAATGGATCGTCTTGCGCCCGCCTGATTGTTGTACTCGATTACTGTGTGGTCGCCGACTTGCTCCCGAGTGAGGACCTCGCAGCCTGTCCGCAGCTGACAGCTCGGAAAGTCTTTCAACAGGGCTCTTATTTCTCGTTCTGAGGGCATTGGTCAGCAAGCATCCCACCGAGATTTGCGAAATTCGCTTACCGTAATTTGGCTGAAACTGCGTGATATTATTGGAAACGGCCTGTTCCGCCCAGTCCTCGGTGATGTCAAAAGTCATGAACGGGGAGGTCCTGAAATCGCCGCGATGGAAATTCAGGACGCCAATGTCCTTTCCTATCCTCTTGGTGAGGCCTTCGCCGATCCCGATCTGATACGATATCCGCACGGCATCCCCGTTGACCACAATCCCTCGGGGATCCTCGCAAACCTCGGTGTCTTTTTCAAGGATTACCACCTGTGCGTGTCAGCCGAGCTTGAGGGTTGTCGAATAGATGTTTGTTGACATACCTCGACACCCATGCGCCCAAGCAGAGCGCCCAGGGCGAGTCCACTAGGGCCAGCCCCGACGATGAGAACGGTCGTCTCTTCCATATTAATTGCAGGCTGAAAAGAATTATTTGGAACAATATGGCAACAAAACCTCAGTGGATGAAGTGGTTCTCGCAGATGTAATCTCAAGACCACTTTAATCTCGTCCATCTATCATGTGGAAGCAGAGGCACATAGAAAATCCCGAGCCCCCGAGCCCCCGTGCTATTGTCGGCTTTACGCATCCGCAAGGGGGTGATAATCCGGGGATCTTGCGGGGCGTCATTAGTGCCGGCATCATGTGGGGAGAAGGGCGGTTGGGAATACCGCTTCGGATGCAAGCAGCCGATCCAATGTTTGCCCCTGTTGCCCCCACTTCAGCCCGGCTCGCTCCAGGCCAGAGGTCACCCCGACCAAATTCTGTTGCAGTTGCGCGGCTGGATGCTGGGCGGGATACCAAGGCGGGTATGAATGTCGGGTACAATTTCCATGCATGCCGAGGAAATTTGAAAGGATTCACGGTTTGGCATGGTAAATGTTGTCCCACCAACCAAAGTTTGGCCTCCAGTTACCACCGTCCACCGTGACATCAACATAGGTACGTACATAGAGATAATTAAACTCTCTCCGCACTCTTGGAAACCTCCAGATTAATCTGGCGATACGCGGCGGCCAAGTGTTCCCTCATTTCATTTTGTCACGGCCGAGTCTATTTCTGGGTTGAAATCCAAATAAAATCACATACCCCGACAACGTCAACTACGACTCAGAGGCCGGGAGAATCGAGGATTGGCCAAACACCAAGGTTTGATTTCGGAGGTACTATATACCAGCGAATAGACTTCATGTGTAAATACTCAGCCAAGAAAAACTTTATTTTTCAACGTCACACCCGACGTTGGGAGAAGTTTCTTCAAGAGTTTTGACAGATAGACTTCATGATATTTCGCTTTCAACGGAGGGGAACTTCTTTAAATCGCAAAATCCATTCCGAACTCCATTTCTGTACTAAAACACACCATCTTCATGCCCACTCTGTCCAATGCTTATGCCCTGATATACCATCCGAGGTTCTCCTCCTTAATGTCCCGCTCACACAGCCCATTACCGAGATACGCAAATCTGTTCTGTGGCTGCAGGTAGGTGAACTCAAAGTCCTCATAACGCGGCGATTTAACAGCTTCCAGGAAGTGGTTCACCGACCCAAACCATGGACCAACAATCCTGCCGCCCTTTTGACCTCCCTTGTACCTGAATTGAGGGCCACGAGATTAGAAACAGGCCGACTTATAACGGGAAAGTCAGAGAACCTACCAACTATTGCAGTCTCCGGAAAAGGTCAGGGTGTCCATTACTGCGTCCTTGTAGTCGTTGAACTCTGTTGTTGCCTGGTTGTTGACGACAACGGACTTCACTCCCTCGCATTGGATCTTGTTGACAAAGTTGAGCGCAAAGTCGACCTGCGCCTCGATCGAGGGCATAAGGGAGCCGTTGGAGATGGGAGTGTTGGGGCCAACCACCACTGCGGTTTATTAGTTCAGCATAGAAGTGTCGGGTGATTGAGGGGAACTTACTGAAATAATTGGGCATGTCAGGAACGGCACACGTGAAGTACGCCTCGGCTCCCGTCTTTGCCCATCTCGCTCCGAGATCGACGCCGTGGCGCCCAGTCATCTTGAACGCCGGGGTGTAGCTCGTGTCGTACCCCGTGGCCGCGATGATGACATCGACGGGGTATGCTTTACCCTCGCTGGTCACCACACTGTTGGAAGTGATCTCCTTGATGGAGGTTCTGACGATCTCTACATTCTCTTCTTGGAGAGCCTCGAGATATCCCTCTCCGGGCGTGACACTGAATCTTGATGTTAGCAAATCCCCCCACCAAAGACTCCAGAAACCAGCACTCACCGCCGACATCCAACATCAAAGTCAGGAATAAGGGACTCCCTCAAAACCGAATCCATCCCCGCCAGCTTCTCCCTCATACTCTTCTCCACCAGCTCCCGCGACGCCTTCTGCCGCGGCGACCCCTTGTAAAAGTTCGGAAACCTCGAGTTCAACTCATGATCAACCTCCCGCCGGTACTGCTTCAGATACTCCGCATCCTCACGAAACTTACTCTTCTGCTCCTCCGAGTACGCCGTCCTCCTCCCATCGGGCGCCAGCCTCCCCACAAACTGCGGCGCAATCCACGTCGCCGACCGTGCAAAATTCGTCAGCGACTTGGCCACCGGCTGAATCGTCGGCACGACCTGAATCGCCGACGAACCCGCCCCAATGACCGCCACGCTCTTCCCCGTGAGATCCAGATCCTGCGGGTAGTTCCCCGTGTGCACCAGCGTCCCCTCGAACGAATGCAGCCCCTGGATCTCGGGCCACTTCCACCGGTTTAGCACCCCCGCGCAGTTTAGCACCACTTCGGCCTCGTCCTCCACCACCACGCCCGTCTTCTCGTCTAGCGCCTTGACCTTCCACCGCCCCACCTCGGCGTCCCACTCGGAGCTCACCACGCGGTGGTTGAACTTGGCGTTCTCATACACATTGTACTCCCGAGCCCGCGCCTTGTAAAACTCACATATCTCCTCGGCGCCGACGTACACGTGCGACCACTCGGGGTTCGACACCCAGGGATAGCTGTACGAGTGCGCCGGGATGTCGCAGGAGCAGCCGGGGTAGCGAGACTCGAACCAGGTGCCGCCGACGTCGGCGTTCTTTTCGTAGATGACGAAGGTCACGTTGGTGAGGGAGAGGGCCTTGTAGGCGAAGGCAATTCCGGAGATGCCGGCGCCAATGACGATGATGCGGATGGGCCGGGGGGTGTTGAGGGGGGTCGGGGTTACGAGGGGGAGAGTGGGGGGGGGGGGGGGGGGGGGGGGGGTGTGGGGGGGGGGGGGGGTTAGGGGGGGGAGGGTTGTGGGAGTGGCGCTAAGGGAGCCCATTGTGGCTTGTGGAAGGGTGGTGATGTGATGTGGTGGGAGAGGTGAATGGTGTGGATTTGGTATTCCGTCGGTGGTGAGGGAGGGGTGGTAAGGGTGGAAGAGGGAACCTTAAGATGTGTGGTTTACTTCTTAGCCATGTCGCTTCGCCTCACCTGGTCTTGATCAAGTCGCGGATCTTGCGTACCGAAACGTCCGTCATGTAAGTCACCGGCAGCCAATCGGCTTTACTCATCCAATTCAAGATGTCGTCGGTAACAGGAACTCACTGTCCCCCGCATATCCAAAATCCGGGGAAAACTAGTGCAATGTCTCCTTTGCCACTTCGGCGGTTTGCATCCGGGCAATGCAGGGTCTGAGTCCCCGCCCCAGCCGCGGGGAAACTCCACACAACCTTCTCCTTTCTATTGCAGTCGGGACAGCCTTCAATGGACCCAATGTGATGGGAAAACTTCAAGGTGGCCATTTCACCACGGAACATGGCGCAAAGGTGGGAGCATGTTCGCGATCTTAAACAATATCGAATTCTGGCCAGTCACATTGAAGAAGAAATGGCAACATTGCCAGCGTGTCTTTGGCATCAAACTGTAACCCACGACATCGTATTGGACATGTAACATAGCTAGGTAGGTAGCTACCTAGGTAGATAGGGGCCTAGGTAATTTTCAGGAGAACACAGGGTTTCTCATTTTCTCGCCGCGCACTGAACCCGAACTTCCGTATATCACCAAGCCGCCATCCCCTTTTAAAAAGACAGAATACACTACAAGCCAAGTCCAGAAGCTAATACCCCGTTCCCCACCCAAGACCCGTCAATGGCGCACGTCGAAGCTGGCCATGACGATATCCTAAGGGCAGGCGATGCCGCATCCTGTCGCAAACACGTGAGCATTAAGACAAAATGCCGTCTCAAGCCAGGGGCAACTCACCAAGGGCAATTCCAATGCAATCAGCACCACCGGGGGTGTTGCCGCAGCCCCACTTCTCCAAGCAAGCGCTGTAGCCATAGATACAAGTGTTGCCGTCCTGGTACTGGCACGATGAGAAAGGGTCCGGGCAGGTCTCTCGGGCTACAATCTTTGCAGCGTCAGCCGAGAGAGTTGTGGCAACGGCCCTGGCGGAAGCCACAGTGGCCAGGATGGCGGCAGCGAGGATGGAAGTGAACTGCATGGTGGGCTGAGGAGGATTGTTTGAAGTTGATATTGGTTGTGAGAAGTGAGGGCTGAATACTGGATGCTGGGTGATGGAGGGATGAGCGCGATGATGAGGAAAGATTCATGTCAGAGGTGTTCGAGAGACCAGTGGCTTTATACTGTGAGCTTGTCATTCAAACAGCTCTGAGAGGGAACCACGACCTGCCTTACACTGCGAGCTAGGTGTTCATCTAGAGCGGGAGTGTTCATGGCCCAAAGACATACAATGGCAACAAGGCTCGGTGAGTTTAGAGAAGGATCAAAGGGCCTCCGGATGCTCGGAATCGCCGAAGCCAAGTTATCACACAATCACGACGATGAAAGTCCAGCATGAGTTCCATCCCGTCCATGGTCTATCACAACCCTAAGACAGTGACAGGATGGATCTGCCTCTTAGGATGGACCCAGCAAGTCATTTCATCAGGTCGTCAATTGGAGCGCTTGCAGCCGAGACGGGCTGAAGTGAGTGTGTTGTTGTGTCTAGACCTCCTCTTTACCTTGCTGTGCCACTCGGTTACGAAACCCGCCGTCTTGAGAGGATATCAAGAGGCGGCAGTAGGAAGTGTGATTGAAGCGATAAATGATGGAACTAGGCTTTTCATCTCTCTTGGGTTGCCTACCAATAGCGGAACCCCAATCCAAAGGCAAGGGCGAGCAGGTTGTCCGTGTCCCGCCTCTTAGCCAGGCATGAAACAAAGCTGTAATCAAGATGTTGCCTCGACGCTAGCGGCTTGCATCAAGGACCTTTCCCAAACTAGCCGTGCAAACTCAAAAGTACCTAACTACACAGCAATCCTTCTCGGTAACCCCGAGCACACGTGGCAATCCGCGACCCGGCCGACCATTAGCCGCCCCGCGGATCCGATGATGACCCGCGTCGGCAAAATCCCGAGCTAGGCGAGTTTGGAGTTTGTACCTCGCCAGACAACACGGCCCAAACCCACGTGGCATTGCGCCCCTGTCCGGGGGATCCCGTCCAAAGACGCCGATTCTGTGACCTTCAGCCTTCCCGGCGCGTGGGAGATGCTCGGAGCCGACCGCGTCACGTGTCCCGGCTAAATCCATAATGATCAAGACAAGAGCACGGCCGTCGATTTGTGGGTGGTTGGACAGTAAATCTAGACATTGCAAAGTACCTACCTACATGAAAGTTGAGATTATGTACACGTTTTCCTTTTCACGCTCTCACTCTGGCACCTGAGTTCCAGCATCCCGATTTCCAAGCTACTGAAATTGGTAGAAGAATTTGATTTCACCACACCCAACGATATTAGGAACCTTGAGGGTTCTACGACAGGTATGTAGAATTTGTCCATCCAACATCTCCCCATCCCCCCTTACTCCTTCTCAAACGCAATCCTCGTCCTCAATACCCCAATCGGCTTAACCTCCACCTCGACCACATCCCCCTCCTTCAACTCACACTTCGGACTCTGAAACCACCCCACCCCCGCCGGCGTCCCCGTCATAATCGCCGTCCCCGCCGGAATCGTCGTCCCCTGCGACAAAAAGCTCAACAGCCCATTCATCTCAAAGATGAAATCAAACTCGCTGTCCTGCACCGTCCGCCCGTTCACCCTTGTCGTGATGCGCGCGCCTAGTGCGGTGGGCGAGAACACGGAGGGGTGCACGAGGCGTGGGCCCAGGGGCGCGAAGCGGTCGAAGCCTTTGGCGTAGGTGTATTGGCCGCCGCAGGAGCGTTGGAAGGTGCGCGCGGTGAGGTCATTGCCGATGGTGTAGCCTAGGATGTGCGAGGGGGCCGAGGCGGGGGTGATGTTTTTGATGGGGGTGCGGAGGACGAGGGTTAGTTCGCCCTGTGCAAGGAGGGGTGTTAGTGGGTGTGAACTGGGGAGGGGAAAGAGGGGAAAAGGAGGGGGGAAGTACCTCGAAGTCGGGGAAGGCCTTTTGTGCCTGCAGCGGGAAGGAAACCTCACTGTCGGGCTCGGCGAGCGATGCAGCGGGCTTGTACCACATGGGGGGCGTGGCAGGGATGGGCAGCTGGAACGGTGTTAGTCAAGCTGGGTCAGCAGCCATGGGCATGGGAGGCAGAGGTCACGTACCGATGCCTCGTTAGCGTGGTTGCGGTAGTTCAGCCCGACGCAGATGATGGGGATTCCTGTTACAGGTACGGGAGCAAGAAGCTATGGCAGGGGTGTGAGTTGCGAGTCTTCCTTTTCTGGCGCGGTGAGTTGGGGAAACATACCTTGGCGACGGTGACATCGACGCCAGTGACGCTGCCAGACTCGAGATCATCGATGGTCTGGTAGCCCTGCACAGACAGTCCTATGGCAGGGGTGGTGTCTAGTGGGAGGGAAGCCCAGTATTCTCTGTCGTCCGAGGCCCGAAAGCGAATGAGACTGTCCCAGATGGCCATTTTGAGATGTTTGGGAATATGGTAGGGGCAGAAGAAAGATGGGAAGTGAAAATGATTTTGATATGATAAACAACTTTCCACATCCTGAATTGCTGAAGGACGTGTTTTAGGTTCCCGATGTGCAGCCCTTTTCAGGACGGATGGATGTGGATGTTCTCGCCGAAGTCGGGGTAGCAACAAACGGTTGTGGATTGGAGATTGCTAATCGGCACCATGGTTCCGGTTGGTCAACTCCGGGTCGCCACAACATGAGGGGTCAGGACATTTAGATATCAGGACGGGAATAAGTGGAATTGTACATTGTTTGGTGTCTCTCAATCACACTTTATTATTCCATTTCTATCAGAACAAGCCAAACACAAAGATGGCGCAATCACAGCCAAGTATCATTGGGCCAGTGGCTAACTCCCCGGACAAGATCCAGCTCGCTCGACTCAGCTACGTTCATGTCTCCCATCCGGACATCAGCAAGTTTGACGACTTTGCTGCAGACTTCGGCTTCACAGTAGCAGCCAAAGATGGCGACAGCATCTACTACCGGGGATGGGGCAAGGACAAGTGTTGTTACATTGCGACGAAGAGCGACGACGGAGAGAAGCACTTCAATGGCGCTTCCTTCCTTGCAAAGACCGAGAGGGATTTTGTCAAGACTTGTGAGCTTCCAGGGTGTTCGCCACTAATCGAGAACCCACCGGCGTGTGGTGGTGGGTCGCGGGTGACGGTGTCTTCGCCGTCCGGGACCATCATGCATGTGATTTGGGGCGCAGAGGAGCGCCCGGCGCCAGAGAAGCCAGAGACGGCGACAGAGATCCACAAGGGCAGTTTCAACACCACTCTTGAGAAGACTAGAAAAGGTACCTTATTCTACCCAATCTCCGACTCTGTGGTGCGGTTTGACTTACACGAGTGACAGGCGAGTTCCACCGCTTCAAACCGGGGCCTGCATTGGTCCACAAGCTGGGTCACTACGGCTACACGACAACAATGTTTGACGAGGACGTGGCATTCTACACCCAAAACTTCAACTTCATCCCATCAGACATCCTCTACGAGGTAGAAGGCGGGCGTGAGATCGATGCAGTCACCTTCATGCACCTCGACCAAGGCCAGGAATACAGCGACCATCACACGCTGTTCTTCAACCGCGCCCCGCCTAGCTTTGACGGTGGGAAGCACCGCATCCATCACTGCTCGTTCGAGGTCGAGGATTTTGACACCCAGTTGCTGGGACACGACTATCTCCTAACCAAGGGGCACACGCTTATTTGGGGCGTCGGCCGGCACATTTTTGGGTCACAGATCTTTGACTACTGGAAGGACCCGAGTGGTTTTGCCATTGAGCATTATGCTGATGGCGATCTTATGAACGAGGACAACGCCATTGGAAGGGAGAAGAGCGATGGTCCTGCATCTATGTATATCTGGGGTCCCATAAGGCCCACTGGTGGCGTGGCGTCTTAGAGCCACGGGGGCTTCTAGAACGGCGTTCTGTAGTATCACGAAAGCTCCAACAAATGCTCTTACCGTCACGCATTGTTCCATCCAACCTCGAAATTCTGCCAGTCTAATCTTTTCTGTTTCTCAGGAGGCAGTCTCCCATAGACCGTGTTCAAATTAACCCTATGCTAACGACTCGAATTGTTGCGAAAACTCGGAACGAGACAGAATACTGTAGAGATTCTCACAACTTCTACAAGGATCATATATCAGTGCAACTGCATACACACGGAGCTGTGTTCAGCAACTGGAGTGCAATTCAGTTCTCGCCCAAAGAAGCACATCACTATCAGCATGCATCGTATCCGCTCTGAGTCTCGAGTTTCGCCCGCGTCATCTAACGCAAGCCCGACAACCCTACAACGGAGACAACCACAACAAGTGCAAGACCATTGTAGTCAGCAACACAGGCCAGCGGGGCAACTGACGCGGCGATCTCCGTTTGCATCGGCTGCTTGTAGCCGGCAAGCCCTATTCCATTACCCCGCACGGAGCGGAGTAAACAGCGGAGCATGTAGCCCCTGACTCGGATAGATGCGGGGAAGTGGATCCGGCTCGGCGAGGTACTTCCGGGGGTCGCGGGGCCGCCAAGATTTCGCGATCCGAGCCGTTGACGATGCCGAGCGTCCAATGAAGCTTAATTAGGTGCCTTATAGATGTGAACAGGGCGCTGGGCGTTGGCCGTGGCTGGTGATTTTTGAACGTTGTAGAAAAAAACCCTCAACCACAGACAACATGGCACACATTTTCGAGCTGGCCGAATCCCTTTCAGCGCAGCCCAACTACGTCAACGGCGTCAAGACCAGCACACAGTCCAAGTTCCCCGCCACCGGTGTCTTCCAGGGATTCAACCGGCCATCTCGCATCGAGGGCGACGTGCACGACCTCGAGGTGACAGGCCAGATCCCCGACGACATCGATGGCACATTCTTCCGCATCCAGCCAGACCACCGGTTTCCCCCGCTGTACGACTCAGACATCCACTTCAACGGCGACGGAAACGTGACTGCCATCCGCATCAGCAACGGCAAGGCGCATTTCAAGCAGCGCTATGTGCACACCGACCGGTATAACCACGAGACAAAACATGGCAAGGCGCTGTTTGGCAAGTACCGCAACCCCTATACCGACAATGAGGCCGTGAAGGGGGTGATCCGGACAGCGGCAAATACCAACGTCTTCTTCTGGAGAGGGATGCTCCTGGCCACCAAGGAAGACGGCCCCGCCTACGCCATGGATCCAGACACCCTAGAGACCATTGGGAGGTACGACTTTGAAGGCCAGGTCCTGAGCCCAACCATGACCGCACACCCCAAGTTCGACCCCAAGACCGGAGAGATGGTTTGCTACGGATACGAGGTAAGCTTACAAACTCCTCTCCTCTTCTATTATCCCCAACCTACCTGTCTGTCCTCGGTCTTTGAAACGCGACAACTAACACCCCCCAGGCCGGCGGCAACGGCAACGACGGCTCGCGCGACATCGTCGTCTACACCATCTCCTGCGACGGCATCAAAACCTCCGAGTCCTGGTACAAAGCCCCCTTCTGCGGCATCATCCATGACTGCGGCCTCTCCGCGAACTATCTCGTCCTGCCGATGACACCCCTCAAGTGCTCGCCCTCCCTGCTCGCAGCCTCCCAGAACCACTGGTCCTGGGACCCCTCCGAAGACCAATGGTACGGCGTCGTTCCGCGGCGCGGCGGTCCCCCCGACTCAATCAAGTGGTTCCGCTCTACCAATGCCTTCCAGGGCCACACCGTCAGCTGCTACGAGACCCAAACCCCCTGCGGCGGCGGCGGGCTCAGTAACACCGTGAAAATCGTCTTCGACCTGACCATCGCCGACGGAAACGTCTTCTTCTGGTGGCCGCCGGTCGACACCCCGCCGGGGACGGTCAGCACCCGGAATAAACTCCAGAACAGCACTACACGGTGGGTGCTGGACCCGGCCGCGCAGACCAACAGCTGGATTGACCCGGTCGAAGAGCGGCGCGAGTTCTCGGGGGAGTTCTCAAGAATAGATGACCGGTTTACAGCGGTCAAGTACAACCACTACTGGCAGGCGGTGATTGATGGGGCGAAGCCGTATAACGCGGCGAAGTGCGGCTCCCCGGCGGGAGGACTGTTCAATACGCTGGGGCACTTCACGTGGGATAACACCACGACGGAGACGTATTGGGCCGGGGAGTGCGGGACGTTTCAGGAGCCGGCGTTCATTCCGCGGGCGGGGAGCAGCGAGGAGGGGGATGGGTATATCGTGGTGCTGCTGAATCATTTGGATGAGTTGAGGAATGATGTGTGTATTTTCGATGCAAGGGAGATTAAGAAGGGGCCGGTAGCGGTGGTGCATTTGCCTTTTAAGTTGCGGTTGGGACTGCATGGGAATTTTGTGGCGCAGAGTGAGATTGCAGAGTGGAAGGCGAGGAGGGAGGGGGAGATTGGGCCGGTGAGGGCGGCGACGGAGCCGTTGCCATGGCAGAAGGAGTTGGAGAGTGTCGGTGGCGTTGCGGGGGTGAACGGGAGCAGTGTACCGAGTAATTAAAACAGTAGATAGGGTATCAAGCTGTTACTTATGGCGGGTGAACACCATCCAGGTGGCCAAACAAAAACTGCGACCCCGAAAACGACGCATCCATAAACATGTCCATATCCGTGCGCTCCAACCGCCCCCCATTTCCAAAGTCCATTGTCTCAAAGACATCAAACTTCAGGCCATCAAGGTCCCTAGGTCGAAAGTTAGCAAAGTCCCCACCAACAGTCTCCCGTCTAAAAGGGGGCCGAGTGGCCACTTACGAGTTTGGATACTCCCACTGGTTCTGACCCCCCAACATCTGAGCCTGAACGCCCGGCGTCCCACCCAAACTCCCCATCAGCGCCACATCACCACCGATGGTCCCAGCCTGCATAAAATGACCACCGCCCATCAGCTCCAAACCAGTCTGCTGCTGCTGCTCTGGCTGTTCCTGCCTCTGCATCACAACCCCTTGCCCTACTCCTTCCACTACCACTTCACCCCCTGATGTTCCCCCAACTACCCCCCTTTCTCCATCCATCAAAACTCCACTCTCCCGAACCCTGGCCTCAAACTCCGGCGTAACTTTCTCACACCACCCAATCCGCTCCATCCCCCTCAGCGTATCCAAACACTCCCTTAACATCCCCTGCCTCTCCATCCCACCGTGCTTCTGCAGCGCCAATATCAAGATCCACATCACCTCTCCTATGCCCTGACAGTCGAGCAGCATCAGGCTTGAGAGACATTTCGTGTCGCGCATGCGCTGGATGACTTGGACGGCGGACTCGGAGGCCGAGATGCACGCTATTGATAGGGACTCGTACAGGTGGCGCTTGGTAGGGAGGGTGCTGGTGCTTGGAGTGGCGTCTGTGGTGGATGTGGATGGGGAGGTTGTGGTGCGGGAGAGCGCAAAGAGAAGGAACGGGCGGGTGAGGAGGATGACGGAGCCCCAGTAGCGCAGGTGAAGGAGGTAGACGGCGCGTCGGTGCTGGGGGTGCAGCGAGGCGTCGGCGCGGAGGTGGGCGGGGATGTCGGCGGCCCAGCGGCGGAGGGCGCCGAGGCAGCTGGTTACGCGGCTGATGGGGAGGCGGCCGCCTACTTGGGCGGGGGAGAGGAAGCAGTCGTGGCTGATGCGCTTGCGGAGTTGGACGAGCTGGACGAGGAGGGCCTGGTAGCCGAG
>Ga0247760_1001508_pt1 | contig 21260 bp, 23 predicted proteins | sample UWRJL171409R4_FD_179936 | JGI IMG/M metagenome (GOLD analysis project Ga0247760, IMG submission 179936) | Plant litter microbial communities from Arlington Agricultural Research Station in Wisconsin, United States - UWRJ-L171-409R-4 | ecosystem: Environmental > Terrestrial > Plant litter >... | reverse complement strand
CAGGGGCATGCCGCATCTGGCCTCACCGCGCGCGGGGAGCGAGGGTTGATCCCGGGACTTAAACCTATGGGTTCCCACCCCGTTGGGTACCGATTGGGAAACCCCACCAAAAGTTCCTCGAAGTCTTTGTGTATTTCCTTTCCAATATCCGTCTCCGGTTCCGTCCTTGTTGGCTGCCGCTGTTTGCTGTCTACTCCCACTCGCTGTTGCTTCTGTCTTTCTTCTGATACCCGCTGAGAGTTATACTCCTCCATCACAATGGCAAGCGAGCTGTATACTGTTCCCTTCTTTATTAACGGTGAGGAGGTTCACCCGGAGAAGAGCTTCGAGGTGACTTCGCCGGCTACTGACCAAGTGGTACACAAGAGCGGAAGCGCCAGTGACATCGAGGTCAAGGCAGCCGTGGATGCGGCCGCCAACGCCTTCAAGACATGGAAGAAGACGCTGCCAGCAGCCCGGCGCGACATCTTTCTCAAGGCGGCCGAGGTGATCCAGAGGAGGACAGGTGAGCTCAGCGCGTACATGATGGCGGAGACAGGCTGCCCGAAGCAATGGGCCGACTTCAACCTTGGTGTGGCCAGGGAGTTCCTGTTCGACATGGCCGGTCGCGTCAACAGCCTTGAGGGGTCGATTCCTACGACAGCGGACCCCAATGTTGGTGCCATGATCCTAAGGGAACCTTTCGGAGTGGTACTCGCCATTGCCCCATGGTATGTTGCGCTCTTAGACGAACCGCTGACGAGTTCGAGACACTGATGATGATGGCCATGGTAGGAACGCGCCTTACATTTTGGGTATGCGCTCGGTGCTGTTCCCAATTGCCGCGGGCAACACGGCTATCCTGAAGGGCTCCGAGATGTGCCCACGCACTTTCTGGGGGCTGTGCTCGGTGTTCCAAGAAGCAGGGCTGCCAGCCGGTGTCCTGAACCTCATTGTTCACGAGCCTGCCAATGCGCCAGCCATTACCAAGGCGCTCATTGCCGATCCCAACATCAAGAAGATCAACTTCACGGGCAGCACAGCTGTCGGGCGCATCATCGGTCGGTTGGCGGGAGAGAACTTGAAACCGGTGCTTCAGGAGCTGGGCGGCAAGGCTCCAGCTATTGTGTGGGAGGATGCTGACCTGGACAATGCTGCCCTGCAGTGTGCGCTAGGTGCCTTCCTCAACTCGGGCCAGATCTGCATGTCAACAGAGCGCATCCTGGTGCACAAGAAGGTCCGGGCCGAGTTTGAGGGCAAGCTCGCTGGTACCATCGCCGGCATCTTTGGCCCTTATACGCCTGCGCCGGTATTGATCACGTCTGTGGCAGTCGACAAGAACAAGAAGTTGGTCCAAGATGCCTTGGCCAAGGGTGCCACTGTCCTGTACGGTGATCCGAACGTGGAGGAGTCGACCAATACGCGTATGCGGCCCATTGTGCTCTCGGGTGTCAAGGAGGACATGGATATTTACCAGACGGAGAGTTTCGGGCCCACAACCTCGCTGATTGAGATCGAGACGGAGGAGGAGGCCATCCGCATTGCCAACGATACCGAGTATGGTCTGACATCAGCCGTCTTCACCGAGGATTTGAGGAGAGGTCTCCGCTTCGCCAAGGAGATTGAGACGGGCGCTGTGCATATTAACAGCATGACGGTGCATGATGAAAGTGCCCTGCCTCACGGCGGCGCAAAGGCTTCGGGTTACGGCCGATTCAACACCAGCCGCGGATTGGACGAGTGGGTGCGAACCAAGACGGTGACCTACAAGTTTTAGTGCGTACGAAGTAAGGCTCGTAAGTGTGAGTAGGAAGGGATAGCGCAACCGATCCAAGTAATGATTGGCACGGCCTTTTACGGGATTTTGCGACCTGCACGGTGCTTGACGTAAGAACACAGACCCTATTATTGCCCACGGTGACGATGACTACCTTCATGTTCGGAAATCCAGCGTTTTGCGACAGCCGTGACTGTTCACGATAATACGAGATGTGAGATAAATGACAAGGTCATACATTCGCGGTTAATCCATCCGCGACCAGGGAGGAGCTAGGTACCGGATAGCCACTATTTTGCAGGAGATTCATGTGATTTAGCTGCGCAGGGTAGATTGCACCTACACTCTTGTCGCACACGACGCGTATCTAGTTTCCATCTCGTCCTAACATAGAAGGTGATAAGTTACCCTATCCACCCATAACCCCCGTGCTCCCAACCGTAGCTGCATTCGTCTTATCCGCCCTCTCCACACATCGTTCTAGTACCTCCCAGAACCTCGCAATATCCACCCCCCGCGGTATCCTCACGCCCTCCTCCCCAAGCGGGAGAAGCCTCGCCGTGATCTGCCCCGTCCTGGCTCCCGCAAGCGCCTCCTTGTACGTCCCTTCTGTTACAACGGTAACCTCGTAGCGCTCGCGGGGTCCGTCGAAAAAGGGAATGGCCTCTGGGTTGTCGTCACTGAGCGAGGCTATAACGGCCGCTACGGCAAGGGGGTCATGCAATGGGGGCCCATCGGTGATGCCGAAGACGTCGCTTTTGTTTGTCAGTTTCGCCTCGGGCAAGGATGGATGGTGGAGGGAGGGAATACCTATATGTTTTCGCAAAAAACAGCAACAACTCCACCAACATGACCCGCAACGTCGTCTTTCCTTCTCTCGCTCTGCCTTCCCCTCCGTCTTCCCTCTCTCCCCTCCTCCCTTTCCCTCCAGAGCCATACAACAACAACTCTTGCACCTCCTTCGTTGCCAAGACCAAGTGACTCAAATCCAATGGCACCAGCGTGATTTTCTTTTTCAGAATCACATGCCCAAACAGCGCCGCCGCCGCCTCCGGATCGGCTAGGATGTTGAACTCGGCAAACTGGGTCCAGTTACCGACGCGAGGAACGCCATCTACCATGCCGAGGACCGCGCTGGTGAAGCCCCCACCGATAGCGCCGCCCATGAGGGACACACCTGCCACATGTGCCGCTAGGGAGGGGTACTTGATGAACAGCGCCGCGGCGTTAGTGAATGCCCCAGTAGCGACCAGCCAGGCGGCGCCGGGGGGCTGCGCACGCAGGGCGGCAAAGGCGGCGTCAATGGCGGGAGGGGAGGTGACGGCTTCTACGGTGGGGGTGGGGAGCAGGGAGGTGCCGTCGAGGCCAGACTCGCCGTGGATGTCGGTGGGAGGGTGCATGGCGGGGCGGGAGAGAGCTTTGGAGGCGCCAATATAGACGGGAATGGAGTGGGCTTTGCCGATGGCGGTTAGGATGGAGGTGGCATTGTGGGTGGTTTTTCTAATCTTTCTATCAGTGTGCATTTAGAGGAGGAAAATTTCATCAGGTAGGCCAACTCAAGTGAGGCGTTGCCAAAGACGGTTGAGATACCCAGGATGCGAATGTGCGGGTGGTAAGCCGCGAGTAGAATGGCAAAGGCGTCATCGTGGCCCGGATCGCAGTCCAGCCAGACGGGAATGCGGGTGTTGCTCATCATGTATGTTCAGAATTCGCGCACAAGAACTGCGAGGCAGACATCAGTTAGGTATAGTAGCGCTATAAAATAGCCGGATCAGGCAATCAGTAAACAAGTTGAGGTTCAATCAAAGTAGGGTGGTGGTTGCCGCTCTCTGACGGTAAATTCCCCACCCGCATGACACAGCATTCTAGAGGCTCAGTGAGGTTGTTGGCCTCATTTCTTGGGACCATTGCCCGATTGGGAAGTTGCAGTCACCCATGATGTTGCCAACAGGTGCCAATAGTGGATGATGAGAGACACTGTGTTGGCTCGAAATTTATCTTGTTGCCTTTCCCCTGACAAAAAAGAAACTAATTTGACCCCTTGTTCCGCTCAATAACTTTCATCACATCGGCAAAATTGTTTTTGTCCCCCTTTTTCTTTTTAGGGCCCTTCTTTCGCTTTTCTTTGCCATTGCCACCGCTATCTGCATCGTCTTCGTCGCCCCAGGCAGACAGTTTCACCTTGGTCTCTTCTAGATCCGCCTCGTCTTCCAGTCGACTAGACCCGAAACCCATATCCAAGTCATCGTCGTCCCTTCTGTTCTCCAGCAGCTTCTTTTTGAGACGTTCCTCCCGTTCTGCTGCCCTTTTTTCTTCCTCACTCTTTTCGGCTGCGCTGGCCGCTTTGGCCTTCTTGAGCGCCGCTAGGAACACTGGGTCATCCACCGCTAGCGTCTTGGACTTGTATGTTTCTTCTGACGTCAATCCTGTCTTTGAGTCCTTGAAGTAGTTCTGCGCGCTCGGTGCACTCCGTTTTGGTGGAGGCGCCATCTCGGAGCCCAGTTTCTTCTCCACTGCCCGCTCAGTCGGGTTGCCTTCCTCGTCTGACAAGTCTGGCTCAGATTCGAGACCGGCCAACGGATCGTAATCAGACCCGGCATCATCAAAAATATTTGGTTCCTTGTCTTCCTCTTCCGCTCCATTCTCGGCTTGCTGTTTTCGGTAGAATTCAGGCACCTCCATACCCAAGACTTCCCTGGACATGCACGCTGCCTCTTCTCTTTGTCTTTCTTCAGCCTCTGCCCTGTCAACCTTCCTCACTTTGCGCCTCTCGTGGCCATCCTCATCGACGATGATCATGACCTCGCGACCCTTACTGTCTCTTTCTATCCTCGTGCCTGGTGCCTGTTTTGCACCGATTTTCTTGAACTTGGAACCCAGGCTTGATTCTTCTTTGGCTTTAGCAGTAGCCGCCTTCATCGCCTTGAGCTCGGCCAAGATCTGATTCCGCGACCGCTTCTGCCCTGGGTTGAGAGTTGTTGTCGCGTACTGGCCCTTCTTCTGTGTCTTCTCTCGCTCCACCGCCTTGACTTTGGCGGATTCGAGCTGTTCTAGAACGTCATCTGCATCCTCAGTCTCTTCTTGAGAATCTTCATACCTGTCCTCCTCTTTTGGTGAAGTCTCGCTGTAAATATCTTCTCCCTTGCGAATCCTGTCAAGAAGCTTGAAGTCCAGCCCCTTGACTAGGTGAGTGCTTCCCAGGTCGCCTCCTGCTATTTCGCTGCGTAGCCGGTCATATGTCTCCCGGTCGATTTTCTCTTCTTTGAGCTGCTCGTCTAGCTCCTGAATGCGGGCGGCGCGCTCGTCCTCTTCGGCTTCCTGCCTCGTCTTCGCTCTGTCAACATAGCCCTGGGCGAAATTGCTGCCTTTCGGCACCGAGGCGCGCAGCTTGTTCTTTTGGGTAGCAAACCCAGACTGATTTCGCTCGGCAAGTTGGTGTGCGAAGTCGACGCGGCTGGTGGCGCCATTGACGGACCGCGGGGTCATAGGAATGCTCGATCGGAGCTTGGACCCCAGTGACGACGGCGTGCTCGAGGTTGCGCGGCTGTCGCTTCCATTTCTGTCCGACTGTGACTTGGCCGAATTGGCCAGCATGAGCCTGCGGAACTGCTCGTTGTTCATGGTTATGGTGTTGAGGATAAGAGGGATCGCAATCCCATGCCGGCCACTTCTGGGCAACGTTTTCGTTAGTGGTAACTATCTGGGCACCAAGTACTTTTAGTGAGAGGGCGCGCTGTGTTAGGTGCTGAAGCTAATTGCCTTGCGGGGCCCCTGAACCGCGCCAGGGGAGGCACCACCTTAGCTAATGCGTCACGGGATGTCGCGCAACTTTAGCGCAGAACGGACGCGCCGCATTCTTGGCCTTGTCACGTCTTGCCGACCCTTGCCACCGACGATTCCGGCGACGTCTGCCGGTTTTGCTGCCTTGCACGGCGGGTTTTACGCGCTCAGTCATGGCTACTGGTGAGCCACGATCTATCATGGTACTTCAGACGACTAATTTCCTGGTCTCCAATAACGACCACCGCGTTGAGGATTGTCGCATTTTGCGTGCCGCCTGATTACGTCACCAAAGACTCCCTCGCTCTCCGAAATAATGGGTAGCAGGTTGGAAAAGAACTCGGCTGCCGTGCGGAAACGGATCGAGAGCCATGCTTTCTCGGATGAAGCTGGAGAGGAGTACGAGGCAAGTGAGTTTGGCGGATTTGGCGACTATTTCCGGCGCAAAAAGATCAAGCTGCAGAATCTCGACGTGGAGCTGCGCGCCTCCGCCGGAGACAAGCCTCAGATCTTTAAAGGTGTCGTGGCCCATGTTTCGGGTTATACGCAACCTCCCCTACACGTGTAAGTGTCCTGGATGAATCAGTAGACCCCGGTACTCACGCTGCGCAGATTGCACAAGGAGCTAGTCCAACATGGCGCTGGCTTCCTGCAGTACCTCGACTCCAAGACCATGGCTACCCACATTATCGCCTCGGCCATGCCCCCGAAAAAGGCGGTTGACTTCTCCAAGTACCGCGTCGTCAAACCGGCATGGGTCACAGACTCGATCAAAGGCGGCCGGCTCTTGCCCTGGACCGACTACCGAGTCTTCGACGAGGGCCCCCGACAAAAGACCATCAGCTTCGATGGCGCCAAGATGTTCAGCCAGTCAACTCAACAGTCACCACAAGGCTATCGCGAGCAGACCCAGAATAGCTTCTACACAAGCCAACTTCTGCGGTCCTCCACTGCCCTGAACTCGCAGGCCTCCAGTAGCCCATTTCAGCCACAGTCAGCCAGGAAGCCAGCTCCCATTGTAGTGGAGGGTATCGAAGATGTGGATGATTTGAACATCGCCCAACTAGATCATCCACCCATTTTCGGGTCACCATCTCCTGCTGAATTTGCCACTGCAGCCGACCTGTTTGAAGATCCTTCGGGTGACTCTCCTGGTCCTTCTAAGGACACAGGTGCTGTTCAGGACACGCACGAACACGAGTCACAAGAACCGAGACCCCATGTCTCCTCCAGGAAATCTCTCAGCGTGCCAAAGGCTATGACTTCGGAGGAACACAATGCACTGCTGCTGTCTGACCCAAAGATCCGCAAGTCATCTACGGCGAACCCAGATTTTTTGAAGCAGTTTTATTCCGAGAGCCGACTGCACCACCTCTCAGCTTGGAAGGCTCAACTCAAGGCCCGCATGCAAAAAATGGCTGCTGATAGAGGGCCTGTTGCTAAAGGAATTCGACGAAAGGCGTCACGGCGCTACATCATGCACGTTGACTTTGACAGCTTTTTCTGCGCCGTGTCTCTCAAGTGCGCTCCAGAGTTCCGCGACAAGCCGGCTGTTGTAGCACACAGTACTGGGAGTGGGTCGGAAATCGCATCCTGCAACTATCCCGCCAGGAAATTCGGGGTGAAGAACGGCATGTGGATGAAGCGGGCCCTGGAGTTGTGTCCCGACCTCAAGATACTGCCATATGATTTCCCCGCATACGAGGAAGCAAGCCAGTCATTCTATGATGCTATTCTTGGCGTTGGAAGTGTTGTTCAGAGCGTGAGTATTGACGAAGCCCTTGTCGATATCACCAATATTGTCTTATCTGCCACTGGCTCTGAAGGTGTGGGCCTTAGCGAGGGCAGCATTTGGAGAGAGCAAGAGAAAGCGGATGAAATTGCTGCCAATCTGCGCGCAGAAATCAAGGCCAGGACAGACTGTCATGTCTCTGTGGGAATTGGTGGCAACATTCTCCTCGCCAAGATCGCCCTGCGGAAAGCTAAGCCTGCCGGTCAGTCTCAGATACGGCCTGAAGAGGTTCAAGAGGTTCTCGGGGGTTTGAAGGTCGAAGATCTTCCCGGTGTGGCTTACAGCATCGGCGGGAAGTTGGAGGAGATTGGGATCAAACTCGTGAAGGACATCCGTCAGACCTCAAAAGAGCGCCTCGTGTCTGTTCTAGGACCAAAAACTGGTGAAAAGCTTTGGGAATACGCACGTGGCATCGACAAAACCGAAGTTGGGGAGCAACCCATTCGCAAGTCTGTCTCTGCAGACGTGAGCTGGGGAGTCCGCTTCATCAACCAGGAAGAGGCTGAAGAGTTCGTTCGCAACTTGTGCAAGGAGCTGGAGAAGCGGCTACTCAATGAAGGCGTCAAGGGAAAGCATCTCACTATGAAGATCATGCGGCGTGCACTCGATGCACCCTTAGATCCGGCCAAACATTTAGGTCACGGAAAATGTGACATATTCAACAAGGGTGTGAGCTTCGGGGTGGCTACGCTTAGCGCTGAAGCGATCGGAAAAGAAGCCGTCGCCATTCTGCGCTCTTACAAGTTTAGCCCTGGCGATATACGGGGATTAGGTGTCCAGATGACCAAGCTGGAACCCCTGAAACCGTCCACTGGACCGGACGGCAGCCAGAAAAGGCTCAGTTTCGGGGGCTTTATCACCACACCAGCGGCAAAGAGACAGAAATCGGAACCGATCGATGAGATCGAGAGTCCGGAAAAGCCCAAGAGGGCCGAATTGTTTGACAACGACCCAATCACAGTGGACCCTTTAACTCCTCGAAAGCCCAAAGTGCACCCTGCGCTTTCTTTGGCCAAGGCGAATGCTGCGGACGAAAAAGCTAATACACCGCTGAACATCGCCGGGACGCAGTTTATCATGCCGACCCATCCCGATTCCGAAATGCTAGCCGAACTTCCACAAGATATTCGGAGATCTTTGCTGGCTCAGGCGAAGCGCAGTTCCAATCCATTCCCAGCCGTGTCCCGTCCCGCAAGCCCGCCTTTATCAGATAACATACCTTCAGATATTGACCCTGAGGTCTTCAATGCTCTACCTGATGACATGAAAACCGAAGTTCTAGCTTCTTATGGCCGACGGCCAGCCTGGCAAAGACGTCTACCGCAGTCCCCGCGAAATGATATTGCCATTTCTCAACCAAGGGACAAGGCCACGCCTCCGAAACGCAGGATCAAAGACATGTTTAGCCGTAAGCGCGAGCGCGAGCGCGAGCGAAACGACGATGCTGAAGCAAAGCCGGTACAAACAAGCTTTGTGACAGAATCAGGGGCGGAGGAATCAGGCCACGATGACGATCTACCTCCGGATATCGATCCACAATTCCTTGAGGAGCTGCCGGAAGATATGCGAAACGAGGTTCTCGAAGAGCATCGGCGCAGGCGTCTAGCACATACGTCAGATTTGGGGTATCACCCGTTACAGCACCGACAGGCAGCTGAAGACGGCGGAGGACAGCTTGTTCTTCCTGGGGGCCAGACGAAACTGAACTTTCCGCCCGTCCCTCCCAAGATCGCCTTTACCCAGTCGAGAGTGACTGATGTGAAGGAGACCAAGGATTTGATCAAGGTGTGGTACGAGGCTACCCGGAAAGAAGGCCCGCACAAGAGAGATGTGGTGGTGCTGGAGAAGTATGTCGCAAGAGTCATCAAGGAGGAAAGGGATATGGACAAGGTCAGAAAGCTGGTGAGATGGCTTGATCTCATGGTTGAAGATGGAGCAGACGGAGGAGGAAAGCAACAATGGAGGAATGCAGTGGACGAGGTAAAGAAGGCAGTTTACGAAGCCATGAGACAGCGTGGACTTGGAGAAATGGACTTTGGCTGAGCGTGGCTGCGCATGTAGGATAGCGACGCTAGGAATACAAATGATGATGGTGATGATGATACAGTCTTTTGGAAAAGAGTTACAAAAACCAATACCCCATGACCACCGCCGGGATTGCTAAAAGTCTGACAGACGATTCGATGATTGCAGACGGTGCCGCTGATAAAAAGTAGACTGAGATCTTCATGTTGCCTCCGCAGGCGGTGCTCTTGTCCCCTTCACAGCCCAGGTCGCATGCCTCGTCGGGATATTGTGCTGACAATGCGGAGAGGGTTTGCGCGCACCAGCATTCCCTGGTTGACGTTAACTCTAATCTTTACAATGTGTCGCTGTACCAAAGAAAATATAACGGAAAGCAGTGGAAGTAGGTAGGTAGGGAACAGGTAATATGGCACACACAAAAAAAGAAAAGAAAAAAAAAGAGGATACAGGAAGAGAGGAAGAGAGGAAGAAATAGGTACCTACCTCGCAAACTCCACTCCGGCAAAAGCATACCCTTCTCCCTCGCCTCCCTTTCTACAAAACGCCAAACACCTCTGCACCGTCATCCCGGCGCCCTCGCCCTTCCCCGAACCGTCCAACACGAGGTTTGCGCCGCCGTGGAGGGCACGATGGGCGGAGGTTCCGGGGAGAGCGGTAGTTTCGTTGAAGCAGCCGTGGTAAGTGTAGGATGCAGAGTCGTTAAAGATTCGGAGCAGGCTGTTTGGTTGTTGTTGTTGTTGTTGTTGTTGTGACTCTGAGTCCGAAGCGTATGCGGATGCGGGTTTGAGTGAGAGGACCAGGGTGAGGAATACCCAGGGGGCAAGTAATGATAGTCGTGTCATGTTTACTCTGTGAGAGCGTATTGACTTTTGGACGCAAGGCACAGAGGCAGACTCAAGGTCGGGGAAGGGGCGATGAAGAGGATATCAGCAATGAACAAAATCATCTCCGCCTCCACGAGTGGATAGCTCATGGGCAGTTCAGCTCCCGGATAGGCCGCTTGGCGGAAATGATCTGGGCGTGGCTCCAAGTGGAGATGGGCTCAACAATACCAATTCCCGGGCTGCGGATACCGACATGAACATGCTGCGGGTCGGGTGATGCGAGCATAATACGTGGGGTCCGCGGCGTTCAATCCCGAGCGCCACACATATCGTGTCCACAACTTCAGCTAATACATATTAGTCTACAACACTTTACACACCGAGCCCATTACGGGCCGTGATAAAAAATCGGCTACCTCGCATCCGACTGCAAGAAACCCCAGCTACCAACTAAGGCCATCGCATCCCGTCCACCATCAGCCAGCCTCTCATCCTTCAGAACATCGGCGAGACATCTCCACGGATCGCGGCCACCACCCCATTTGAGTAGACCTCCCTTCAGCCGTTCGCCATTCTCCCTCTCGAGCGGGCTCTTCTCTCCATGGCCAACGAAAACCACATTCCACACTCGTTGAGCCAAGACGCGGTCAAACAGATAGCTATAGTAAGTGCTACCGTAGCCCGATAGGTGACCAAAGAAGCCCTGCCATCTCGTTCCTGCCGGGTCCGGTGGCGACTTCCCATAGCGGTGCTGTAGGCCGTGATAAATCTCTGTCGAGTCAAAGTCCGGGCTGAAAGCTTTCTGCGAGTGCAGTTCCTGATCCAGCATGGCCAGAATAATCTGGTTCTCCGTGTCCATGCCCTCAAACCGCCTCGACTGGTCCAGTGTCTCTGCTAGCAGCTCATACGGCAGCGGAGCGTTCGTCTCGTAATGTCGAGCAAAGGCCGAGAGAACCCTGGCGTCTGACGCAAAGTACTCCATTAAGGTGGACGGGAGCTCGGCGAGGTCGGTTGCACAGCGTGTTCCCGACACATTCTGGAAGGAAGTTCGGGCAAGTATTGAGTGCACGGCGTGGCCCATCTCGTGGAAGAGAGTCTCGACCTGGAAGAAGGAGAGCAAGGTCGGGTGGGACGAGCCCGGTCTGGATGTCTCTTGGAAGTCGCAGACAAGAGCAATGGTAGGGAGCTGCTTGACCAGCCCGCCTTGCTTGGAGAAGGCCATGCCATCTGTGGCAGCGAGCTCGGGAGACGCAAACTGAGGACCTCCATCCTCCTCTACATGGGATCTGGCCTCGGATAGCTCCGATTCGGAGATCTCGCGAGAGCAACGAACTGTGAAGTGGGCAGGGTTGGGCGATTTGTCAGGACGGTAAAACAAGTCACAGTACAGCACAGCAATGTGGCCCTCAGTGTCGGAAACGACGTCGAGGCGGCGTACATCGGGGTGCCACGTCTCTCCATCCAACGTCGGTCTCGGAACCAGCTTGATCCCGTAAAGCCGTGTAAGAATTCGCGATATGCCTTGCATGACGGTACCCAGAGAAAAAAAGGACGACAGAGTGCCGTCGTGGCGCTGGGCCGTTTGCCTCATGGAGCGGCGGATGGCTGTGGCGTAGTAGTCTTTATCCCAAGGGTGCAGCGTTGTGGTAGTTCCAGGGTGTTCCTGGAGTTTGCGCTGCAAGAGATCTGCTGTCTCGGCCTTCACTCGAGGCCCATTGTTACGAGCTAGAGCTTGCAGGAACTCCGCAACAGCTTCCGGGGATCTCGCCATCATGCGGTCCCGGAGAGCCATATGCCCATAACTCTCAAATCCAGAGAGGCTGGCAAGGCCTGCTCTCAGCTTCATGAGCTTCTCGAGCATGTCCACACTGCGCTTTGACGCGGTCCTAGAAGCATAGTATATCCGCTTCCGGGCATCTGCGTCCTGCACGTTGCGAAGCGCAGATGATGCCGTGGCACTCAGTGTGGGCAGGTAAATCATGCCGCGCCTTGAGTAGGATCGCGCTTCAACCGGATCCATCCCCCTAAGCTGGCTGCTCGGAAAGCTGAGATATCTCTGCTCGGGCTCCATCTCTTGAACGAATGCCGATCCAGCAGAGCTGATTTCTGACGATAGCCTGACGAACCGGTCGCGCGATTTCTTGGGTAGGTTGACCGCCGACTTGGAGAAATCCAGTTTCAAGACCTCCGCCACCATCTTTTCTTCTTCTGTCCAAGTCACCGTCACCTCGGGATTGGCCATAGCCCTCCCCAACTGGTCGTTGAGACCTGTCATGGTATTGAGCTCATTCATGTACACGTACATCATCTCCCAAGCTGCTGATGCCATCTCCTGGGTCCTTCGATCTGGGTGCGTGACCCGCACAAAGTCGCACATATCCAGCACCCGACAGAGGATGTCACTCAAACGGTCTAGATCCCGGACAACGGTTCGGTAATCTTCGAGGCTAGATGCAGCCAGCACCTTGTGAACGATTGCCCGTGCCTTTTTCAGACTCATGTGTGCGAACTCGACGAATCCTTCAGGCCGGGTGAGGTAGCGATTTGTGAAGAGGCCAGCATTTCGAATGCTTCGATCCGTGAAGCCTTTCCAAGCTTGAGGCGAATCGAAAATGTTGCGTAGGACGGCATCGGAATCGTTGTTGGCATCTGGCTTGCCCTCGACCCGGAGAAACGGAACGGCAGTAGAACATCCCTCGGTTTGCGATGCCGTTGTGAGCCATCGTTGCTGTTTCTGTCCCGCGGGGGATCGTCGAAGGCAATTGAGACAAACCCATTTTCGAGATCGCACCGCGAGAAACATCGCGACGTGCACCACTGGGGTGTGGGCCCAGGGCGAGGGGAAATAAAGACTGTCCAATAAAGAGATTCTTGTTAGTTTGTACCAAGTCGCAACCAAAAGAACTTGAGACCAAAATATTCGAGGTGATGCAAGAGCAGACGTGAGAGCCAAGGAGAGCCCCAGCACCGGAATTACCCGCCCACAGCTTCCGGCACTGGCCTGCCCGCTTTCCAGCATTGACTTCATCGAAGCTCCGTCGGCCCTCGACTGCAACTAAACTGAGCTCTCTCGAAAGCGCCCGCGAGGAACCCCCCCTCACCAATTGAGTCGGTCATGGCTGCGAGAGTGCTGTTCCAGAGGGTGAGTAGCCCAATTGACACTGTCCGCAACAATTTCTTTTTCCTCAAGGGCAACAAAAGCGGGAATAGAAACGCCAGAAAAAAAAACTAACCATTCCAACCAGCGAGCCGCGCCATTGATGGCCGCCGCCCTCGTGGGAGGCGTAGCCTTTGCTCCTCATGTTGCTCACGCCGAGGCTCCGTCGGATCGTCATCTGGTACATCAACAAAGGTCTTCTCTTCCGCCGCAATTCCGAAACTGACCCCCCCTCCAGTCCAAGAAGCCCATCTACGACGACGACTACGACTACCTCCCTCCCGCCAAACCAGCGCCCACCACCGTTACCGTCTCAGCGCCCACCGCTCCTGCCCCTACCACTACAACCGCCGAGACGACACCCGCTCCCTCTACCGTCGCCGCAACCGCAACCGAAACAACCGCGCCGTCTTCACTACCTACAACCACCCCTGCGGCGGTCTTCCCCCCTGCCCACAAACCAGCCACCATCCACCGCAGTCCTACCCCAACGGAACGTCTCGCCGGGCAAATTCGTCTCGGCCGTCTCCTCCTCTACCGCCAAGTATGCGCTGGCGAGGATGCCGTGAACGCTGCCATGTCCCGCGCCTTCTCGCTCGAGCAATCCTTCACCTCGACAATTGCATCGCTGGCCCCTCCGCGCGAATCAGGCGAGCGTCTAATGCCAGGACTCGTGTACGTTCTCGTCGCCGGCATGGCCGGCAGTATCGTGGCGCGGAACCGCAACGTCCTACTGCGTGCGTCCGCTCCCCTGGCACTTGGCTTGGGTGCTGCGTGGGCAGTGCTGCCCGTAACCATGGGGAATGTTTCGGGGCTGTTGTGGGAGTATGAGCAGCGGTTTCCAGCAGTAGCAGACGCCCACGTCAGGACCCGTGAGGGCGTTGAGAAGGGAGTGCGTTTTGTCAAGGTCCATGGAGATTTGGCAGCTAGCAAGGTGACAGAGGCGGTGGCCGAGGTGCGGGAGAAGGCGGAAGGGTGGGTACGGAAGGGAAAATAAATATTCTCTCGGAACTTCCTGTCCTGGTCTGCCGAGCCGGTCAGGGGAATTACCATCAGCGTTCTGCAACCAAAGCAGAATTCGGCAATCCTGTACCTGTCCCTCTTCGGCGCCGCTGTATCATAACCCAGAAGACACTGATTGGGATAGAGGGAATTTACTTTGTTCACAAATTCAAAAAGCAAACAACTTGCCTGCTCCAACATTGACAGGGGAGAAAACTGGCTGGTGTATACATCACGTACTTGCGCCGTATTTCTCATATCTATTAAGCCGTTTGGGGTATATCCGCAGGTCTACTACTTATACAACTACGGAAAGCTAGTACGAGCAACCGAAACTAACCGCCTAGATACCTCCGTCGGGCTTCTCACTCAGCGAGATGTAAAAGCGCAAGGCCCGTTCATATGTCCACATGGTAACGGCACTCGCCGGCGCAGCCTTGAACAGGCTAACCGTCAAACCACGGTACAAGCCGCGGATTCCTTCTTTTCGCAGGATCGCCCTAACCGTCCCGACCATGCTATGGTATTCCGGTATGTTCTTGTGAACATACCTACTCCTCGTGGGGCCCTGCACCTGTATCCGCTTGCGTACCAAGTCCAGCGGGAACGAGCCCGTCTTAGCTACCACCGATGCCGCTACGCCAGCGACAGCATCCCCCGAGCTGAACGGGAGACTGAGTTGGCTCAACGGCTGGCGTAACGTTTCGTACGCGGCGAAGAAGATACCCATAAAAGGAATAATCTGCGCGAGGCCCGGCCCCAAGCCACGGTAGAAACCTTTTATCCCTTCTTCGCGCCCGATCTGCACCACCGCCCGCGAGAGGCTGGTGTAGACGCGGTCGTTTCCCTGTGCTGCGAAGCGCGTCCGCAGCAGGTCGAGCGGGTATGTTGCGGCGGTGGCGGCGGCCCCTGCGCTCGCACCCGCAATGAAGGACTCAGCGGCTTGCCCAAGGCGGCCCTGCCCCCCCGCGGCGCGCTGCAGGAGCACAGCAACTTGGCGGTAGGCTGTGAACTGGATGGCGCCGTAGCAGAGGTACAGCAGCTCGGCCGATATGTTCCCCTTCCAAAGCGCAGTGAGGCCCTCGTGCCGAGCTATGGCCCGCATTGTTTGGAGGATGCCCTTGTAAATTGGTCCCCCATCGAGGTTGCGATATGAGAGGGGGTTCGAGAGGGAGTGTGTTTGCAGCTGTAGGCGGATCTTGACGACGTCGAGAGGGGCCGTGACAAAGCTGCGATAACGGTGAGTTGGGATCAGGTAGATAGGGGAGGTGAGGTGTGAAGCCAAACGTACCGAGAGATCAACCCTGCCGTCGACCCGGCAGCCACAACCTGCAGACGAGAACCCTCATCTTTGAGAGATGCAGCTTTGCTCGACATTCATCCAGAAGTAACGGCGTGTTTTGTGCAGGCGAGAGACGTGGTATCTTTCCTATTGATTTGGCTGGGGGATAGGCTAAAGGACAAGATAGCGTAAAGTCAAAGAGGGCACGAGAGCGCTGCGCCTGCTGCTTAGGTACTTTTGAAGTCTAGATAGTTTCTTTTCTTAGACGCAGACGTCCAATTGAAGTTGTATCGGGAGTACCAATGCAATATCTCCCTGTTGCCGTAGCTCGCATTGATCAGAAAACTTCACATGATGCGGTTGCTGTTGTTGGCGCTCTGATCTCGGAGAATTTGTTATCGGCTCTTTTTTTCCTTGAAGAGCTGATAAACGACTCTGCTCCGTGACGACATTTGGCGCCGCAAGATCCACTGACAGAGGTGTGGGGCTCCAACCCCTTGCGGAAAATTCCGCCCCTAATGAAAGTGACACGCTGAGCTGGTCAGCCAGAATGGCAATACGTACACTGCAGCAACGCATGTTTGCAGCGCGAGTGTGCAAAGCCTCCTGAAGGGAGGTGATTCTGCTGTTATCCCAGTGCGTCAAAACCATCTATATTCAGACGTCACAGAAAGTGTACAGCCTGCATTGTGCATGGATGGGTGCTGTCTCGTGATCGAAGCAGCGAGGAGCCTGAGCTTGAGTTTGCATTCGAGCAACACCAAGCATTCGGAGAAGTTGCAGCAGGCATCGGAGAAATCTACGCCGACTGGCTCCGGCTATCTTTCTGGCCCCGTTCTTCCCCGTTCCCCCGTCTGGAGAGTGGAGTGGTCGCAGGTTGAGAAGCGACGCTAATTGGTTCCATCCGGCCGAAAGGACGCTAAGCAGCAACCTGGGGGAGCGGCAAGTGAACGCAAGTTGAAGCGCCGAAGCGCAACGCCTCGAACGGGGTGGGGTCTTCTGATCCAGGAGACAGACAACGCCGCACGAGCTTCGCCTCCAGCCTAACTCGCCAGTTTTAAATGTTTTCTTTTGCATGCATAATTCCTGAGGAATTGTGCATTCTGCCACTTCAGTTTACCTGAACCTTGGAGACTCGGTCCTGGTTCAAGGCCCCGTGCCCAAGGCAGGCGCTTGACCCAGAAGTAACGGGCTGGGGACATGTGATTAAATCGCCGAGACTTCTTCATATCAAACCTCTCGCTCGCTCTTCGTATCCTTACCTCAAGACCCAGCCTAGACAACACCTCCTCTACTCAGATCACATAATTTGATGGCCGTAACAATGACCACAACAACTCACCTCAGCTCACCGGACATCAGAACCATCGTGGCTCCGGTTCTCTCGTGTCTACCTGGTGCCGCCGTCTCCAAACAGCCAGCCACGAACGTTCTCCCTCATCTTTCACCAATCCTCCGACAGCGCGTCCAACTTTTGGCTGACGCAAGCGCTGACCCTTGGATCCGGCTGCTGACCTACAACACCTCTCATGTGCCGAAGCTCGCAGAGATCGCCCGCAGCGAAAGCCTGGAACCGCATCCCGTATCTGGCGAAATCGAGATAGACTGGGATTATGATGTCAAGATTAAGTATCGCAGACTTGACCAAGAGACCCTCCAGGCACTCGTTGTATTTGGCGAGCTTGACCTGTTCACTCGACTTGTCTACTGCGCCGGCGATAAAGACGGTGGGGGCGATGGTTGGAGAGTCGGCGAGCTGGGCATTGCGAGCAACCCCCCAGTTTTCGAGGCTTTTGGCGGATTCGATAGCATCGCGGAGGCTGAGAAGGTATTCGAGAGCTCAAACGCTTTGATAAACCGACGAGAAAACGGCGCCGATGCGCTCGCGGCAAACGGTGGGAGCCGAGAGTTGGACTTGGTGATCGCTGAAGATGATGACGATGACGATGATTACTGGGGCCGTTACGATGCGACACCATCGCGCACGCCAGCAGTCAAACGATCACCTGCACCTGCGTCAAATGCTACTGCTTCTCAGTCCAAGCCTTGCCGGAGCACATCGGCTGAAGATGCATATTATGCGCAGTACGATTCTGTCCAGCCAGCTATGGACCCGCACGACCCCGATGAAGAAATCGAGCAGGTTCAACCGCCGCCGCCACTGGGGCTAGCCAGGGTGATACCTTCGGATGATAGCCCTGAGAGAGCGGAGCTCGACGAAACGAGCGGCGCGTGGACACTGGCAGAACCCCCGAGGTCTCTGTCCCCGTCAGCGAGGTCACACCGGTCACAAGATGAGGGCCGAGCCGCGCCTCTTATCCACCCACGGCCAGCATCTAGCGCCAGCTCGAGCGGGTCAGTGACGGTTGCGAAGCTCGAGGAATACGCCGCGAAGCGGGATCAGACCGAGTTCGGTGTCAAGCAGCATATCTCGCGAAGTATCCGAAGCCTATTTCTTCTATCGCGCTCATCGGGAATCGACCGCGAGGAGTTCGAAACAATGGTTAAGACCGAGTTGGACGTACTAGGCATGGTGGAGGAGGATATCTAATTGACCTGGAAGGGTGGGGGGCATTCTGTATATATGATCACGGGTGTTGCATCAGCGGGCGGCTTCGGTTCGGCGTTGGCGCTGTGGGGAGGTCCGTTTCCATGCTCATTCCAGTTGCTTTGCATTGGATACACTGTTCGCACTTGTCGAGGTACGGGGGGGGCGGTTGCGCACAGTCATCATTAATTGATCCAAAAAAGAACAGCGTATATATAGTAGGGGAAAAAAAACTTGCATTATGAAGAATTTGTCTCGGTGGTGGCCCGGCTGCTTCAAAAAAACAATGGATGAAGGGTCTCAACAAAATTGGGCAGAGAACCTCTGGTTCAAGTTTTAATCCCGTAGCGCGGGACCTTGTCGGCTGCATGTGGGGCTTAACGTACTTCGCAACTGGTGGGCATTAAGGATATTTCAACCATGGATTTGGAATTCAGAACCTTGAATCTTGAGGCGATCCCTATAAAAAAGGGACATGGCTCGAGTCCTCAGTGCGTCTCCATTGCAAAATATTACTATTAAAATAGCCTATAGCTGCGAGAAGATCGCCAAGTTGGGGAGCCCAACAACCTTCTCAATTTCGGACTTGGATCGCCGGCACACACCGCCGGCACACACCACCGGCTTGCAAGTGCCAGAATTGGCTCAAGGTACATTTCTAGAGTGCAAGCGTCATCATGGCAACTTCGACTCAAGATCTCGTGGAGAGCAAGGAGAAAGATCACCTTATCGTATTCGTATCATCTTCGTTCCCATACTTGAAGTGGTCTCGAGAGTTTTGCTTTCAAATGCGATAGTCACCCCTCATTAGATGACCAACAACATCCAAGAACCGTGCAATCTCCTGACGTTTGGATATTCCTGGTAGTGTCTTCTAGGACCCCTTTAATCAGCCTACGTCTCAACATACCCAGGAAGAGCAGTTGTGCGGAGTACACGTATGGAATGAAGCTGGAGGTGGTCGGCGATCTGCGGCGCGGATCAAGGGTTAGGGTTGTGCCCGCTTGCGCATGAGTGCCTCAATTGCTAGGCAACAAGAGCTCGAGCTCCTCGAAAAAAAAGTTCGGGCGCGTTTACATCGGCTTTAGCCCACCACTCACTCCAGCGACGACGGTCCCGAGCCAGGCCTTCCGCCAAATCGACCCAGACGATGCTCCGACCAAGGTTAAGAATACCGCGGGCTCCACGCCTTGGCCAGGCGACATGGTCGCACTCGCACTCACCTTTCCAGATTACGCCTGCGCAGCGATCATCACTGCACACCATCCCCGACGTCCCCTACAAGCTCTCTCAAGATGGCCATCCCGCCGTCCTCTCCCAGATCGGCTACGATATTGCATGGACGCAATACCAGTCCATGATTCTTGACAAGCTCAACCAACTTGCTGCAGGTCCGTAGCTCTTCTCCCCTCGCAGACAAAATCGTTCCATCTGACGCCGGACAGGCACCGAGTGGGAATCCCGAGATATCAAGTCGACGCTCCTCGAGTCGGCACGCGAGCCCGATCTGGCATCGATATTTAACCATGCCAGCATGGCGCACAACAACCACTTCTTCTTCCGCCACATGTCGCCCAACCCCGTCCCCATCCCGAGCGCCCTCAAGACCCTCCTCTTGCAATCATTCGGGTCCATTGAGACGCTGCGGAAAGAGGTTCTCTACACGGCCATGTCCATGTTCGGGCCCGGTTTTGTCTGGCTCGTCAAGGCCGACCAGCCCGGTATGTTCGCTTCCTTCAAGGTTCTGCCCACGTACCTGGCTGGGTCGCCCTACCCCGGCGCCCACTGGCGGCGCCAGGAGGTTGACCTCAACACGGCTGTCGGCTCTACGCCCGTGGGAATGGAGGCGGCACGGAAGCACCTCGAGAACACGGCATATGGCCTCGGAAAGCAGACTTTTGAGACCAAGAAGCGCCTCGAGCACGCGCCAGGTGGAACCAACGTTGTCCCAGTATTGTGTGTGAATGTCTGGGAGCATGTTTACATGCCTGACTATGGCATCGCCGGGAAGCAGGCGTTTGTGGAGAAGTGGTGGAACCATATCAACTGGGAGATGGTGAACGAAGAGGCCAACCTCCAAAAGAAAACCTACATCTCATAGGGGAGCAATACCACAGGTGAGACAGAAGGGCGCTGTATGATACTATTGGGAAACTTGGAAAGATAGATCCGAGTAGACTCCATTACTGTACAAAATGCACAACATGTAGGCATTGGGCGTCAATAGAAGGCGGCTCCCTAGTGTTGATGGATGAGAAGATTCCTTTTTTTGCGAACAAATTTGGTAGGAACTCGAGGCTGTGATAATTTTTCTGAATCAGGGCCGAGATAAGTTTTGCCTGGCGCCTTGGAATGGCTCCTTTATCATTGGTACCTATATAACTACCCAAGAAGCTCTCTTTCAGAGGCTTGTATACGTATCATGCGGTTCACCCAGAGCCGCGAGTGGTCCCGTGAGCCGCAAAGTAGACGCTGTGGAAACAATAATGATAACAATCAGGATGAAGACATAATTCACCTGAGGGACACCACGTCAGCCACCGACTCCAAATACCTTAGTGACCCACAGCAGAGCAGAGCAATCAGACAGAATAACCGCACGCCATGTCACGCCGTGCGATACAAGCCAAATCAAATATCTTCTCCTTTGCTGTCATCAGCGTGAAGATCATTGCTTGATCATTGGCTCATTGAAGTCAACCCGTCAGCCACATGTCAGTTAGGTAGCAACCCAGAACCGAAAGAAGTAGGCGATGTTTCTTATACACAAATTGGACCACAGTGTCACGGGAGAGATTCATAGACTAATTGTTGACGATTGCGTTTCATTTATCTAGTGAACTAGACCAGGCATGTATAAGGTCTCCCGCCCACTTCTGGACAATCACAACAGCTCCCGGGAATCCACTATATATACCCGCCGTGCTCCTATTCTCCGTCCATTCCTTTTTGGGGTCTGCACAACAGGTACCTCCATAAGTACCGACTCGTCCAACCCAGGCCTCCATTCCGCCTTGGATCCTGAACACCTCAACACCACATCCAACCTCCCAGTGTACTGAATTATCCTAAAACATTGCGTATCTTCAAAAAA
>Ga0247760_1001507_pt1 | contig 21282 bp, 9 predicted proteins | sample UWRJL171409R4_FD_179936 | JGI IMG/M metagenome (GOLD analysis project Ga0247760, IMG submission 179936) | Plant litter microbial communities from Arlington Agricultural Research Station in Wisconsin, United States - UWRJ-L171-409R-4 | ecosystem: Environmental > Terrestrial > Plant litter >... | reverse complement strand
CCGCTCCAGGCTAGGCTGGAACGCAGGAGCCTTTCGTCATGTGCTCTCCTCACACACAGGGAGCTCTCTTTTGTATTTAGTCTGGGAGCTTCGCTCCCACCCTTTCTACCTAATTAAGTCACTTTACAACTGCACTTCCACTACTCCCATAAGCTCTGTACCCTCAGTGAAACATTCCACAGTTATAAGCCCGGCTCTATCTAACTAAGTAAAGTGTGGAATAAAGCACTCGAGACGCTCACAAGCAGCGCCCTCTGTAAAACCTTTAATAATGTGTAAAATCCTTTTTAACCTGATAAATCTAAACCTATTTATTAATCTACAGGTCCAGTTTATTATAACTGAAGAGACTACACTTTATAACAGTATCCCTACTGACAGTTAAAAGCTTAAGAGCTTATAAGACTAGCCTAATTAGATTAAGACCCTCAAATACTATGTAATAAACTAAGGGATCTGGGACCTGATTAATCTAACTACTTCCAACACAGCAAATCCACATATTAAACTAAGAATTACAATAATTTACAAGCTTATAAGTAAACGACAGGAAATGGTAACTGTTATTTATAACTTAAGTACTGCACTTTAGGAGAAAACGTTTAAAACTTTAAAAGACGCTATAAATAAGTTAAATTTTAAAACAGTTACAGTAAAAGAGGTTAAGGATAAATATAATTATTTAGTAACTACGGCTGCTATTTACATCACTGTTATAACTAAAATAACCAGAGCGTATTAGTATATTTAAAACTGGGTTAACCGTATAGTTAATAAAAGCTTTAAGGTGTTAGTAATGTAATAAATGATTTAAAACGGTGGATTTATAATTTAAAAGTTTATACACTTTTTAAAAGAACGCCTTAAACCTAATTAAACCTTACTAACCTCCCTAATGTGTTAAAAGTATTAAGCGGTTATAAAATAAGTTAAAAGCATTAACGTGTTAAAGGAGTAATAGATAAAGGATTAGGAGGTAACTTATTATAAGGTAGAAGGTTTTTATATTACGGAGATTAAAGGCCCCCTGGCTATTAAGGACTGGCTTAGGGCTATCTAGGTGTGTATAATGCCTGTGTGGGCCGGTTTAAAGCTTATTAAACTGGTAGAATAAGAAGTCCAGGGGCTTTTAATAAAAGAAGTTATATATTACACCAGATTTATCTTAATGTTTATTAATAAAGTGAAATTCTTAATTAAAGGAGGTAATTAATTAGGTAGTGTGTTTTATACCGATTATAAAAGCCCTAGCTCTGGAGTATTAAAGAAGCTTAAATAGAGTTTTAAAAAGGATTACCCCTATAGAGAAAAGCACCCCTGGCTACCTGTTAATTACTACACCCTACGTTTAGTAATTACTAGATCAGTTCTTATATACACCATTAAGTGTGTTAAGTAACTGACGTTTAACGTTAGGGAGAAGGTTAAAATGTAATTTACCAGCTTTAAGTGGTTTAAGGTTTATAAAACCTGTTAGGAGAAGTGGGGAGCTGCTTTAACCACTTTAGGTAAAGATAGCTTAACTGTTTTAACGTTCTTAAGATTTATTAATATTATAGTAATTAACATTTATATAATGGAAATAATTATTAAGGTAATAAAGCAGTTTACTATTACTGGATTTACTAGGTACCTGCTCTTTAACAGCACCTTAGTTAATAATTGTAAAGTAATACACCTTATTAATTGTAAATTACTGTTAGTTAAGGGGAGCTTTTAATAAGTTAAAGCTGAAGATTACGTTTAAGTGGGGATTAGCTTATTCCTAATTACCAGGTATAATAAGTGTGTGATCTCTAGGGTATTTATAAGCTTTATAGGGGTTAACACTGAAGATTTAGTATTTAATAAAGTTACTGTAATGGAAGGATTTTATATTAATATTATCTTAAAAGCTTTAATTATTAAAGTAGGAGTTTAATATTATAGTTTTAACTGTACATTTTATTACAGTAATATAGAAAAGAACGTAATGTTAAGGAAGCTAAAATGCTAGTATAATTTACTATTCTTTTAATACACTTTTATTATTACTTATTTAAGCTTCCCTATACCTATTACTGTAAGCGCTGTAAATAGGATGTTGATAATTATAATAATATAAGGAGTAAAGTATTTATATTAATAGTTACACCTGTAAGAGGATATAGAGAGCTTTTAACACGCTTATATAGGCCACTTAGGATTAGATACTTTAAGGAAACTTATTAAGTAAGTATATAATGTAACAATTATAAGTATAAAGATCATTAACTGTAAATACTATACGTTTATATACTTATATTAAGTTATTTTAAGGTGCTGTTTTAAAGGATTCTTTTACTGCCTGTTCCTATAAGTTAGTGAGGATCTTTTTTACTTTAAGAAAGTATAAGATAGATTAATTTACTTATTTATAGTTAAGGATAAGTATAGCGGTAAGCTTTTTTACTACGTATTATAGGATAAAAAAGGGCTAAAAGTGTTTAAAATTATTAAAAACTTTATAAACTAGGTGAAATAGCAGTTTAAGCTTACTATATATATTATACGTTAAGATTAAAAGACTTTTATAATTATAATTAAGGGATATACACTATATCAGCTCTAGGTAATTAAAAAGGGTATTAAAATTAAAGCTACTCTATTATATATATATAAGCTAAATGGTAAGAGTAAGTGTGTAAGTTAAGAGCTGATTATAAAAGTTATTAAGATAAAAGAGGGAGTGAACCTCCTTAAATCGATCTGGCTTAAAAGCTCACGTATAACTACCTACTTGTATAATATAGCTCCAGCTACTAAAACGACTAGTTATTATTTAATAAAAAGCTTATAAAATAGTTTTATTAATATTTCTAATAATATACTCTGCTAAGTAAGCTTAATAAAAGCCTAGCTGATAATCATTACTTAAATTAAAGTAAGATTTACACTTACAGCTATTAAACTTACGTTTTTAATAAAAGGTAAGAGGTGGAGTAAGATAAATTTAGTTTTAAGACTAAACCTTAAAGGTATATTAGGTATTTAATTAACTATATTACCTTTAACATTTATTATATTTAATACCTGTAACTGAAAACGGTACTTATAATGTATAATATAATGTTTAATAAGAAGCTCTTTTATAAAAAGGAAATTAAGGAAGTAAAAGTACTGTTAATATAAGTTACTTAACAGTTATTTAGCTTTATTAATATTAAGTAATAAGTATAAGATGTTATATCTGTGCCTAAGTTTCTCACTAATGTTTTAAACTTAAACGCTATACTTAAGCTTAATAATAATAAAACTTTAACTGAATTTAAAGATAAAGATACTCCTAAGGGTTAAAACTTAGGGGTAAGCGCGCCTAAAGACGGTGTGGCACTTTTTCAGATTAAGGATAAGCTTACAGGGCTTAAATAAAGCTTTGTGAGCTTTAAACGAGGATTTTTAACCTTAAAGTAAACATTAAAGGTTAAATTATAATTAAAAGCTTAGGGTGTGCCAGTTTACCTAATTAGTAAAAGTGGTGTAAGATTATTAACAGGTAATTATTTACTAACAGGTGAAATATTATTATTAATAAGTGATAGGCTTAAAGAAATTAAAGAGCTTTTTAAGTAAGGGTTTAGATAATAAGAAACTTTAAAATAGTAAGATAAGGCTTTTACTAATAGTGTAAAGCTATATATAACTTTTAAAGAAAACGGCTACCTATAAGAGGATAGTAATAATAAGATGTTTATAACCTTTAAGCATAAAGCTTTAAAGGAGTATAAAGATACTTTATTAAAAGATTCAGTTAAAGATATTATTATAATAACAGAGCCGGAAGTATTAAAAACACGTAACACACACCTACAAATTAACTACCCTCCTGTGATAAGATAAAGCAGGAGATTTTAAGGGCAGTTAACTCCCCCTAGAACACCTAGGTTAATAATTTACATATTTACTATTTAAATTTACAGTAGAGAAAGAATTAACCACTTAGTTTTTAACAAGAGTTTTACAGGCTTCTTTATAACGTTTTTACCTAATTAGCAAACAGTAATTAAAAAAGGGAGTAAAACTTACAGGACGCTACACACTATGTTTTAAATAACAGTACTTTAAGTAAAGGTAAGGTTTAACACTTCCCTAAATATACCTTACCTTAATTGAGATAATCTCTCTAAATTATAACTGCTAAAGTATTAAAGAGATCTTAATAACTACCCGTTTAGCTTACAGTTTAAAAAGGTGTATTAAATTAAGATACAGCACCTTTTACGTAAAGGAATGTAGTGTAAGATTAAGTGTATTATAACACATTTACAGCCACTCCCGCTAAAATAAGTGTTTATTTATAAGTTCTATAAAGACAGTACACTTAATAAATATAAGATAAGGATCTATGTGAAAGGCGACTTATAAGAGGTTAATACACTTTAAAACACTTATATAGTAACTTTAACTACTTACTTATTTAAGATAATAATAACTTTTACTACTTAATAAGACTTAAAAGTCTAGTAGTTTAATATAGTTTAAGCTTTCTTATATATTAAGTGAGACGATAACTCCCTAATAATATATAAGCTCCCAGATAGCTTTAAAGAAGAGGGCTTTTACTATAAGCTTAAATAAGCACTGTACAGCCTGTATAACTTATTATTACTATAATATAAAGAGTTTATATTAATATTAGTGGAGCTTAACCTTACCTTATTAAATAAAGAGCTATACTTTACATTTAACGAGAATAAGACTATATATATGCTTTTTTACATAGACGATTACCTTATAATATTTATAAAAGAGTATTATAAAGTTATAAAAGTTATTATATAAGAGTTTTATGTAAAATATAAAGTTTATAAAAAGGGGCTAATTACTAGTTTTATTAGTATTTAAGTGATTAAAGACTAAAGCGAATAAAAGCTTTAACTAGTTTATAATTAATATATTAAGAAGATTACTAAATGGTATAACCTTTTAAAGGGTGTGTTCCTAAATATCCCCCTCCCTAATGTGGAACTCTTTAAGAACATAGGGAGCGTGTTAAAGGTAGAAGTTAAGGAGTATTAAAAGCTTATAGGATTTATTCTATGTATAGTAATTATAATCTAACTTAATATAACCTTTTTAGCTTTAATCCTCTTACAGTTTCTTACTAACCTAAGCCTAAAATACCTAGCTGTAATAAAATAGATAATTAGGTACCTGTACGGTTTATAATATATAGGGATTAAGTATAGTGGAGTAAGGTAAGAGGTTCTTATGATTATAAGCGACGCTTTTTTCACAGATAATTATTACGACCTGCACTTGACACAGGCCTTGAGAGGACTGGCGTGGGTTAAGATAGAACGTATAGCAGGACGCTAATAAGTAAGGGGCGTTCTAAAGACGGCTTATTAAGCTAGCACTTTTAGACGGGGGGTTTAATGTCACTATAGGTTGTTGTTATTATAATGCGTAGAGGTGAGTCTGAATAGTAGGATATAAATAAATAATTAAATATTAGCGTGAGGAACCAGAGTCCCTTACGGTGGTTATGGGTATAATTATAACTATTTATACTAACCGGCCAGAGGTACCTTGTACCTTGCTTAGTGGCCTGTTACTTAGTGAGAGATTGAGTAACCTGTTACTAAGCACCTTTTACTTAGAGGTCTTACAGATACTTAATAAGTGAGCACTTTTATTAAAACTAAGCAACTGCTGGTTGGTTGTAAGGGCTTTGGGTTTTTACACCCCTGGCTTAGTGTGTAATACCGTACGTACTGTCTTCCTACACTGTTCTTTATGTTGGGGATTTATCAGGCCGCTCCGGCCTAAGTGACGGCTTACAGGGTTGTTACACGATTCCCCCTTTTTAACATTCTTTTTCTATAAAGAACCTTAATAAGAGCGTTCCTTCTTTTTTAACGTAACTATACTTATTAACCGTATGTAAAAGCACACTTTAAAAAATAGCACCTCTTATCGCCATAACTTTACGGACTTTACTTTAACTTTTAAATTATAAATATTACCTTATAATCGCTATTCTTTAAAATCGCTTTCTTATCTTATTATTACACGATTAGATAACTGTTTTAAATGTTTATTAATAGGAGTTTTGTCTTTATACGACACGTTTAGTTATAGCGACGCTTTCCTTTAACAGCTCCTTTCTAAGAAGCGTTATCTTAACGTTAAATATAACGTTACTGTGTGGAATTTAAAGTTGAAAACTTAAGAGCTTTATAAAGCTGTTACTTAATTTAAACAGATTAAAACCCAGTGTTATAAGATAAAGGAGTAAGCTTTTTTTATATTTAGTTAAGAGGTAAAGGTCCTCCACTTCTAGGAGTAGGAGAAGGCCTATCTGGCTGCTCCTTTTAAAGTTAATAAGTCCTTTAATTAGGGAGGTTTTCTAGCAGGAACACTTGCTAGTTCTTTTTCCAAGGGGTTATTATAACTAACAACCTTTTTTTAACTTAGTTTATAGCTTCTTTCCTCTTACAGTTCTGTAATGTAATGATAATACACTTATTTCTTTTATTAACTTTCTTTTTAACGGTGCTTATAAAGCTTTAAAGGCCTGGCCTCCTTATAAGGTTTAAGGTCCTTTTAACCTTAGTTAAGGTTTCTAATAAATGTTCTTCTATACTTACTAAAGAGTTTCCTACCGCTTCTTAGGCTTTAAGTCCTATAATAGTCTTACTTTTTAATTTAGTAGTTTAAATGTTAGATCTTATCTTATTTTTCTGTTTTTAAAGTAAACTGGTTAATTTACCTCCTTAAGGTTATATTAACTGGTTTAACCTTTACTTTACGTTTTTTACAGGTGGTTTTAATTAATCTGGATTTTTTTAATGGAACTTTATAATTAGGTCTGGGTATTTAAGGTTTTTAACTAGCTTTTATAAGTTACTTTTAAGGCTGTAATCTAACTATTTAATAAGATATTTAAATATATTCTTTCCCTTCTGTAAATCTATAACTTCCTTAATATCGTACTTATCTTTATTAGCGTTAACCTTAACTTTCTTTTTTAAAGGAACTCCCTTTAAGGTAGGTTTTAAAAGTGAGACGTGAAAAACCTTAATTTACACCTTTATATTAATAAGTAAGTTTAGTTTATAATTAAAAGTAGTAACCTTTTTCTTAATTTAAAACAGTCTGTACCTTTTAAAGTTAAACTTCTTACTAGGTCGTTTTAAATACAGGTTTTGTGAAAAAAGGTAAACGTGGTCCCCCTTTTAAAAAGTCAGTCCCTTAACTTATTTACTATTATAATAAAGTCTTTTTTTTAAATATTAGCTGTTTAATTTAATGTTTATTAGTAAACTTTTTTATCCATTTACGTGTGAATTTAAATTTAGCTTATAAGTAGTTATATAGCTTTTACATTTAATTTACATAGACTGTGGCTTAGGGGGTGCTGGTAGGTGGGCTTTAATAGAGCTTAGGCTCTTTATTATAGTTAGTGAAGAATAGTAACATACCTGTTAACTTAATTAATGTTATATTATAAGTTATCTGTGTTATTAATAACAGCTTAAGTTAATTATCTTATTTAAAGTTAATATAGGTTTAAAAATATGTTATAAGTATTTAATTAACTTATTCTGTTTAGTTATTTATCTATAGGTAAAACGCTATTAAAAACTTACTCTTTATACCTATTCTTTATATTAATCTTTATTAGAATTTTAATATAATTAGCTTATCTTAATCTGTGACGATATTATTTAATTAAAGGTGTTATAAAATTACCTTTTTCTTAAAGATATAAATAAGTTACTCTGCTGTTATATCCTTTAAGGTTAATAGGAAGTAGGCCTATTTTGTTAATCTATTAACTATTATAAGGATTTAGTTATAGGTAACTCCTGTAACAGGGTCCTTAAATTTTAAAATCCTGATAACGAAGTTAAGTAAGATGGAACTTTATAACATTTATAATACAGGAAGTGGTTTAAAAAGTCTATAAGGCTTATAATACTGGTTCTGCTTTTAATAACAGATATCACAGTTATTAACCACTTTTTTAACTAGCTTTTTTATTCCTAAAAAGGCGTACGCTTATTAGGCTTATATAAAGGTCTTAACTCAACTTATATATCCTTTAAGTTAAGATTTATAAACCTACTAAACGTACTCCTTCCATTTATCTAAGTTATAAATGTACAGTTTCTCTTAATATTAAAGCCTTACTTTTAATTTAAATATACCGTTTACACCTTTTAATAACTGTTCCAGTTAATAACTGGTTTTATTATAGTTTAGGTGTTTTAAGCACTCCTTTTTATAATCTTACACGTGCCTTAAAAAGTCTCCTAAGGGGCATTTATACTTATATATACCTTCTATTAACCTTTTTACTTAAAAGTCCTATTATTATTAATAAATATTATACTTTATTTATAAGTTTATATAAACGTTAATAATTTATTTTCATATTTAGTTATTTAACACTTATAATATATGTTTTAATATACTATTCCCTGCTTTATTAAATATAATAACAGGGATTAAGACTGGATTAATATCTTTATAATCCTGTCTCTAATTAAAAGTATTAACTTACTTATTATCTTTTCCTTTAATATAGTAAATCTAAAAGTAGAATAGGGTTATCAATTTTACTTATTATACTTACTATAGGTTAAGCTCCTTTATTAGAAAGTACTGGAGGTTATTATAATTTAAGAAGACTTAAACTGGTTCCTTTATACCATTTAAATACAGTGCCTATTTAGTAAAATATTAAATAATCGCTATTAATTCCTTATTATAGATTAGATATTATAAGGCTAGGCTGTGGATTCCTTTTAATAAGAAGGTAATTAAGTAGCATTTCCCATTATCTTAAATTTAGCTGAGTTCTTTACCAATTGTAAACTCTAAGGAGTCTGTCTTAACTTAAAAAGGCTTTAAGAAATTAGGGAGAGTTAGGACTAATATGGTAATAAAGGTATGTTTAAGGTCTTTAAACACCTTTTATTATCTTTTAATTTACTTAAACGGCTTTCCTTTACCTGTAAGTTTATAAAGTGGTTTTACAATTTTTATAAAATATTTAATAAAATAGTGATAAAAGTTTATAAAGCTGATAAAGGCTTATAATTCTTTTTAGTTTTTTAAAATAGGTTAATCCCTAATTATTTCTATCTTCTCTAGTTATATTTTAAGCTTTCTAAAAGTTACTTTAAACCTTAAATAGTTTAATTCTTAAATGTAAAAATAGCTTTTCTTTAAATTTACTATTAGCTTTACCTTTTTAAAAGTTATTAAAACCTATCACATATACTTTTAATGTTTTTTTAAAGTTTTAAAATAAATTAAAACATCGTTTAAATATATAAAGATAAACTTATTAAAAAAGGGGCAGAGAATACTGTTAATAAGGCCTTAGAAAGTAATAAGGGTGTTTATTAATCTTATTAATATAATACAGTACTGGTAATACCTGTTATAAGTCTGAAAAGCCATTTTATACTTATCTTTTTCCTTTACTTTAATATAGTTAAATCTTATAGGGAAATCAAGGTTAAAGAACTAATTTACCTTAATAATCCGTTCTCACATCTCTATAATAAGTAATAATAGGTAGCGATTCTTAATTATATCCTTATTTAACGTTTAGTAATTAATAACTATATATAACTTATTATCTCCCTTTTATAAGACAAATAACATTAGGTACTTTACTAAAAACTGGGACTTTATAATAAACCTGTTCTTTAAGTTTTTATTAATATACTTCTATAAGGCCTTAACCTACTGGGGGTTTAAGTGGTAAGGCTGGAAGTTATAAAGCTTTACTCCCGGCTTTAACTTAATTTTATAATCCTATAATTTATAATCTGGCAGTTACGGTATCTTTTTTTAAAATAAGGTAAACTTCCTATACTCTATAGGTACTTTAAATAAGTCGATTTCTTCACTTATTTATAAATTAGCTTTTTACTTTCCTTTACCTTTTAAATCATCATTTAAGTAATGTAGTAGATCTCCTAATCCTTTAACTGTTTTAGTAAACCTAACTTAAACTGTACTTAGTTTTAAAAGTTTAATATACTTTTAAATACTTTATGTATCTTTAAAGCGGTTTAAAGCCTTCTTAACTTTCTCTAAACGGTGATTATAATTAAGGGACTTACTAAAGGTAAGGTGGCTACTCCTTTAATTAATTACAGGGTTATACTTTTCCAGCTAAGGTAGATTTAAGATTATATTATAACTTATAATTAATATAACGTTAAAGTCCACTTATTATTTATCCCTATCTATTTTAATTAAGAGTAGCAAGTGGTGGGTGACTTTACTGTTATTATATTAATATAGGCCTCTTTCTCTATTTTATATAGGAATAGCCTTTTTATACTCTTTATTAGGGAGTTTCCTTTAATTAACTAATAAAGGGTGTATTAAGTTAGAAGCACTCCTATTATTAATTACTACTTTTACTTTAAACGGCCTTCCTTTTCCATTTATTATGTTAACACTAACGGAATAATACTTATACTCCTTTAACATTTAAGTTATAATAATTATTTATCTTTAAGGTTTTATCTGGCTTAACCTTTAAATACCTCTCCTTCTTCTTAGGGTTTTTATTAACTAGTAAATTACTGGTTTCTAGCCCTTTTAAAGGGCCTGTAACCTTTTCCTAGTTCCTTTTAGAAAAACAGGCAGCTTTAATAAACCTAGTAATTAACCTTCTTTAAATTCTTATATTTTAATATCCAGTTAACTTTAAACAGTATAATATTTTAAAAGTCCTTAATAAAATAATAATACGCTTTATAAGATTAGATTATAATAATATCTTTTTACTTTTAAACCCGTTAGTAATCTTCTCACTTTTACTATTTTTAAGCTTTTCCGTTAAGGTGTAATAAGCACATTATAACTGGGTAGTTATTAAGTACTCCCCTTTACTAACACGTAACGGGGGCTTAGTTAACCACGGTAACCTTCCGCTTATTATTAGATTCTCTTATTAGAGAGTAGGAGATTTAATAATAAGTTAGTTCTAACTTTACTTTTATAATAGCGTAATCCTGTCTTTATATATTAGGGAAGTGGTTATAAAGGGCCTTAGGTTTATAATACTAGTTAAAAGCGTAATTATTATATATACAGTTAATTTATAATATATCCTTATAACTAGGATAGTTAATGTTAACTGTAAGTGTTACGGTTATAAAGTACGGGACGGGGGAAGTGGTGCCTTATTTCTTTTCTTCCTTTACTTACCTTTATATATATTATTTTTCCTAAACCTTTTCTTAAAACTTAAGTAACAGTAACTTAACTTATTCTTTTATAAAACAGTCTTCTTTAATAAGGTGGTGTTTAAGCTGATTAGTGAAGTGAACTTTATTATAGAGTTACAGCTTGATTTCCACCACTTTATCCTTTAACGTTATAATAAGGCCTTTAACTTACAGGTCTTTTATTTCGTTTATTAACTCTTAATGTTTCTCTTTTAACTCCTGGAGCCTTTATTAGTATACTTACTTTATACCTTCTCAGGGGACCTTTAAGGTACTGGTTTAAAGTACACTGTCTTTAATGTAGGGTAACTATCTAAACTGTCCTTCTTTTAAGGAGGTGAGGGTGCTGATTTACTTAATATACTTAAAATGTTTAAAAGTCTTAAGGGGCACTGTTAAAAAGAACTTTCGCTTTTCTAACTTAATTCTTTCAGTCTGTTCTCTTTTACCTTTTAAGGTTTACTTTACTACTTATATAACCTAGAGGGCTAATTCTTTAACTCCCTTAACCATTTTAATAAGGTTTAAGTTAGGGTTTTTCTTAAACTTCCTTAATTCTTAAGCTTATAAGGTAAGGTTTTTAAGGCTTATAACAGTTAACTGGAATATCTCTTCCTGGAGTTGGTCTTTTATAATGTTGGGTTTTCACAACCTTAGCCCGGCCAGTGTAGCTGGAACAGTGTGGCTGGATCCACCCAGCCGCTCCGCGGCTGGATCCGTGGATCTGCACAGCCAAGAACGCCAGACTCCACTACCAACCTCGTATTCAGTCAGCCAACCTCGCTTCGCAGAAGCGAGTGTGGCTAATGCACTTCGTGCACTGGCCACCCTCACGGCTATAATAACACGGCTTCCGCTCTCGAAGATAGAAATAATTAATCACTTTTAACACATTCTGCTTTCCAATGCCTTGACCCCTTTTGCATTTCAACATATAACCTGTACCTTTAACGGTTCTAAGTTTCCACTTTAAAGTTAGTTTATAATAACTTACACCTTTATAGTTAACTTTTCCAAAACACCCTTAAGGATTAGGTACACCACATTTTAAGGTTTTTCTTTTTCTTCCTTATTTCCCACATTATATTTATCTATCCAGGTATAGTCCTTTTCGTTACTTACTATCCTGATATAAACGTCCCCTAAGTTAAACTTAACATGCTTTCCTCCTTTTAAAACAGGTTTTTAACCAACTTACTTTAATAATAGATATTACTATGCTATATATCCTTTCTTATTATAATTAAAGTATTAGACTTATAATAGGTCCCTAGGCTGCTTTTACTGCTGTTACTATTAAGGTTTATTATAATTAGGTTAGTTCTAACGGTTTACTATACTAATGTCTATTAACCTGGTGTGGTAACCTGTTATAATTAATTAGTTCCCCTTTTTTAATTTACTTAACTAATAAGGGGTCTGTTCCTTTTAATAATTCTTCTAATAATAGTAATTATAATACTAATTATTAGCCTTAATAATTATCTTAATTAATTCTTACAGACAGTCCAGTTAATTTTCCTGGTAGAGGTCTCCAGTGATGTGCTCCTTTAAACCACTTTAAAACAGCATTATTAAGGCTTTTTAACTAAGTTTAATCTTTACTGCTTCTAGTTTAAAGCGTGTGGAGAACTTAAGGATTAAGGACGTCTGCCTTAGGGCTATAAGGTATTACTCAGCCTACCTAAGGGTATTTAACTCTTTAAACTCAGTTTAAAGTTAGTTAATAAAAATGTTAAAGTTATTAAAAAGGGCTTAAGTCTTAAGGGCCTCTTTACATACCTTATCCACAGAGAGGTCGTTAATTATCTTCGTATAAGGTTTATATTAGCAGGTAATTACTCCGTCTAGTAAGGCTTTAGTAAACCTGACCTTTCCTTCTTTTTTAAAGAACTGCTTATTATAATAGGTGATATAACTTTAAAGCTAGGTTATTTACGACTTTAACTGCGTTAAGTCTCCCTTAAAGCGTGACGGTGGGGGGAGTTTTACTCGTTTCTTTTATAAGCTTTTAAGGTTATTATTTTCTAGCTTAATAATATTAAGTCGGGCCTAAAGTTTTTTAATAAGACTGATGTAACTTTTAATATCTTTAGGGAAGGTTTTATTAAGTTCCTTAACCAGTCCCTACTAATTAAGGTTTAAGTCTTTAAGGCGTGTAGCTAATTTGTTAATAGTAGGGAGCTAAGGCTAAGCTTACACCTCCTTAATCTCCTTTCCTTTTCCAGAGGTTAATATATTAATAAGAGAGAGGTAATGTCTGGGAATTTAATAAATAACGTTTAAAACTTAACGTTAATATTATATTACAACTTACACCTAATATAAGCCTTAAAAGGACTAATGTAGGTTAAGATAGAATATATGGCAGGATATTAATAAGTAAGGGGCGTTCTGAAGACGGCTTATTAAGCTAACACTTTTGAACAGGGGGTTTAATATTACTGTAAGTTACTGTTATTATAATACGTAAAGGTGAGTCTAAACAGTAGGATATAAATAAATAATTAAATATTAACGTGAGGAACCAGAGTCCCTTACGGTGGTTATGGGTATAACCATAACTATTTATACTAACCGGCCAGAGGTACCTTATACCTTGTTTAGTGGCCTGTTACTTAGTGAGAGACTAAGTAACCTGCTACTAAGCACCTTTTACTTAGAGGTCTCACAGATGCTTAGTAGGTGAGCACTTTTGCTAAGACTGAGCAACTGCTGGTTAGTCGTAGGGGCTTCGGGTCTTTACACCCCTGGCCCAGTGTGTAGTACCGTGTGTACTGTCTTCCTGCACTGTTCCTTATACGGGGGATTTGTCGGGCCGCTCCGGCCCAAGTGACGGCCTGTAGGGTCGTCACAAAAAGCTATATAATTATTTATAAGCCGAACTTAAGTTTATATGTTAATAAATAAAGAAGTTTACTGATAAACACTAAATTAAGTAACTAATACTTAAAAAAGGACTCTATTATAATAGTAAATAAGTTAAGGGACTGACTTTTTAAAAGGGGGATTACGTTTACCTTTTTTCACAAAACTTACATTTAAAACAACCTAGTAAAAAGCTTAACTTTAAAAGGTACAGACCGTTCTAAATTAAGAAAAAGGTCACCACCTTTAATTATAAATTAAACTTACCTATTAGTATAAAGGTGCGGATTAAGGTTTTTCATATCTCACTTTTAAAACCTGCCTTAAAGGGAGTTCCTTTAGAAAAGAAGATTAAGATTAACGCCGATAAGGATAAGTATGACATTAAGGAAGTTATAGATTTATAAAAGAGAAAAAACACGTTTAAATATCTTATTAAGTAGCTAGATTATAACCCTGAAAGTAACTTATAAGAACTAATTAAAAATCTTAAAAGCCTAAACCTAATTATAGAGTTCCATTAAAAGAATCCAGATTAACTAAAGCTAATAATAAGAATTAGAAATAAGATAAGATCTAACATTTAAACTACTATATTAAAAAGTAAGATTATTATAGGACTTAAAACCTAAAAAGTGGTAGGAAACTCCTTAATAAGTATAAGAGGATATTTATTAAAACCCTTAACCAGGGTTATAAGGACCTTAGACCTAATAAGGAGGCCGGGCCTCTGGGAGCTCCCAATAAGCCTTATATAAAAAATAAGTGTTATTAAGGAAAGAAGTTAGTAAAAAGAAAATAAGTAAAAAAATCACCTTAGGCCCTCCAGCCTTAAGGGGTAAGGACCTAAAGTGATAAAAGACTTTTATAGGAACTAAACTTATAACCCTTTATTAGAGAAAAGAAAAGTCACAAATTAAGTTATAAAGCGACTATTTACTGTAAAGACCCCACCAGGAAGTTCCCCTAGTTAAAAGACTCCACGTCTTTAGGAGGGGCATCCAGCCTAACCTCCTTACTCTCTTAGAACTTTAATAACTCCACTTTATAATTAAACGCCTTCACAGCCTAATCCTTAAGGCAGGACCGCTACTTATAAAGACGCGTTAAGTGTGCTAACGCCTTTTAAAGTTTAATAATAGCCTTATAAAGCTGTTAAGTAGTAGACTTAACTTATAAATTAAGGTCCTGCTTTTTAATAAGGAGAGTTTTTAACTTTACTTTACTAATATTAAAAGCGTTGTACTAGGAAGGCCGATACCTCTTTAAACAGTGGTTATAACTGTCAGACCAGTTTAATACCTAATAGACAAGTAAAGGGTTAGTAAACTTATAAAAAGAATAAGGGGACATTTTACTATTAAACGCGTGTGTATAAGCTGTAAGGTTTAAATAACAGTTAGTACTTTTACCCTATTCCCGTTTTAAAACCTAAAAGCCAGATATTTATTACATAATAAAATGGTAAAGGAAAAAACTTACCTTTTAAGTTCTTTATAGGAAAAGAACGTTAAAGAGGGGGAATTATATGATAACCTTACAGGCCGTTACTTAGGCCGGGGTGGCCTGATAAATCCCCTGTAAAAGGAACAGTGTGGGAAGACGGTGTACACTATCTAGGTGCACTAGGCTAGGGGTGTAAAGACCTAAAGCCCCTATAACCAGTAAGGTGCTGTTTACAGTATATTAAGTGCTTATATCGTAAGTAGGGGAAACCTTACGAGCAAAACGCTTATATAGTGTAAAGTGCTTGCATAACGAGCATTTACGACATTATAAGTAAGGTATAAAGTACCTCCCAGTTAGCTAGTATAAATAGTTATAGTTATGCCTATAACCACTGTAAGGGACTTTGGTTCCTCACACTAATATTTAATTATTCATTTATATCTTACTATTCAGACTCACCTCTGTACATTATAGTGACAGCAACCTACAGTGACATTAAACCCCCCGTTTAGGAGTGCTAGTTTAATAAGCCGTTTTCGGAACGCCCCTTACCTGTTAGCGTCCTGCTATACGTTCTGTCTTAACCCGCACCAGTCCTCTTAAGGCCTGTGTCGGGTGTAGGTTATAATACCCTCACTATAGTTTACCTATTGGGATATTTCACGATATGCGACTCTATTATATAATCTTTAACGCCTTTTATGCAACTCTCGACTCAACCGTAGAAATTTATCAACTCTATTAGCATCTCCTATGTCGATAAGATTAGCCTGTAGACGCTAGTGACGCTAGTGACATCGGCTCACCGATGTAACTGGGTAGCTCTGGCATCTGTCGCCATCACTATCTTCAGTATCTTCTTAACAGTCTTTACTGGCACTTTATTCACTGCCGCCACTACTCCTAAAATATCCAAGGTATAAATATAGCAACATATTTAGAGTGGAGAAGTTAGCATAGAAACCGAGGTCCTAAACTTATTAGACGCGGACCTTCTTTTCAGGAACGGCTTGATAGTACTTTTCCACAACGTTTCGTTCCCCCGCTAGACCTTATCCGGTCTTGTATTCGCTAACGTATTGGAAATCTTCTCGCCTAACCTTAACACCGGGTTAAAGTCCTTAGTGATAGCAAACCTATCAGCCCTGAGGGAAGAGTTGGATTGCGAGCTTTACGACTCGGTATTGGCCGACGACCTTACGTCTCACAATCAGACTTGCATGTTGATCGGAGACCGCGAACTTATATTTAGGAATTGGAACTTTGCTATTGATTTCCTTAACGATAGGTACTTTAGCATCACTTATCAGTTTTCTAATAACAAAACTGAAATCTTCTAATAGCTGATAGATTCCTGAAAGGGCGTCCCGGGGGATATCGTATATGTCTGGGGGGAAACCGCCGGGCTCAAACTCAACCATGGAGCGATACTCATCTGCATAAGGTATTTGAATGAGTTAACTGTTAAGACAGTCCTAAATGGCAATACTCTAGACATTGACTGTCACTTCTCGCCGCGCCCGGATAAGACGAGTAAGAGGCCAACCAGCCTCCTCTCGATACCGCTAAGCCACGACGACCTCACGCCTGCCAACGACAAAGAAAAAGTCTAAGTGAATCACTCTAAGTTTGAAAAATTCTTTCAATGCCTCGTCCAGTCGGCCTGGGCAATTCCGTTGGAGTACTTCGGCAGCCGCAACACCAGCTCTAAAGTCGTGAAGGCCATCAAGCGCAACCACGGCATTCAAATGGCCCAACGACTTCTAACTATAAAAGAAAAAGAAAATTCGGTTTACTACCAACCTGGAAATAACCTTATGCGGGAGCTACGTATTACGATAACAACGTAAAGCACATGTACCGCTACCTCTACATAATAACCACCGCTACCACGCCTTTCACCCACGGAGCTAACGATACTGCTAATACTGTAAGACCTACTCTACCATCTTTGCTATCTGGAACTCTGGCGAGCTGTTGGGCGCGAAGACCGAAGTCCTGATGTGGATCCTCGGCTTCCTGGGTGCCGTTGTGGTTCTCGGTTCGTAGACGTACGGCCACAAGATCATGGTCAACCTAGTCAATCGAATCACCCTAATCTTGCCTACGTGTAGATTCAGCCGCGAGCTTCGCAGCACTATCACCATTATCATTACCACCCGTTTCGGTCTCGCCATTTCCACCACACAGTGCATCACTGGCGTACCCTCAGAGTCGGCCTGTATAATAGCGACTGGAAGACCATGAACTGGAGGATAGTGTGTGTGGATCTACTTTGGCTGGATGTAAGTTTCCCCTTTTTATGTTACCGTGAGAGAAGCCTTGCTGATAAACGAATCTAGTGTTACGGTGCCATGCGCCGGCTTAATTTCAGGATGGCTTATGGGAATCATCATTAACGCCCCACGATGGGATATGCCAGTGTAATGCGAAGGCTGTTTGCTTTTAGGAATGAACCAGGCGTTTATCCTATGGGGTTTTAGTCATGGATGTATCTCCATTTGGTATTCAGCATGATTGGTTTTGGGACCCGATCAGCGAATAGAGCATTGGTTACGTCTGGGCTTAGATCGTGTCAGTTTCTTGCAGCGTGCCAGGCGCAATTTCTCGTCGCTTCATGACCTTCAGTTCATCATCCGATCCCCTTTCCGCAAAGGCATCTTGGCTGACTGCTGAGCGGATGATTCCGTCAGGATGCGTTTTACTGAGGCACTGCTCGTGGAGCAAGAGCGACGACCGAGAGTGGAATGCCTTGACTGAAGGAGAAGTGGAGCTATTTGCCCGAACACTGTCACCGATCAGAGGAAGAGCGAGCTGAGCTTAGATGCATGGAGCAGTTGACCGGGGCGATCTCCCGATCTGGTAAAATCCATTAACCTCTTTTTCTTGGTGTGGAGAACCTAGCACCACGTGTGAACACTGACCACGGCCCATATAATCTCGCTCCTGCGGCCAGTCAACTTTTTGCCATCCGCAGGAAATTGGTGGCTTGCCGATCCTCAGTCCCCGGATGACGACACAAGAAGGCTTACCACAGTATGCATGGATTCTGCCAGATGGGGAGATGGCACGCATGGGGACCTGGTACCATGCCAAATGCAGGCGACGCCATTCGGGCTACTGCTTTGTGTTATAGTACTCTGGCGCTCCAGGGCGTCGGGAAAGAGAGGACGGAGCGGTTTGCGAGGATACCTGACCATGACGTTGAAGCAATGGCGCTTGGTTGGTTCTTTGTCACTTCTTTTCAGGTTTTTGACACGATCTTACAAAAATACCACACGGCTCAAACATAGCAGCTCCCCCAATCTCTCGAAGCTTCGCAAACCAAAACGCCTCAGTGAGACTTGGGAATGGCTGACCGGGGATCACGTGAGAGTTCTCGCCCCTTGTTCTGGTTGGCTGGTTTTGAGAAAGGGGGCTGAGCTGAAAGACTAAAGCGGGGTAGGTTTCGAACATGCGGCCCTAATCCAGGACCCATTCCTCGGATCATACCACCTTGGCACCATCTGAACCGAGAGGGAGAGCCTATGGCAGACCCGTTGAGCATTGCGGCCGGAGTTATTGGTCTCCTGGCCACATCGACTAAGATTGTCAAAACTTTGTCAGATGTTTGTGCGAGCATTTCCGACGCCCCTGAGTCCGCGCGGTCGGTTCTCGTCGCTGTCGAAACAACCAAGCTCTCGCTGAACTCGATCAAAGACCTCTTCGATACCATCGCAACTCTCCCGCCAGAGCGCAAGGCTCTGATCCGCTTAGACCACATTGCCGTGACCTGCTCACAATGTGTTCTGACATTATCGGAGCTGGAAGAGCTTGTGTGTAAGCAGCTGCTCAAGAATGGAGGCAGCCTTTTCGATCGGATACGATGGTCGTGGGGTGAGAAGAGAGTCCTCTCTCTCCTGCCTCGGCTCGAATCGCAGAAGAATTGCATCGCGCTGATGATAAGTGTTTTGCAATGGTATTCTTTACCCACAAAAAGGAATGATGATTCTCATCTCTAACATGAAGCAGTCAATCTTGGGCAGACGCTCTCAAAGACAGCAACAAGCTCAGCGAGGCAGTTGACAATATGCTTCTGGGCGACGAAAATCTGGCAGCGCGGATTGAGCAGTCGGGACGAGAAATCGAAGTGGAAACGCAGTCCATTGCCTCGGCAGATTCTCAGTCGACCACTCGCCCCCCGGAGGCCGACATCGTGGCATCTCAAAGCGGCGAAGTTGACGAACTCCAAGACACTCAAGCTTCTAGCCAACCTCAAGAATATGAGCGCTTGCTGGAGACTTCCAGGGTGTATGCGCGAGCGAATCCCAACGAAGTTGACCTGCTGTCGGTTAGGGGCTCGACAATTCGCACCATGTCCAGCACGCTGTCGGAAATCAGCATGAATCACATGTCCATCATCGCTGTCTATCGACTTCCAATTACGCTGAACGATATCAACAGCATCGGTACCGGCCTGACGTTTGCCACTCACATCACCGAGAACCGACGAGCTCCACGCGTCCACCTCGGTCACCCAGTCTTGAGAATGCTTACAACATCACAGCAAAATGTCAAGTATGTGGTCCAGTCCACTATAATCCCCGTTCAAGCCACTAATGTTTGATCAGAGTCGTGATTGTGGGTGACGGCTTGAGCGGCAAGACCAAGCTCATCCTCCGTTACACAATTCAGAAGCTCCCAGATGAACCTTTATACCCAACAGTTTTTGATAACTATTCCGCTGTTGTCAAGTAAGATCAGAAATGGCGCGGATTGTGGTGAATTTCTGCGTTCAGAGCAGCTGACTTGTATATGATACCTAGATTCAGAAGCATCGAACACCACATCGGTATTTTTGATACATCCGGCGCTGAGGACTACGAAAGGCTCCGGCCTCTCTCGTACCCGCAAACCGACGTGTTCATCATCTGTGCGAGAATTCCCCGTCCCTCCATGTTCACCAACGTAGGATCCAAGTGGATTCCCGAGATACAGAAACACTGCCCTGATTCGCCGTTTCTCATTGTTGGTATGATAGATGAGGACGATCACACGTCTCTAGCAGCCTCATTAGAACAACAGAGCCAAAGAAACCGCAATGCTCCCAAGACTGTTGCCGGGTATAATGCGTTGGGCAGACAACTTGTCGAGCGCCACGAAAAAGCCTGGAAGTACATGCAGTGCGATTTGGCCAGTGACGAGGACGTAAAGAGAGTTTTCCAACAGGTTAGTTTCCCTTGGAGATGGGTTCGATTCGCGCTCACATCCAAGCATCCACAGGTGCTTCTCGCACACATGAACCAGCATCTAGACGTCCAAAAAGAGAAGCCGAGGAGAATACACACATTTGGACGGCGAAGACAGATGTACGACCCCATCGATCTCGAGGACATCGATGAAGACGATTGGTCTCATGCTTCAAGCGACAAGCACACATGATAGAGAGGCTTGGCTCGGGAAACAAGGGCTATGCGTCACGCAGGAAAGTTTTTGTGTGTGGCATTGCCATCCCAGCCGTCTTGTCATCTCAGCAGTACTCCTTGAGGTGGAAGGGATCAGGGATAAGTAGCAAAGCTCGTGCTAAGGCAATACTTATCATCCACTCAAACCGGCCGCCCTCAAGAAATGGCCGGTTCACAGCCTCAGCGACAACCCCCCCTATAGATCTACGACGTTCGCCCTCGACCCATCCCTTTGTTATCATTCGGCCAGGGTCTCAGCACCGGCACCATTTTACCCACCAACACCCCCAGCCGAG
>Ga0247760_1001506_pt1 | contig 21292 bp, 20 predicted proteins | sample UWRJL171409R4_FD_179936 | JGI IMG/M metagenome (GOLD analysis project Ga0247760, IMG submission 179936) | Plant litter microbial communities from Arlington Agricultural Research Station in Wisconsin, United States - UWRJ-L171-409R-4 | ecosystem: Environmental > Terrestrial > Plant litter >... | reverse complement strand
TTGTGTTTTGTTTTGGGGGGGGGGGGGGGGTGGGGGGGGGGGGGGGGGGGGGGGGTACCGGGGATATCTATTGGTTGCCAACGGGGACGGGGAGAGCACGCAAAGGCAACTGATCAACTAACTACCCTAGGGAAACGCGGTATTTCACATCATATTGTGGTTTTTTTCTTCTTCAAGACGGGTGACCCGACTCGAACAGAGGATCTTCTCAGTTGTTAGCAAGAACCTTAATTAGAGATAATTCCCTTCAATTGACTACTTGACCACATGGTCTGATTGTTGGAGGGTAGGATTGAAAAGTTAGATTTACACGGCGTCTGGCTTGCGTTGCAGTTCACACAGTCATTTTTTCCTCCCAACCTGTCTTTATCTCACCCCACAGACACAATCTGCAATTCTCAACTTAAATGTCCCGTCGACGCTGTCATTTTCGTTTCTCTATCAGAGGAGCACAGCCATCACCGCTCCTTCACGAGATCATCAGCATCACAGCACATGGGGTCCGCTATCATCGGAGACCGGCATCATCGACCCACTTCCGACCCAACACCCGGCTCTCATTGAACAAGTCTCTTGGACAAGACCACCACTCCAGACGAAGCACGCTAACCTCGATGCCGAATGGCGGCAAGACACAAAATGACAAATTTTAGAAACGCAGCGCACAGATCGCTTCGTTTTCCCAAGGTGCCAACTCGTCAACTTGTCACTATCTTGGCATCTCCGTTAGGGACTGACCCGTTTCCCGACCCGACCACGATCCCCGGAACACAGCGGGCTATGCTTGAATGGGCGAGTGGGGGGGGATTTTGCTACTCTAGTGGAGCCGTGTCGACTGACTAGACGTCCCTGACCTGATTTTCACTGGACTAGTGGCTAGTGTAGACTGACTTCCGGTTGCGCGCTTTCCAGTCTCCACACTCGACACTCTACACTTCACATACCGCAGCCTGTCGTCATCGATTTCCCGCCGACGAACAAGACCAAAATCCACACAGTTGTGATTTTGACAGCGGAGCAAATTTTCTTCAGGGGCTGTGGGAATGAAGGGGGAGGGGGGGGAGAGAACACTCCACTTGGCGTGTTTCTTGTTACCATCCAGTGTACACTAACACTACCTTCCGCAGATGGCACGAGTGAGCAGGTCTACATACACTACGGAGAAAAATAAAACGAGACAAACGGATCAGATTTTTGGAGTCAAGTTCACGTCCACGTCCACGTCCTCCAGATTCCGGATTCCGGATTCCAGATTTCGGACAAATGCCATTCCCTGTATGGCCTGTACCGTCAACGTAACCATGCTGGTGAAACATCACCGGTTGCCAGAACTTGGGACTACACTAGGTAGACTACCTCACTATCTAGCGTGATGAAACTAGCATTCCTGGCACTATTACAATACACCGCCACACGAGGAATATATGTACAGGCTGACTACCTAAGGTATAGATGGGATATATGTAAAATATAGCGTACCGTAGGGAACAATGCCCTCAAGAGTCTGGTCTGGCTGATTGCACGAGGAAACAGGAACAGTAACATCGGCTCGATCCGAACCCCCCTACCTACCTACCTACCTACCTACCTAAACTAGTCCCCCCTTGCATTAAAATCATCACCATACGAGACGTCTGGTTGCCGTTGTTGTTCGCACACACAGCCCCCAAGACTACATCCTAGGTGAGGCGAGCGAGCCTGATCGCGCCTCCGAGTCCAGTGCCCTGAGTCTAGTGCTCTGAGTCTCAAGCCTCAAGTCTAGTGATCGAAATGACATGCATACATGCATGGGTTCACATCAAATGCAGAGAAAGAAAAAAAAGTATGACCCCACCAGCATCATGCGAGATGTGCAAATACCTGACGTGCCTGTCCAAGATAGAAACGACATGCAGGGGAAAGTGGAAATCGCCAAGCAAAAACATTGGCATGCCGGGGTCGGGAGATGGAGTTCTTTCTGCACCACGCTAGAGTTATAGCGCGCATAAGCCAGTCCTGTGTTGGAGACGACGTTGGATTCTTGGCGGTTTAGTGTAGCGACAAGGAGGTGCTACGAAGCTGGGATATGCTGGGTTCACAGAGACTTGGAATCCCGAACCGCAGCAGCTCCATCTGGTTCGCCGTGACACAAGCCACCAAACAGGCAAGCAAATCGCCTCAAAGTCGGAAAATGTACACAACCAAGTAAATTGATATTACAGATATCAGCCGTTAACTCATGCTAACTATTACATTTCATCATTACGCAACACGTTTGCACAACCGGGTTCCGTCCTCAATCTGCGTCCACGTCTCGGTGCCCGGAGTCGAGACCGAGTAGAACACACCACGGGGATCCCACTTCTTGCGGAGGCGGAGAAGCTCGGGGTAGTTGGTGCCCCAGAAAGCCGTCTGCCAGTTGGGCTGGAAGGGATCAGCCTCGTTGATATAAGCAGCGCCCTTGGGCGCAGCCGCTCGCAGAGCACCGTCAATCGTGTAGGTCAATGTCTGCTGAGCAGCAGCCTTGGCAGAGAGAGGAGCGTTGCCGGCAAGAGGCAAGACCGAGATGATCTTGTCAACAACGTTGCGGAAACGGGGGTTCATGGCACTCTTGGACCACTCGCTCTGCGGGAGACCGCCACCGGCATTCCACATATGGCCGACAAGGATGGCGCCAGAGTTGATGGCGGTCTTGAAGGCATCGACGATGGCAGTAGCATTATTCAGGTGGTCCTCCTTGCCAATCGTCCAACCGCCTGTCAGAGCCGAGTTACCGGCAAACTCAATCTCGAAAAGATCATTGTACAGCTCATAGAAAGTGCTGTACGTGTGATTGGTGGTGTCAAAGCCAACACCGAGAGCGTTGAGATCGTCAAAGAGGGGCTGGACAAGTGCCTGCAACTCCGCTTGCGTCTTGTTGATAGCGACAATGGGGCGGACGTGCAGCAGGGGGCCAAAGATCTCGTAGTAGACGTAGAGACCATTGTCAACCCAGGTGGTCGCGTAGCTGTGGAAAATGCGGATGGCCTCCCAGACCTGAGTAGCATTGCCAGCGGCGTGGGCAGGGGTGATGTCAAGGTTGATGGCGGAGCTGGGGAGATCGTTGAAAGTTTTGTAGGTAGCCTCGACGACCACGCCAAAGGCCGAAGGACCGCCGCCACGAAGAGCCCAGAAAAGATCAGAGTTATGTTGAGCGTTGGCGATGCGAAGGAATCCGTCGGCTGTGATAACCTTGAACTGAAGCGCGGTATCCGCCAAAAAGCCCTCTCGGTTGGTCCACGGGCCGTGGCCACCACCCTGAGGAAGACCTCCAGCAACACCGACGGTAGCACACTCACCCGTCACCATGATCTTCTTGGGGTTTTGGCCGTGGAGGTGCTGCAGAGCCGTCTTGGCCTGGACACCGGCGCCGACGGTAATGGCGGAGCCGGTATAACCTCCAGGGCCCGCCCACTGGTTGGTGGTGGAAATCTGCTGGAAGTGGCGGGTGTTGATAACTAGAGAGCCCCATCCAACGCTGCGACCGAGGAAGTCATGGCCAGTGTTGCGGATAATGAGACGCAAGTTGTGGTCGCGGGCGAAGCTTACACCTGCCTGGATGTGGCCGATGCTCTTGGCCGTGATGTACAGCACGGGGTAGTAACCGAGCGTGCAAGTGTCCGACGGGTTGGTGGTAGGGCGGCAAGTGTCGTTGGTGAAGTAAGTCCAGAGACCAGCGGTCGGGTGGTTGATCTGGTACTGCTCATCGGCGAAGTTGGCCGTAACCTCGGCGCACTTGGCCGCGTCGTACGTATTGATGTTGCCGAGAGGGCCCTGGAACGTGTTGTAGCAGGCGGCTGCGGGAGGGGTGTTGACGCGCAGGTTGCCGCCAACGGTCGCGTTCAACAACTGCCACTTCCAGTTGCTTGGCCAGCAGTAGTCGCCGGGGGCACACTTGCACTTGTAGCTGTTGCCATTCCATGTCTTGGACACCCAGGGAGTGAACCAGTCGAAGAATGAAGCCGTAGCAACCGCCTCGGATTGAGTTTCAACATCGTTGAGGAGCGCCTGGGGCTCATCCTGTGCAACGACGCCCGTCGAGAGCAAAAGAGCTCCGCTCACGAGAGCGAAAAGCTGACTCTTCATGGTTCCGATGGGTCTGGAAATTATGGGGGGAAAAGAGCGACTGAGACCCGGGAAACGAGTGAAGAGGGTGGCGAGAGGGATCCCTGAAGCGAGTTCGGTAGAGCGGCGACGGGGTATTTATTCCAGAGTCGCTCTACCCTCCCGCGACCGTGGTGCTGTGGAGAAGTGTCTTCCGTGGTTGAGGCAAGGATGGGTGGTTCCCGAAGTGCTGTCCGCCGGCATGCTGCGATGGCACCCAAGACCGTGGCAATATGGACCAGCATCCGGGTTCTCGCGCCATCGGGGACCAGGCCAAGGCGCCGCCTGAATGTTCGCTCAATAGTTGCCAAGTCAAGAAGTACGATGTGACGCAGCGGGGATAAATTGTATTCCCACGTGGTGCAATATGTGATCTGCATGTTCAAATTTAGAGATTGCTGTTATCGTGAGGTGCAAAGGGTCTGTCTGCCGCGGGTGGAGGAGAAAATTCGCAAGCGAGGATATCCCGTGTGTTTAAGGAAACAGCATCCGTAACACCCGGGCATCTTGCGTCGGAGGCTTGTTCGGATCCGGCAGGCTCGGTCCATGGCACCACCTGCCAAGATTGCTGTAGGTGCTGTGGGTGCTGTGGGTGCAATTTTAACTCGCTGTTTTAGCCTCCAGCACAGGCGCGCGCATCTCGCAAGACCATCCAGTTTTCAGTTTTCCATTTAAAAGTGGATTTGCTCGGCACAGGCCGAAAACCAGAACGAATCAGCTAAGAATTCTGAATGCCACCATCCACAATGTACGTCTGCGCCGTGATGTAGTCGGCGTCGGGGCTAGCGAGGAAGCCCACCAAGCCTGCAACGTCCTCAGGCACACTGACCCGACCAAGCGGAATGATCTCCTCAACCCCTTTCATAACTTCACCTTTGGGCTTGCCCTGCATCTTGGACATTTCGCTGTCAATGAGATCCCACATGCTCGTGTCGACGACGCCTGGCGCGTAGGCGTTGACGGTAATGCGATGCGGGGCTAGCTCGACTGCGTAGGTGTTGCACAGCCCGCGGACGGCCCACTTTGACGCAGAATAGTGGCCGATCATGGCAGCTGGTCGGAATGCAGCCACGCTCGCTGCGGCAATCAACTTCCCCGGTGTTCCCTGGTGAATCATCTGCCGCGCCGCCGCCTGAAAGCACCAATGCACACCCGCTGCGTTGACGGCAAACATACGATCCCAATCCGCTGCCGTGACCTCGAGCAGCGGCTTTACCTGAACGATCCCCGCGTTTGCCACCATGGCAGTGAGGGGTCCAAGTGCCGAGACCGACGCGCTAACGAGCTCTCCAACAGCGTCTGGATTCGACACGTCGGCAGCGTGACCGAGAGCGCGACGACCCAGGGCTTCAATCTCAGACACGGTCGAATCGATCAATTTCTGGTTTTCCGGTACGTCATTGACGGTAATGTCGTAGCCATCCCGGGCAAGACGGAGCGAGATGGCCTTTCCGATGCCACGCGACCCCCCTGTAACGATCGCCATTCGAGGCCGGATCGCCGTGTGGGAAAAGAACCGTGGCGAGGCCGGGGCGCCAACCTTGGCGACTCGGAGCAGTTGACGAAACATGGTGGCCGGGAGAGTCATGAATTGTCGGTGAAATGCTGGAAAGTTTAGAGTGGGGAAGTTGCTAACGTTCTCTCTTCCCCGCTCATAGCCGCCCACCTTGTAGTGTAAGCCTCACACAATCAGTTGTGCAGATCGGATCAGACCCTGCGCCGGATGCGGGCACGCGGCGGGGGCCACAGCAGATCACGGGAGTTCCCGCCAAACACCAGGACTTCAGTATCCAATCAGATGAACAAGCTAAACGGGAATCATCAAAGAGCATTGGCAAACACTTGTGGGAGGACGACCGGTCTAGTTAATTTATATTTATTCCGTCTTGGCATTTGCTCCGAAGTTTTGGAGGCACCACGAGGTGCAACCTCATGGATAGGCCAGGTGTTGTTTGGCCGAGACGGCTCAGCCAATCATGTAAACTCCCTCGTGGAACGCAACTTACGCAAGACTATGGTAGTAGTATTTTGAACTCTTGCAGATGCCAAGTTATTACCAAGATGATCCTTCGTCCAGAATTGCTCGGTAAGCAGAGCCAAAGACCAGAGCAACAGAGTCAGCATGCATAAAGAGAGTATTGGCCCTCTCTGTGACGCTGGCAGACTGTTTCTATCCAGACAGAAGCTCGCCATGCTAGGCACTCGCATTCTCCTCGCCCTCAGTTGGGCTTTTACAGCACTCGCTCTTGATCTTCACCGCTCCCGTCCCAAGAGCATTGATCTCCCCGAATCCCAGATCATCACCCCTAACGGTCCCCACTTTCACGAGTTCACCGAACGGTACTTACGAAGCAACAGTCCCGATTATAGCATTGTTATTATTGCCAATACGGAAGACGATGTCTCCAAGGCGGTAAAATACGCTACGTCTCAGCATGTCTCCATCCCTTTTTCGCAAAAGTTTCTGGCCATGGACCCTAGCGGGGTTTGGCGACTATGCAAAGCGGTATGAATATCTGCCCGACGGTCGTCATGCTATTGTGGAAGGCGGGGGTTTGGTTTCCGAACTTGTGAAGACGCTTGAAGCGGCAGGGAAACAGACCTCTTCAGGGCTTTGTCAGTGTGTTGGCGTAGCGGGATCAAGCCTCGGCGGAGGGGTTGGTCCGTTCATGGGGGAGTATGGTCTAGGTTTGGATCAAATTGTCAGTGCCAGAGTGGTGTTGGCAAACGGGGAGGTGGTGACGACGAACGACATGAGTCATCCGGATCTGTTTTGGGCGCTGAAAGGGGCGGGACATAATTTTGGGATTGTCACACAGATGACGCTACGCATTTATGATAAAAGGGAAGATGAGAGTTGGGTTGTGGCATTTCTCGTCTTTACCCAAGATAAACTGGAGGGTTTGTTTTCCGAGCTTAGCTCTAGACTTCCAGGAAAGCTGGGACACTTGTCGTATGATTTGCTCATGGTCCGGGATCCAACTGCTGATGCAGATAATGTGAGTTCTGAGAGAACCGCCATCTCTAAGAGATGAGACTATTTCTAACATTACGTACAGGCTGTGCTGATTCTTCGGCTCTTCTCAAACAGCTTCAGCCTTGAAGAACTCGACGAATACATCACGCCACTACAATAACTGTCTCCTATTGTTGTGCAGACTTTCACCACCGATTGCCCCGGTCTGATTCAAGAACTCGGATACGGGCTTGACTCAGCAACTTGCACGTCTGGCCACTACGGCAGGGTCTTTGGCATTGGCGTCAAGAACTATATCGTTTCTGATATTCGCAAATTCTACAACCTCTTCAACGAAGCCACGTCCGCCATTCCAGAGTTTATAAACTCGCACGTCTTTATCGAAGCATACGGTACCCGTGCGATGCGTATGGTTCCGCCGAAAAGTACGGGGTATGCTCATCGTCATTTGAATGCGTTGATGTGAGAAACCCAGTCCCTTTAACTCTTAACCAGTGAAAACAATCCATGGTTTATGCGCACCTAATTATGTATTGGAGACGAGTTGACTTGTGTTTTACAGAACCGTAGTTCTCAACTATGACTCCCCAAAACCAAATCTAGATCTTGACGTCAAGGTAGACTGTTATGGTGAAAAAATGCGGGCTGCCCTGTTGGAGAGCTAGCCTCGCCAGGAGAGCTACGTTAACTATGCGGGAGAACAGGGGACGGTGGAGGTTATGTATGGGTAAGTGCATCTTCCGTCACAGCGTATCTATACTAACAGGCCTACTAGACCTGCCTACTTACAGAATAACGGAGAAAAAAAACCGAACTGACAAATTGTGTACATTCACAGATACGAAGAATGGCGGATCAACAAACTGAGGCGCGTCAAGAGGGAATATGACCCGGATAATCAGTTTGGGTTCTATGCGCCTATAAAGCCGCTACTCGATTTTGTGAAGGTTATTGCTATTCTCGCCCCTCCCCCAGTTCTGTCAACCCGCAGTAGCCAAAATCCTGGGGATACTCTATTGATATTGGGAGTCTGAAATCATTATAATGAGAACCCCAGAACTGCTGCATGTGAGGCACAAGCCAGGTGTCCTCTTCACCAAGACCACAAGGGTACGGCCCGATGTAGTTACTGGTGTGAAACGTGGTTGGAAAATCGGAGCCAATGTCCATCGGAGCTTGTACAGACTTATCATCTACCGGCCAGAATTCAAGTTCATCTTCAGGGCTCTCGGGGATCCCCAAAGATTCCGCTGGAGTCTGGAAGTAGGGTTGGGGTAACGCAGAAATGGTGGACGAAGGGGTTCTCGGCAGCAAAGACCGAGACGTGGACACGCCTGGCGGCGGCGGCGGCTCTTTGCCCCTAAACAAGAATTTGTGCTCAGGGGGGTTGTCAAGCTCAAACTCCTGGGGAATCCTATTCCTGGTTGGACAAGCTTCCGGGGGGTTTTCCACTTTGCGTATGCCCGGTGCGTCAGCTCCTGTTTTTTTTCTTTCTTTCTTTTTCTTCATGTTTGGATGGTGACTTACCGTCCGGCGTTAGGCCATGGCTTTCCCTACGGCGCTTGTATTTCCGAAACCTCCATTGGGCGAGGCGATGGACGTACTGCCTGGTCCTTTGAGCTAGTCAGCCCAAAAGCATGTGTTTTGGGAAGGAGAGTACTTGCGTTGCGGAGAAACCATAAGTGCAATGCATGATGTCTTTGACTTCTCGGAGACTCTTTCCTTGTTGCAGGTAAAGATCTTCGATGACCTGCCGGTGAACGGCCCAATCGGAATCTAGAAGCCGTGGGGCTTTTGGCATGGTTTCGTGTGCAAGTTTCAAAGTACCTATGGCGGTCGATGTCGAGTGTAGAGTTGGGTACAACAATGTAGAGTAGGCGGGCACCAACCTTAGGTATTGAACAAGCTCGTTTTCAGTGTGATCCTCGGCAGCGTATTTATCAAGTGTTGATGCTCTCCTTGAGAAAATCCTGATGCAGTTTACCCCTGATAAACAAAATCTCCGTGCATATAGGTATGTAGGTGTGAGCTTCGTTGTCGACATGACATGGACGTCATGATAGGATGCCTCAAGTTGTGGACACAAATTTCCACATGCCACATGGAACATTTCGCAACCAAATACAACAGCTGAAAGCTGCTTTTGGAATTCGTAACCGTCAAGTCCTGAGTTGGGCCAATCAAGTCGCGTAAACCAAATCTCCATGCAGCTATCCATGGGGAATGTTCCGGGGAAAAAAAATCCTGGCTCCTGCAAGGGGACCGCGGAGCTAGTTCCCCACCGATTGATCACATTACCATTTAGTGGAATTGCAGTCGCAATGGCCGCTGCGGATGTGATATGCCCAGATGGTACAGGGATACTTCATGCAAGGAGATTTTGTTCGGAAACCACGCATGGCCCATGTCCCGGGCCGCGCACCACCCAATAAGGCAAGAACAAGGCAACTGCCCCACATGACGGAGCTTTTATGGACGAGTCCTGGCATCTCGAGCGACGGACTTGAACTATGGACACGACCAAAGCTCTTCACTTCAATGCTCGGTAGTGACACCCCGAACTCAGCATGGAGCCATTCAGGTTGGAGCTCAATCCTTCCCTTCGGCCTCAGAGTGGCGAGGACTGGGACGCCCAAAGAGCTACACTTCAGGAGCTTTATCTGGCCCAAGACATGACCCTGTGCCAAGTCATGGCCGTCATGAAAGAGCGTGGATTTTCTGCAACGTCGGTGGACCCCCTCGATCCTCCCTTTCCCGACCTACCCCCCTAAACTTACTGACGATGACTTCGCTCCGAACAGAAAGCGGCAATATGAAGCCCGGTTCAAGAGATGGGGCCTCAGAAAGAAAACAACAGAGGAGGAGAAGATAGCAATGAGCCTGAAGCGAAAAAGACGAAGAGAAGAAGACAACAAGGACACGGAGTTTCAGTTCATCGCAGGCCGCCGCATCAACCCGCAGTTGATCGACCGGTTTGAAGTCAAGCGCGCGCGCAAGCAAACCACCGAAGTCATTGACAATTCTTCTCTGGGAGTGTCTTTAACTCGTAGGTATCTAGCTGCCCACTCATTCCGTCGCTTCTTTGATGTTTGTCTGGTCCTCTGACGACCATTCCCTACAGCGGCTACCCCTCAGGACATACAGTGCAAAACCCCTTCGGTGTATTCCGCAGGCACAGACTCTTCCCCAGAAAACACAGCACCCGTGGTGGTTCACCCGGGATTTGATAGAATTGCCCAGCTAGCAAGGCCCGATTTCTGCAAAGATAATCAACAATCATGCGAAGACCAGGAATCACAATCGACACCGTCCGTCACAACCGTCATTCCGTCGCAATCCTTCGATCCAAATATGACTACAGTGGCACCAAGAGGCGGAGATCTTGACTATGAAGACGTTGGCATGGAGAGCTCTGATGAAGGTTTGGACAAGGAGCCCGGGGACATTGCCATGGCCGACATTGGCGAACAAGTTTTTGAGGTGGACAGCCACCTTTTGATGGAAACCCTATCCATCCAAGAAAGGTTTGTTCCACCTCAAAAAGGCCGGGGTCCCGATGATCTACAACGTCATTGTAGGTCACACAGCCACTCGTCAAGCGAGACATCCGTGGCAGAAAGCGTTGAGTCCGAGGTGGAAATCCGCCCATCTGATGCCGTCACACGAACTGTTCGTCAAAGGAAGGCGTTGATGAAGCCCCGCCAAAGCTTGGATTCTGTTCAACATTCGCCAGTTGAACGGATGCAAGACATTAGTGATTTTCTCTGTCTCGACGGCACATACACTCCGGGTAGTGCAGTGCTGGAGGAAGCGGAGTTTCTTGCGGTCGCTCAACGGGGTGACCTCGCCGGTGTTCGCCGTTCTCTCCGCCTCTCTATCTCCCCTAATGTTATCTGCAACCAAGGCGCAACGGCTCTGCACTACGCGTCATACATGGGCCACGTTGATGTTGTTCAAAACCTATTAGCCAATGGAGCTTGCGCCGATACGCCTATCCACGGCACAGTGATTCACCATGGGAGACCAATTCAAGATCCCACCCCGCTTCGACTAGCCGCAGCCAGGGGCAACATTGGGGTAGTGAGACTGCTCCTAGAACCACCTCTTGACAAGCGTCCTGGTTACCTTGGTTCTTCGGAACCCAGCGCATCACTTTTCTGGGCCCTCTGCCATGGCCACGATGAAGTCGCATCCCAGTTGATTAAGAAAGGCGCGCGTCTTCACATAAGACCGCACACAGGACACACCGGGCCGGGGAACACAGAGGGATTTTTACTGCTCAGCTCCCAGGATTTCCGTGGCAAAGTCAAGATCACTGCCGAGCCGAGTTTGAGGTTTCTTGATGAGGTTTTCCGGACGTCAAACGACAGAGGCACTCCTGAGGTTGCTAGGAAAGACCACAATCTGGAGCTTGGGCAGTGTGCTCAACAAGGCGGCAAAGAGGTGTCATGCCCTCTGACCGTTGTGGAAGTCGACTATTCTAATATGAGATGCTGTATTGACCTTGGGCTCACACACATCATCTATCACCTCATGCCCTTCTTTGAGGGTTGCCGGGATGCTAGCGGGTGGGCACTTATACATTATGCAGCTCTGTCTGGAAACCCCGACATCATGCGAGCAATGATTACGTCTGGTGCCGACCCGAACATTTTGACTCCTGTCGGTAGCAGTCCTTTGCATCTGGTCGTGGGCCCGGGAGTGATCTCACCAATGGATACGGATACCAATGAGACGATTGAGATACTGCTTGAGAATGGGGCCATGATAAACGCCCCCGATCAGCGTGGTTATACGCCCCTGCACGTTGCTTCGGAGCAGCACAACGTCTCTGCAGTGTCACAGCTTCTCGGCTTTCAACGAGAAGACACTACCGATACTTGGCAATTGGCCAACCCAGATGCAGAGGATTTTGAAGGTTCAACCCCACTATTGCTCGCAGTCAAGGGCCACTCCAGCACACTCTCGACTGCGAAAACTGTCACCGAGCACTTAGTTTCCGTTGGTGCCCAAGTCAACCACGCTGACCAAGACGGGGTTACAGCACTTCACTGCGCCGTCCGGGCGAGAAATCTAGCGCTAGCGGTTGTCCTCCTTACTGTCGGGGCCGACTGCCGGCTCCTGGACCGAGATGGGTTTACGCCTTTGCACTTGACACTCAGCGAACCCTTGCCAGATATGGTTTCGAATAGTGGCATTTCTTTCTTTCTCCAAAAACGACTCCCTGCTATACATGCCGCGGACGCATTCTCCACTGGGGAGGAGATCTTGCAGACCATGTTAGCATGGTTGGATAACGGAGACTGTGAAGCAGCCATGAAGGCACACGGCCACGAGCTGCTTGTTCTTGCTGCGTCCCGAGATGCGCTACCCGCGGCAGGGGCTCTCCTCGCTCGCGGCGCTACTACAACTGAGGGACAAGGGGGCGACGAGTTGAGGAGTGTATCGCTCCTCAGGATGGCTGGTTCACGCGGATGTCGGGAGATGGTCAGACTGATCCTTCGCCACGAAACAAGTCGCGTAGCGGTCCCCACGAATTGCGCACTGATCAATGGACAGGGTCTCACCGGAGAGTTTGACGAGTTTCTGAGACTTTTTGAGGTGTTCCTTGACGATTCCCAGGGGTCGCGAATTGTTCGAAATGAGTTCGATGCGATATGCCGAGAGAACGACCTGCGAGAAGGGCTTTATGAACTGGCCGAGGAGAGAGCGTTTTTGAAGCTGGCGAGATTCTTGGAGGGTAAAATCGGGATTGGATGTTGCAGTCCAGCAGCTGTCTTTGGGGACAGGCGCATTTAGCACCAACCCGAACTTCTTTCTCCTGTTGCATCACGCTCTCAAGCTTGTACCCTGAGCGGTTTTGTGGGACTATAGGGACGTTCCAGTGCACAACCCACATTTCATTACGCTCGCCACAATAGAGAGAGGGAGCAAAATGGTGACAAAGAGAAAAATAGTTTGGGGTGGTCACGTGTCATGACACGTGCCACGGCCAGGCGACTGCCTGTATCAAGCTCACCTTTTTGCACGTTGTTTTTCTTTCTTTTTAGATCATCAACCCTCAAATTTATCAGCATTCAGGCGCCTTTGGCGCCCACAAATATTAGTGTCCCTCGTTAGTGTTCATGAAACATAATGTGTCCATGTTGGAGCCAGGGGAGCTCATGCCGTGGAAGAAACTCCCATGCATCTCGCTTCATGGTTGAACTTTGCAAGTCAGGCAATGGATAAACATGGGTCAATTATCGAGAATGTGCGTGATATTCCCCTCCCGAACGCAGTTGGGATTAGGTTTCAAACTTCAGAAGACGCAAATAACACTGAAGAAGCAAGTTGAGTCAGATTGTCAAGTTTGCAGGATGAAGGAGCCTTTAGATGCACCATTACAGATTGAGAAAACTTCCCCCGAGGAACACCAGTGCCCAAATGTCCCGCATCAGATACAAGGCATTTCCTAGTGCAAAAAAAAATGTTGGATGGCCAGACTGCACATCCCAAAACTTTCCATCAAATGGAATATCAACCTCCCGCGAGGATCATGGACCCGGCACAACGTGCCAACCCCGGTATCAAGTTCATGCGGCGAATAAGTCATCACAAGGCAACCGTTTGCCTCATGCCACCTTCACGGAACCATGATCCCTAGGTAGTCAGTCAACTAGGTACCTACCGGATGTCTCATTTCGAGCTGGTGTGCAATCAGTGCCAATTCGGCATAATGCTGCTTGGAGTGCAAGCCCTGGTTCCAGTCCAGTCTCGGTCTCGGCCTGGCCTCGGGCCGACAAGGACAGCCCGGCAAGTGGTGAAAAATCCGGGCTTGCGTCAAGGTGTAATTTTTTCTTTTTTTTCTTTTACTGTCTGTGCGCCCTTTTCCAGTTCTCTTCTTCTTCTTGGTTTTTGCACAGGTCTCCCCACTTGACCAGACCAGACCAGACCAAGGAAAGCCACTGGATGGGACGGACGGAACCCGGATTTGATTTGATTTGATTTGGAACATCTTCAGGGGAGGGTGGTTTGCAAAAAGTCACGCAAATGTCCAAAACAGGGACTGGAGGGGGGGTCTGAGTCCGAAAATGAACTTTTGCTCAGACTATAAAAACATTGAAAAGTCACGGCAGGTGCCCTAGATGCCATACAGCCGTGGTGTGATTGGTTAGCCCTTGGGCTGACCCACTGGTTGAGGTGCTGTTGCCAGCGCTGTGCCCTGGGCCCCACTAGGCCCCACTCACGCAGATAGATCTTTGGCATCGCTGCTCCGCAGCGATTCCTCTCCTTCTTCTTCTTTACCTTGTAATTTTATATGATGATTGCCACGTCTTCGATCCTACGATCGTTTTGGTGCCATCGCCGTGACATGAAATAGGAAATGCGGTCAAAATAGGTACCTAAGCAGGGGCGCTCACTGGATTCCTCTCCCGGATATCCGAATTGGCTGTCATGCTCGAATACGTAGGTACGTATCCTGGTCCTGGGCTGGGCTGGGCTGCTGCAGACGGAAGACGGAAGCCCGGGAATACAAACTCGCTTTGAGGTGTAGCTCGAGCGAAACCGGGGCTATGGCTCCAAAATTCCAAACGTTCGCTCCATCCACTTCTGAATTTCGTGATTCAATCCGGTAATATATATATCCAATGCACATTGTGGCTTACTAAAACAGACAGTTCTCCGGATTAAGTTCTTTTCCAGGTTCCCCCCCCACCGGCAGGGAGTTGAATGGAGACGACCATGGAGGCTCTCGCCAATTGATATGCCAGTCGAGCCAGACAATGAAGGATTCATCAGAATAGTGGTAACCCCGGCCACATCCAGAAACAGCATGAAATTTATATCATCATCGGGGCTCCAATCTACAGCGACGCTGGGTTAACAGCTGCGGCAAAGGGGGGCGGTATCATTGAGCCTTTTGCCGCTCAAGAGGGTCGTTGTTCTCCTGTGCTTGATCTCTACTTACTTTGGTCTCCAAATACTATAAGCAGGTAGACTGAATCAAATTCATATCTAAGAAATGTAGACTCCCGTTGCAGCACGAGGCCTCGAGCGGGGTAGATTCTTTGAAGTGCATGAGACTGTTAAGAACTGATGACTCGGAAACCGAACCTAATCCCGGGGGGAAAGAAGGAAAAAAAAAAAAAACCTTTGACCACTTCGGTGCCCTGGATGTTGATCCGGTGGAAAACACCCGGAAACAACAGTCTGTAAGTCATGATGGGGCTGCACAGGATGTGCAGCCAAAACAACACAATAATAATAAAGAAATTAGTTACGGCCCAGAATGGCTTAGGATATACAAAAAAATGGATAAACCTCCTTTTAACCGGAGGGCAGTAAGTTATATAAACCCAGTATAGCTTAATCGAAATCACATGGGTGTTACTTGTGAAATTTGTCCAAGGCTTCCACGCGTATTCCCACGTGCGTTCGGCGTCTACCAATCTACCCTCTAGCTTGCAAGTGCTTACGCGAACCTTATCTCCACCTTTACCACCTCTTAGCCAATTTACGCCATGCAGCGACCACCCGACTATGCTGCGGCTTTACATTACCGACACCGCCAGCAATGTTGAGTAGCTTCTCCATCTCTTCCCCTCGCTCGCCAAACGCTTCTCTCAGGTCTGTTCCATCAAAGGGAGTGCGGAGAGGTGAGTCACCTGCCTCAGCCAGGTACTTAACAAGCTGGATCCTCTGGGGACCCTTCAACGACCTCGCACCATGGCGGCCCTCACCGAGACGCCCCTGGCTCACCACTATCTGAGCCGCACTTGATCCGTAAACCGCGTTTTCAAGTAAAGAAACTTCCTCATCCGACCGTCGGCCGAGCAAACTGGGGCATGTCGAAACCTTGGCCCGAACATACGGTAAAATCGCGTGACATGCGGCGTAACCGACAAAGCAGTTCTTGAAGGATAGAGAGGCAATATCTATGGCGCCGCGTGGGTTACAAGGAACAGAGCCCCAGGCGATATAGCATGTTGGTTTGTCGCAGTGACCTTTCCAGGTTTTGTGGTCATGCTGAGACTTCTTACAGAGTATGCTGTTCATTTTATCCAAACTTTTCACCAATTGTGGCACCAGCTCAGGCTTATCGGCAACATTGCCAGCTATGGCAAAGATGGGGTTGATTTCGTCGAGTCGAAGGCGGTTTGACCTACGGTACTTCGTAACCTGCGGAATAACGCAGATATTTGCAGCTTTTAGCAATGCCAGCGAAGCATCATACGTAGAAGGCGTTGCAGAAGATACCACTTCCCATACTTCTGGTTCCGTGATCCAGTCTTTGGCGCTGCGGTGGAGAAAATCGATATCCCCCGTTGCAGATATCTCAAGAATTCCCCGTGTGTGCGTGTCTAGCTTTCTCGACAGAACTGGCCTGATTCTTTCTATCGACCCCTTACTGACTCCACGCGGAAGGGTCTCCCCTTCAGCTACCCAAAGCAAACAGGCATCTAGCGTAATAATGTTTAGGGTCGCCATCTTGAGTTGGAAGAGACGCGACGCCGTCTCCAACATTTCCGGTTCGATTGAAAGCCAGATCTTGGTAAAAAGATCTGACATGTTTGGTGTAAGGCTCCCCAAGAAGTTCTGGATCTCTTTTATGCTCTTCCCGTGCGTGAAAAGCCGGACCAGGGAACGGACAACAACCGAGACCCATAAGAACACGCCCTCAGCCCCCTTTGCGACATCATTTACGATAGCTCGAGTATCGTCAGGTGATGCGACTTCCCTTTCTTTGAACGCGCGGCAACTTCCCAGCTTGTCATCAATGTAGGCCAAGATGTCGCTGTGTGTAAGGGTTTGCATGGTGAGGGAAGGGCTTCTAGCCAATGCATCGCTGAAGACTGACCACGGTCGGCTGGAAACACAGATCTTGACATCATAAGTTGAGCTGAGCGACTTGATGAGCGAGATAATATCGTCTGGATCGCCGTCGAACTCGTCTAGGCCGTCGATAAATAATGCAAGCCGGAAGGTCTTACCGCTCTGACTGGCAACGAGAGCGAAGCTTTCCGTGAGCTCCACCCAGTCCCATGGCGGCGCTGTGAAGCGAGAGTTGCCAAGCGCGCTGTAGATTCCATACCGTCGTTGAGCCGCAATGGGAATCAAGCTCGGTTGCTTGACCAGGCATTGGTGGAGCAAGGTGCGCATCATCCCTTCCCGTGACCTCTGCAAAGAGCTTGAACCAGCATCCCAAAAGTAGTATCCAGCCCATGTGGGGGTCAGAGATCCGCTCCATTTTCCGAGGGATTTTCTCAGGTCGTGGTCAGAAGTGAGAATGTACTTCATCAAGGTTGACTTGCCCGAGCCAGGCTTCCCTGTAACCCAGAAAATGGTGTCTTTTTCCGTCTCTAGCCATTCTGGAAACCCCCCGTTCTCAGCTTCGCGATGGAAAATCCATTTGAAGGTGGACTGAGAGGCTTCCGAGACTGCACTTTCACGTTCGTTCATTGTCTTGAAAAAGAGGCTCTCCAAGATAGCTTTGTCGATCCATGGGCACGGGGCCACATGATCGTCAAGACCAAGTTGCCAGTCCGACGACCATATGTGGCTGACGAGCACGTCGCGTTCGGCTGTCCACATATCCTCTTTTGCCGAACCCTGGATTCCGCCGACGCCTGTGTCCCGGTCATCCTCGGGCTCTGTTTCCCAGCCATCGGGGTCTGGAACTTGCAAGACTTGATCTTTCAGGCCGGCAATCTTCTTGGCAAGTGACAACTCTCTCCCGGCCAGGTGCCGCGCAATATCGTCCAGTTTGGTATCAACACTATTGCAGGACATTCCAATGCGCTTGACGTCTCGCCTAAGATGACGATTAGTCGCCAGCCCCCCATCAGCGCGGCGTGCGAAAGAAGAAATGCATTGCATGCATTGCACTTACCAAACAGATACCATCAAACTCATCATCAATCGTGAGCGGAGCTTTTCTAGCTGCTCAATCAAGACCCCAAACTGGCCCTCCTTCCAGAGTCCTTTTACCGCGACAGCGAAGGAACTCTTTGCGTATTCTAGCTTGGTCGAACCTTGCGCCGTAAGTCTTGCCACAGTTGACTGCAGCTCAGCTCCGATGCTTCCACACTCCCGGCACACTTTGAGCATCTCGTCATCAGAATCAGTAGGTGAAATATCGGCCACGTGTTTCTCGATCTGGGCCTTGACAGATCCAAGCTCCTCCGCCACTCCTGACAGCTTCACGGCGCGGGCGCTACGACCATCGGACGATTTGTAGATGCGACGCGTATCCGATACCAAGGTGCGGCTGAAATCAATAAATGCCACAACTGAGGCAGCGACCTGGAAGACGGTTACGGGATCCATGGCGTGCAGAGCAGCATCTGAGTGCTGAGGGGGGGAAGAGCGGGTGGGTTGAGAAAGAAAGTGGGGTGACTGCAGAACTACATGGGTTAAATTGGGCAGAAATCTGTTCTGGTCACTCAAGTTCTGTTGTTGCAGACCCATCCCACAGAAATGAGGCTTGGAACTAGACCTATTTTGGCATTTGGAGGCCGATGATGACCAATTGGTTCCCGAGCCTCTTACTACTGTAGAATTATCCAGAAACCCACTGGGGCCCTATAAAGCCCAATCTCCCCCTTCCTGTATCTCGCTGTTTCTCTGCTTCTCAAGCAAGCAAGCAAGCAAGAAAGGTTTAGTAGAGCCTGGTCTCTTCTAGTGCAGAGTCCACTGTCAGCCTCTATCTTTTCAGGGCAGAGACCTCTGTAATCTCACTTGTTCCAGTGGGTTAGTCTACTGTATTTTGCTTCCTTTGACAACCTATTAGACTTTGCCATCGTATCCTTCAAGTCTTCTGCTATGTAAGTTACAGGGCAGAGGTCCCTGTAACCTCTTGTGCTAGCCCTGCGTGCAGACCAGCCAGGGTATATACCCAGTAATATAAGCGACAGAGGAGGCGAGCCTTAGGGGGGACGGGGACCGAGAACGCAGCATGCAGACGTTTGTTTCCTCCAGCTCACCGTTGGACCTCACTTGTAGGAGCATCTTTATAAGCAGCTGTACTGGCTAGTTAAAGGTCTCGTTCCTAAGACTGGCTACACTACTAGGTTTTATAATAAAGTTGTGTCCACCACCCCATCATCCTACTAGCGTCAACCACTCTTATTTCTTGGCACAGGTGGCTATCCTTCCATCCTCAATTATAAGCCACTCACCTCAACTCTTTTATTTTCTGTGACTCATGCCATGGTGTCTCGCCTAAAATGGTTCTGGATCCATATCTTGAATTTTGGGCTGATGAAGTAGGCAACAACAATCAGTAGGATTATTACGCCTATGACACTTCCCACGACGATGCCTCCGATGGAACTGGGAGCCAATCCTCCTCCGCCGCTTCCGCTGGAATCGCCGCCACTCGGGGTTTGTGTTGGTGTGGGCGTGGAGACCGGTAGCGTTGTCGTGGCTATGAGCGATGGGAGGAGGTCAGTGATAGAGCCACAACAGACTACATGTACCTAGGTACCTAGGTAAAGAGGCGGTATGGGGAAAGACAGACCTAGGCCCAAAGCTTGCGTGCAGTAGCTGTTGTATATGGACACTGCGGTCTGCACAGCCAAGGCGCCTGTCTGGGAATACCAGTACGTGAGACAGCCGGTCAGGGCGCTTGAGACAGTTGACAAAGCGGCATAATTTGTCGGGCAAAAGCAGAAATTGTAGACCGTTTGGGTCGGGCATCCGATCGAGTACGCCACGTCCCGGTGTCCGGGGAGCCAGAGACATTCCTTCACCGGGGTACCAGCGTCCACGAAATCTTTACGATCGCTGATTGTGACGAGACCCGTTGCTTGAGACTGGACTGTGGTAAGGTGCTGGAGCCAAAAGAGGACGGTCAGCAAAAACAACCCCCAGGCGGTGCGGTGCGGCGAAGATGCCATCTTTGAGACGGGACGACTTGAGGACCTTATGTCGTCAAGGCACGAGGATTATGGGAGGCACTCGGAGCCGCGTTTCAGGGGCCAAGGAGAGAAAGAAGTCGCGTATTTGGCAAAGAAAAGATGCGAGCTTTCTCCCCCCTATCTACCTGGAGGATATAAGGGGTTTCTGTCGAAGTCATCCCATCGAAAGCAGAGCCTTGCGGAAGTTGGCCGGAATCCGGTGGACAGTTGAGGCACCCGTGTTGGCCCTCATTCGCGCCGTCTACAAATCCAATGTTGTAACACGAGCTGAAATGCATGGCACTTGTTCATCCTCATATTTGCTTTTTTTTATCCAATAGGACATGAAAACAAGCGAGCTGCTGGACGTAGAGGAGACCTTCAATGCCCGAAAACCGAATATCATCTTGTCAATGGCTGAGCTGAAATATGCACGGATTGCCCGGGACTCGTTATCAAGCCACCCATGTTCAGACGGGAGCTGAGGAGGGTAGTATTATTGTGTGATGAGCCGCGATGCACACGTTTAATAGGCCGGAACCAGGCGCCATGTCAAGGTTCTTGCGTTGCGTGGTGTAGCCCAGCGGGACACTAACAGTCTCGATTTCACCATGGTCTTCAATGGCCTCGAAAATTCTTGAGGAAAAGCTAGATGCAATCTGGTGCGGGTAGAAGGCCTCCTTTTGAGATCCCAGATATTCCATGACATTCGTAGGGCCAAAGACACCATTGGCGATGGTTTCATAGAATGGTTGGTTGCATGTGGGTTAGTTGTGATGACAGCCGCCACAAGCGCAAGGCTTCATGCCAAGGCGCTAGCGAGCCTCGGAAAGTGGATCGCACGGGTCGTCCAAAGCCTCAGCCTGGTCATGTAATTCCTGCCGCAGGGAGCCGTCGAATGTACCTACCTAGTCAATCATATAACTTCATCCCCCTTGCCACACACACACACACCTCCAGTCATTGCAGTTTTCGTAGTCTAATCCCCGCGAAATTCAACATGTCCATGGTCGACAGAAATGACTCGAAGAAGGCTGAGAAGAAGAGCGTCTACTTCAATTTCGGCCCCGACGACTCGTATTTTCTAAGGATTGGATCACAGCACCGAAGGTATATCAAAAATTTGTGTGCGGCACCGAGACAACTACGATTAACCCTTCTTTCTAGTCTCGGCCGTATTGGGCCTGAGCAACCAGAGAGCTGGACTAGCGGTAAATGGCAATCGTTTGACTGTGTCGCTTGGACAGAACATTCGGTTTCGCCTGCCGCCATGGCTCCAATCGCATCAACAGTACTTGTACGTTCCAATCCT
>Ga0247760_1001505_pt1 | contig 21294 bp, 21 predicted proteins | sample UWRJL171409R4_FD_179936 | JGI IMG/M metagenome (GOLD analysis project Ga0247760, IMG submission 179936) | Plant litter microbial communities from Arlington Agricultural Research Station in Wisconsin, United States - UWRJ-L171-409R-4 | ecosystem: Environmental > Terrestrial > Plant litter >... | reverse complement strand
GAGTGTGGCCAATGCACTCTGTGCACTGGCCACCCTCACGGCTATAATAACACGGCTTCCACTCTCGAAGATAGAAATAAAGAATCACCTTCAACACACACTGCTTTTTAATGCCTTGACCCCTTTTGCTTTTCAACAGCTTAACTTTAAAAGGTACAAACCGTTCTAAATTAAGAAAAAAGTCGCTACCTCTAATTACAAATTAAACTTACCCATTAGTATAAAAGTACAAACTAAGGTTTTTTATATCTTACTTTTAAAACCTACCTTAAAGGGAGTTCCTTTAGAAAAGAAGATCAAGATTAACGCTAATAAGGATAAGTATAACGTCAAGGAAATTATAAATTTACAAAGGGGAAAGAACACGTTTAAATATCTCGTTAAATAGCTAGATTACAGCCCTAAAAACAACTTATAAAAGCCTATTAAAAATCTTAAATACCTAAACCTAATTACAAAGTTCTACTAAAAGAATCTAAACTAACTAAAACTAACAATAAGGATTAGAAATAAGATAAGGTCTAACATTTAAATTATTATATTAAAAAGTAAGATTACTATAAGACCTAGAGCTTAAGAAGCAGTAAGAAACTCCTTAGTAGGTAAAGGAAAATATTTATTAAAAACTTTAACTAAGGTTAAAAAGACCTTAAACCTAGTAAGAAAGCTAAACTTCCGGAGCTTTAGGAAAGCTCCACACGAAAAAGGAGTACTGTTAAGAAAAGAAGTCAGCAAAAGAGAAAAAAAATAAGTAAGTACGTTACTGCTACGCTAAGAAAGGCCGCTTTCATTTATTAAAAGAAAAAAGCGACAGACTAAGTTAAAGAGAAGTTACTAGCTGTAACGACCCCCCAGAAAAAGAACCACGCACCGGCTCCACTAAGAAGCTTCCCTAATCGAACTTAAGAACTAATGTAGTTACTTCCTAAGCCTTACGCTCCTCCTCTACTATAATGTTAAACTTATAGCTAAAAAGTTCGTCTACCCGCCACGTTAATCCCTTCTGTTAGTCCTTAAGGCGTAAAAGCTTAAAGGTTATATCGTAAAGAAGAAGAGCGGTTTTACGCTCCTTAACGTTAAGGCGCTTCTTTTTATCTAGAACCCTACGTAAGACAGACGGATCGTTTCCATAAACGTTATAAAATAAGTACGCAATCTTACCAGCTGCTATATAATAGCTGTACGACTTACTCTTACTAGCTACCTTACAGTTTAACAGGTTTAGGTAGCGGTAGTAACTATATTTCACAGGTATAACGATCCTAAAAGTAAGAATAAACTTAACGTTAACAATACAGCGTTTAATCGATAAAGGCGCTACGTTTCTCCTATTCTTAGTTACCTGGTTAGATAATATAACGATTAGCGAGGAGAAGGAGGAACGTACAAGTAGTTCTTTATAGAAAAAGAACGTTAAAGAGGGGGAATTGTATAACGACCTTACAGGCCGTCACTTAGGCCGGGACAGCCCGACGAATCCCCTGTAAAAGGAACAGTGCAGAAAGGCAGTACGCACGGTACTGCGCATTAGGCTAAGGGTGTAAAGACCTAAAGCCCCTACGACTAATCGTTAAGTAATTACTCTAATCTCGCTAAGAGCACGGTGATCATAGTGATCAGGGGCATTCTGATCACTGTAATCACTCCTCGTGTTAAGTAAACACAGTAATCAAGGTACGAAGTACCTCTTAGCTAGTTAATATAGATAGCTATAGTTATACCTATAACTACCGTAAGGGACTCTGGTTCCTCACGCTAGTATTTAATTATTCATTTATGTCCTACTGTTCAGACTTTCCTCTGTGCATTATAGTGACAACGACCTACAGTGACATTGAACCCCCCGTCTAGGAGTGCTAGCTCAACAAGCCGTCTTCGGAACGCCCCCTACCTGTTGGCGTCCTGCCATACGTTCTGTCTTAACCCGCGCCAGTCCTCTCGAGGCCTGTGTCGGGTGCAGGTCGTAATAATAATCCATGATCCAGATATGCTTTCACTATCACCGTGCGTCGACGTATGCGGATGCCATTCTGGTATGTCGATGGTGAAAGGATACGGGAGCTTTCGTTCACAGAACAGGCCTGTTCTGGAAAAGAATGGCAATAGACATCCACCATCGTGCTAACCTCTGCTTGCCAGTCGGCCAGCGAGTCTTGAAAGATGCACAGGGAGTCGATCCAAAGATAAGCATGACCCAAGCGCCGAACCAGGAGAGCTGCGTCACGAAATGTCGGCGATAGCCCCTTAAGTGAGATGCCCTCTCGGAACTAGCACGGCGTTATGTATGTTGGCGAAGTTACAAGATGGTCTTTGGATCACCCCAGCGGTGAGAGAGCGTCCAATAGGCGGGGTAGCAACCTCGCGGCTGAACATCAACCACGTTGTCGCGGTCCCTTAGGTGAACCAAGCCCTGCTTGGCATGCGTGACGTCGAGAACTCGAGTCGGAAAGAAGCCATTGCCCGCGGCTGGGGGAGCGCAGTGCTTGTGTTTGGATTGGAAGGTTGACAGCCGGCAACTAATAGTTTCCAAGTCTTGGGTAGAGCCCAAACTGGGGTCAACCTCTAACCACGGGAGCTTCTGGAGACCATGACAGAAGGGATGGCGCTGTGGTTGAACGCCCGGTTGGTCTGGGTCGAGTGTATACATAATCACTGTGATATGCCAAGCATGAGCGTCAACCTTCTCTCCTCGGAAATTGCCAAGACACGAAATGGCGACAGGTCAGGGTGCCCCTCTTCGTCGGCGCCGGGTCGGGGGAGTAGCTGGAGCCTGGCCCATAACCAGGAGCAGATGAAACATCCGTCTTCCTTGCTCAACACAAGATCGCAATAGCTGCCGTGATGTTTCCCTTCGATTCTTAGTTGGATTGAATAGCCTTTTGGCCTGTAGAACTGCTCCCGGTCGGGAATTTGTGTTTTGCCTTGCAAAGCCGCGATGCAAGTTTCGCACAACTTGCCATTGTCGCTGTCCATTGTGATCTTGGCGATGGGTGTTCTTGGAGAAAGTTGCCCAAACATTCGGAAGCAAGTTTGGGTCAGACGGACCTCGGCAGGAACTCTTCGCTGACCGCATCCTCGAGCTTGCCGAATCGCGCCCAACACCAACCAGTCCCCATCGTCTTTCCGCATGAGCGAAGGGGTTGCGCCTTCCCCCCGGTTTCTACGTTATCCCTGCGCGTTTGTCAGGATTTCAACCACTGGCAGCTCAAGCAAGAATGAAGTTATTCCCAACCCGGCAATTGCACACAACATCGCTCATTTCCATTTCGCCCCTGACACTTATCCCGACAGCTCTGCCGCGGGCCCAGGAGTGCCTAAAGTCAAAACATGGCTAAACTCCCGCAGATTTCCATTCGGAATCGCAGCAACAGCAGCAATCAATATCAGCAGCGGGGCAACCACTCACGGCCGTCAAATCCCCTGGCAGAAAATATAGCAATTTCAGCTTAAAGCGCGCCAGTCATGCTTTCACGGCTTCTCTATCCCTAGCCCCAGGGCCAGGGGCAAGGAGCTTAAAAACTCCCCAACTCGGCATCGTCCGCCATGCATCTCCACCCCAGTCCAGTCCAGTTCTGACCCCGAAACACCGACACCGAACCTCTCACGAACCCATCCCCCAAAATGGTCCGCCTCCTCCCCCTCCTAGCCGGCGCCGCGGCCGTCTCGGCCGAATGCACGCGCGAAGGCCTCCTCGCCGCAGCCTCCAGCTACGTCACGGCCATCACCACCGGCTCTCTCTCGAGCCTCAAGCTCTCCGCTACAAACTTCACCTACCAAGAGAACAACAAAAAGGCCGACCTCGCCAAGTCCGGGCCCCTCGCCGCCCCGCTCAAGATCGACTACACGCGCTCGACCGCCGACGTCGTCGCCTGCGCCAGCTACACCCTCATCATCTCCACCACCGGCGGCACTAAGCCGTACATCCTGGCTACGCAGCTGCGCCACCCTGGGGATGACACCTCGACCATCACGCTGATCGATACCATTGCCGCGACGACCGGGTCGCTGTTCTTCAACGCTAAGAAAACCCTCGAGCTCATCCAGAAGCAGAGCTGGGCGACCATTGCTGCTGCGGACAGGCCGAGCCGCGAGACACTCAAGAAGTACGGCGATGGGTATCTGGATATGTGGACGGATAAGAATGCCGCGGGCAGTCTGGAGTGGGGTGCGGACTGTGAGCGGGTGGAGGGGTCGCAGTTTACGAAGCCGTGTGGGGTGGGCTTGCCGAAGGGCGGGAGCACGAAGAATAATGGAATGAGGAGGTATGTGATTGACGAGACGGTCGGGTCGGTGGATGTGCTGTGCTCGTTTGATTCGATTGGGAATTATCCCGATAGTCATGAGATTCGGGTCGAGGGGGGGAAGGTTAAGTATGTCCATACTGTGACGGTTTAGGGGGAAGAGGAGGGAGGAAGGGGTGGCAGAAGTTTGAGTTGGTGGTGTGTTTGGGACGAGGTTGGAAATAAATGTCAGAATTTGGTATCTTGATGCCTGATGCTGAACGGTCTCTCGCCCTACTCTGCGTCCCGCGACTCATTCCCAGGAGGCAACAGATGTGGCTCTGTCGGCGACGAAATCAATGCCGGGGCCCAACTTGAATTTCGGACTGTCGATAAGCGTCAAGCTCCTTCAGAATTCCCTCATAACCCCAAGCCCACCCACGCTCAATGCCCAGATTCACATAGTCTCGTACTAATCTCCCGTGGCAGTCCTGTATTGAAGGGTCCGCGCCAAGTCTGAGAAATGCCTGAATGCATTCGAGCACATTTTCCACCACCTTTTTTTGTAGCGTGATGCCAAAGGCTCTGGAGCGCTCCCACCTGGCGGCGATACGCTTAGTAGCGCCGCCGTTTTCGACAACCAAGCGGTGCAATAGCGTTCTGCCCTCGTCGTCTTGGGCGTTGATGTCAAACCCGAAGTTCTCCACGAGGTACTTCGCAACATATCTGTGGGGCGGGTCGCCAATTAAGTACCTAGGTTTTTCGGGGGACCACAGACCATCAGATCTCGCAACGACGTGCAGGGCCGTTAGGCCTTTGCAGTCTCTCCAGGTCGGATCAAAGTCTATTTCCGTAATGAGAAACCGTAGGACCTCAAAAATCTCAAAGATTACCAGACGTTAAAGCCAGAAGTCATTGCGTAGAAGGCAATCCAGCGCCCACATAAATTTGTGTTTAGTCGAGCCTCGTAGATAATGCTCAATAATCAGTTTCAGAGTTGGTACGTCTCTTGTTGATGTCAAAGCGTACTCGACCACTCGCAAGTTAAGGTAGGCATTTGCTTTCGGTTCCGCTAGCATAGCTTTGAGAAGGATGTAGAGTACCTCCGAGTTGAAGCCGCATTGAGCTGCGTAATGCAACGGTGTGTCCCCGAGTTTATCGCGTAATACCAGGTCTCTTGGGCGGTGCTGCAGCCAGAATTTCAACAGAGCAACACTCCCCTTCCGAGCCGCCAGGTGTAGATATGAGATTTTGGACCTTGGAGGGTGGCTCGGAAGGCGTGACATACCGCTGTACTTGAATACTAGCTCTGCGGCCTCTCTTTTTCCAAAGTGGTAAGTTATCACAGCTTCAAGGGGATCTTTCCAGCAGGTGCGAGAAAGAGAAAGGCGTCGCGGGCGTCGTATTCTGGCGCCTAATCGCAACAGAAGAGCCGTGGTCTCGATATGGCCAGCCTGGATGGACATCACAAGAGGCGTTTGTCCCTGGGAACGGTTCACAGAATCCAAATCGGCACCAATTTCGAATAATATGTTCACCGCGTCCAGACTGCCAAAGTTGGCTACATAATGAAGTGGCGTAAACTCTTGTCTGTGGCGAATATGGCGCTGGTTAATACGTCGTTTGTATTCCGGAGAGCCCCGTTTCTCATTGATGAGAGACTTCAGCCAAACGCCTAAACCAAGCCCGGCTGCCATGTAGATAGCAGTGAGTGCCGAGTTCAATAACACGGTATTCCGCGGTGATTTGGTCCATCACGTGGCTGCTTTGCTCCCCAAAGCCTAGGAGATCAACGGTGAAACGGACAAATTTGTGGTTTTACATGATCGCCATAGCATATCGCAAGGTTTCTCGCAATATTGGCGTAGAAAAAAAAGACCCTGGGCTATTTCGCAAGACGTTCGTTCCAAGTACTCCAGACTTTCGAAAATGAATAACCCAATGGCTTAGGGCGTATTCGCACAAAGGAACCCCAGCAATGGATGGGTTCACAGAACCCGAGCGAGAGAGTTGGCAAGCTGGAGACGCTCGCCCTCCTCGGAGACACTGGGAGCTCAGATATGAAACACATCTTGATGCGACAACGGAGTGGCCCTCCTCCGGGTTGAACCTAGGCGGCCAGCCCGTGTTGTCTCTCGGTGTGGGGAGACTGAGCAAATAATCTCTCCCGCTTCCGTGCACGATCTGAACGATCCCTTCAGAAACCCGCCTGTGAGACTGGTGTGTCTGTGTCAACATCGGCGTGGATAGTTTGAGAAAATGACCGCAGAATATGATGGAATCCTTGGCTCTGTCCACCTTGGACATTTCATCGGAAATTTCGAAGTCCATAGCGTCTGCAAGTTCCTCGAGAAGAAGTGGTCGTTCTGCGAACAAGACCCATTTCAATACAAGTTGGATAACATTTCGTCGATCAGGCTCAACATCACGCAGAATGCGCTCATAGATAAGGTCCAATCCACGAGGGAGCTCATCTAAGCATGCCTCAGGCTCACTGGGCTCTTTCTCCTGGATGTCTTTGAGAGCGAAACTGACCCAAAGGAATGTGCCATCTGACTTTTGTTTCAATGTGGATCTGATTTTCCCAATGAGCTCTGGGAGCATCTCTTCACAACTGAACAGGCTAGTTCCTCGGTCCTGGTGAAAATGTAAGCGGACCAACTATCCTGGACATCATCCTTAGCGTCTGGATCAAGCCTTATCCGGGACCAGGCTCCAAGAGAGTCTCGAATCCAAGTGGGGTGTTCCCGGCTGACAATCAGCAAGTTCAGACGGCCCGATGGTCTTGGCCTGATAGCTTCGTTCAAGAAGGTCTTGGTCGATATGGCATTGCATTCATCGAGGCCGTCCATAAGACACAAGACCCGTGGCGTGTCTGAGGTGCTAATTGCGGCGAGGAACATACTCCAAAGCAGTTCGATGGAATTTTCGCTGAGTATGCGAGAGCCCTGAACCTCGTACGTGGGCATCAGATGGCGTATAAGTGACCGGATCTTGGTGATAAGTTGTGAGAGCAAGCTTCTGATAATATGGCTAGCGTGGTTTCGTGTATCGGCGGCGTTAGAGCAAAAGAAATACAGAGCGATATGTGGCATCTCGTGCTGCTCAGCGTATCGTTCTATGTGTAATGTGAGACGAATCTGGGCTCACAAATTTCCTTTTTTGGACCTCGTGCACGTGACATTGCTCACTCTGGCTCAGGCTTGGCTCAGTCCCCACTGGATTTACACAGGCTGGCTCGACCTTGCCAAGTGGTTGACAAAAAAAAACGAGACTTTTCCATCACGCCATCGTGCCGCGGGTTATTTTCGGCCATCTGAACGCTCAGTTAGCCCGGGACATTATGCGCCGAATGATTACTTACCCTTGGGAGCAATAACGGGAGTGCGAGTGACTATTGGAATGGTGTGGATGGGGATTGGGGTGGTTATTGGGGGTTAGGGTTATGTATAGGTGGTGCGGGGTCATAGTGCAAATAGACATTCTCTTTGTTTTTGCATCCAGCCTGGGAGTTTGTGGCCTTGGGAGCTGGCAATCGATTGCTCAATTAGTGACACTGCCTCAATTAATTAGCTACCACGGCATCTTCCAGGCGGAATCACGTGGATGGCTTCGAACACTGGGCATCTCCGACATGCAGCTGCTAGTACAGAGCAAAACACAAAATTCCCCCGCACCGGCTCACTACTACCTCTTGTGAGATCCCGGCAACCAAGCACGGCGCCCATCATGGATCCACTCAGTATCATCTCAGTGACCGCTGCAGCAGCTCAGTTTGTGGATTTCGGGGTTCGACTCATCACCAAGACGGCAGACACCTACCACAATGCAGCCGGGGCCTCGTCGAAAGTGGCTGCTCTCGAGGCTATATCTCATGATCTAGCGGCTCTGGCTCGTCAAGTCCATGAGAAGGTGACGCTCCTCGAATCGGGTGGCCACGTCCCAACCGCTTCCGAAAGGGCTCTCCTGGAGCAATGTCGCCGCTGCGAGGAGGTCAACAACGAAGTCCTTGACGCCATCTCATCCATGAGGCTCAGATTTACGAATGACCCGGCGGAGCAAATCCAGGCTGGATCGGAAAAAAAGACCGAGCCCCGCCAAAAAGAGCCTCCCCCACAGATATGGAGTTTTATGAAGGCGCTGAGGGTTTTCTGGAACGATGCGAGAATTCACGACATGGAGTTGAGACTGAAAAATATTCGATCTTCTCTCATGGCCGCGCTCGTCGCAGACTTGTGGTACGCTCGTCATTTTTTGCTCCTGTCTCTGTCCGGTCCCCAAGTCCATCATTGTTGACATTCTCAGGATGCAATGTCCTCCAGCCACGCAACGAGGTCAAGCGACGCGACGCCAGGTTCTCTTGAATCAGATCAATCAGGAGCAAGACGATATCATTGGTATTTCTTCGCCAGCCCGCGTGTTTCCCGATGCACAGCATATGAAAGAGTCTCTCCGCGTCCCACCAGATCAAGCAATCGACACCACTGACACCGCTTGTACGAATGCTGTGCTTCAAAATTTGGAGTTTGTCTCACACACCGACCGTGTCCAAGCAATATCTGAAGCTCATCATCAAACGTATGAGTGGATCTTCAAACGACATCCATCTCAACTTGGGTCCACCGACCAACTCCAGTGGTCATCAGTCCCTGAGTGGCTCGAGCAAGAATGCGACAATGTGTATTGGGTCGCAGGCAAGCCCGGGTCAGGCAAGTCGACTATGATGAAGTATTTGGTCCGTGATCCCCGGACCGTGTCGTGCCTTCAAAAATGGTCTTCAGCTCGGCCATTGCTCATTGCGGCGTTCTACTCCTGGAATGCAGGAGTGGGCTTGCAGAAGTCCCAGGAAGGGCTCCTTCAGAGTCTCTTATATCAAATTGTGGAACAGGCACCTGATATAGCGCCTCGTTTGCTTCCTGAACGATGGGCTATGCTCAAAATTTTTGGCAAAGCCGCACTCGAGGCATTCCCCAAGTGGAAGTGGCAGGAGCTCTTTGATGCGATAACCTTGCTGGGCTCGCTTTCAATCCGCAGCTTCAACCTAGCGATCTTTATCGACGGACTGGACGAGTTCATTAGCGATTTGGCCGAGCTCATACAGCTTGTCAGGCGGTTCCATCGCTGCCCTGGCATTAAGGTTTGCGTTAGCAGCCGTCCTTGGAACGATTTTCGCGATGCTTTCGCAGACTGCCCACAGTTGCGGATGGAGGCTCTGACTAAGATTGACATGGAGCTGTTTGTACATGGCAAGTTGGTGGCGAACAGGGCGTTCAAGGAACTGCAAGCTACCTCGCCGACACATGCAACCGAACTGCATACCACGATCGTTGAAAAGGCCAGAGGGGTGTTTCTCTGGGTCTCATTGGTCACTATGGCCATTCTAGCCGGTCTCACAGACGGTGATAGTCTTGCTGATCTACAAGCGATGCTAGAGGAACTGCCTGGCGACCTCGAAGACCTCTATGGAAGTCTCTGGAGTGGGATCAAACCGAAATACAAGCACGGCGGCGCCTGCATTCTGGCGATATTCCACACATTCACTCGGTCGCCGCGATCGCGGTTAATTGAACTTCCGGATCGGTTGGCCGCCAGCGGCATTCCCGCGCGCATTTTGTGGTTCGCCGACGGTGGCGCTTCGACAGATCCCGCCTACATCACGCAAACCTTGACGCGCCGTCTGACGAGTCGCACGCGAGGGCTACTAGAAATATCCCCATCCGGTCAAGTCGATTGCTTACACCGGACGGTGAACGACTGGCTCGAAAGTGTTTGGTCAAACCTCGAACGAACGATACCCGAGGACTTTGATGCCAATCTGGCCGTCGCTGTAGGGATAAGCAAGGATCTCGACGAGGACAGAAAACCCTACGCCACAAAGTCAAGACCTGAGTTGTGGGCTCAGGTGTTGTTTTGTTTTTACTTCGCCGCAAGGGTTGTTGACAGTCCCCAAAACCGTGGGCCACTCGTCGAAGCAGTCGACAAACTGAAGGCCTCGCTGTCCCACAGATGGGCCTATAAGAATGCCGGCTTTATCGCTGTGGCTGCTGAGTTTGGCGTCAGTCTCTACGTCTTGGAAAAGACCGACCTAGATAAGAACTTGTCCGCTTCTGCTATCGATGGCATCAACGATAATATCATTTCAAGCCTCATATTAGGCCCCTTGAAGGATTTGGAGGCATGGCGCGCCCAATGGGGCGCTGACGGTGACAATCTACGCCAGTTTGCTCTGGACCGCGAAGTGTTCGACTTTAATGCTCCTTGGCGGTACCAGCTGGCGGATACACTGATCGGCGCCGTGGCGAAGAAGCGAAAGAACTCTCCAACGCTGACGACACTGTTGTCTCGCCTGCACGAGGGCGTAAGGCATGAGATCTATTTCTCCGACAGAAATCCGAGCAGCTTGGAGATTGTGATTCCTGCCAACGGCTCTCGAAGCAAGGTCGTGCCCTACCGCTTGGCGGTACTTGAAATGTTGGAAAAGCATGGCGCTAAAGTGTCTGTCATGGCTCGGATTCGTAAAATAACGAGCAATTGGGTCAAATAAGGCCGCCAGGTAATATCTCCTATAAATATTTGATAGCTATGTACTACTACTTTATGGGGAATAACGCTGATTTCTAGGTAGGGTCGGTACACGTTAACAAGGATCGGAATTATGAAATCCCCGCAATGGGTCCTGATGCGCCCACAGTCCGCTCCGGCGACGTTGGCGGGCTGATAACCTCAAGCGTACTCTTTAACTGTTTCCTTGCTTTTTCGCTCTGGCCTAAATTGACGGTCCGGCTGGCCACTTTGACTAGGGTCGGTGCCGGTGCGAGTCTCTATTCTCCATTATCGCTCTTTTTGTCACTGTTGACACTGGTATCCTCTGAATCACTGTCGGTGTATCGCACCGTGGACTCACTTTCTCCTGGAGCTTTTTCGTGGGAGTCGTCCTTACTGTCTTCCTCTTTGAATTTGGCAGATAAATCCGATTCCGAATACTTGAAGGTTTTAATTAGAGTTTCAGTAACACCATGCCTCTACAGTATCTACCGCCTTGTAGTCCATTCCATTAACTGCTACTACACGGAGTGAAACGCTCTGCGGAATAATATTTTAATCACAGGTTTAATATATTTTTGTTGAACTTCAGGAACCCACAGGCCTATAGTATAGGACTGTGGCCTCAGAGGAAGAAGTGCAGTACTGGCCCCAGCCGGCTACAGCGCTGTAGGTGCTGTAGGAAGCAAACGAAGGCCGGAGCGAGAGGATCCGAAAGGCAGTGCCTTATGAATGACTGGAAAAGAATGAATTTGCTTGCTTCATTAAGGCTTGATACAGGAGAGTTCAGGGCTTATTATAGGCTGTGGGAGCCCCGGGAAGAATTCCAGAGGCTTCTATTACTGATACGGTTCTGGGAGGCTCTGTGGGACTCCAGCCCCACAGTGGTTCTGTCAGAAGGCACGGCACTCCTGGATTGCAACGGTGTGATTGTATTGCTTTTCCACCCGTCCTCCTCCTGGCTCTTGCTGGAAGCCAGAGCCTTCCTTATAAACTATTCTGCAGGATTCAGGGTTCGTCACTCTAGTGGCTGAGGCTCACTGGCGTTCTGGCAGTGCCAGGCATCTAGTCAGCGGAGCTGACTAGATGCCCGGGGTTTCTGAACCCCCTTCTTTCTGACAGGTTCTCTGGATTCCAGTGCCTTCGAGGCTCAACAAGGGCCCTGGAACCATCTAGAAGGTTCAGCTTCGCAGTGCGAGCTGTGGCTGCAAGGTATACTGCAGTTGCCCACTGGGCAGCGGGGCTAGAAATTAACAGTTGTACTTGTCTTAATAAATAAAGGAGATGGATAGCTGATAGATTAAAAAAGCTACTTACGTTAATAAGTCGCTTATACATTTTAATTTAAATAAGATTACTATAAAAATAATAATAACTGACGTATTATAATAATTACTAGAAAACACTAACGCAACTGTAGTATAAGTTAAGCTAAGTAATAGTAACTGTGCTTAGGTCCTTTTCTAGTAGAATGGGGTAAAACCGATTTACAAGCAACTTAAAGCTATTTTTAAAGTGAATTACTTTTTGAAAATAAAACCTCTAGTTAGCCGCTACCCTTATTTAATGAGTGGGTGGGGTAAAAGGGAGCAACTGTAAAATTTACCATATGAGACGGTGAAGAAACGGAAAGTATAAGTAAGTATAAACGGTTAACTGCTAAACAAATGGCGAAACGGAGGCGAGTTAATGCTGAAGATAAAAATGAGTGGCGAAGAAATGGAAAATTTTCAGAAAATAAACAGTCAGCGCTAATGACGTGGGCGAAGGTAAGGTGTGAGTTTGAAGTTTGTTAATCGCACACCTTGAGGCGGCCGAAACCGGTAGAGAATTTGCAGAGAAACGATATTAGGTATGTTATTTAGGCGCCTACTAGAGAGGCATCCACTTTGTCTTAGAGAGACATCCTCACTAAATATCCAGGGTATCGTTCTAATCCTCCACCACTATACCATATAATTAACTCTATTATATTTGTCACGTTTCACAGCGAAATCAAATATTAATTTGTAATCTACATAAATCCCTACTCTATTTACAATGCTTATAATGCCTTAAAGGGCTCCTGTATAATGCCTAAATAACTCCAGGGAGCTAGAAATCCTCTCCTATTAATATAACTGTTAATTTAGTCAATCCCTAAACTTTAAAGGGATATGAGGCTACTATAAGTCTTCTTCGCAGGGCTCCTTAAGAACAAACCTACACCTTCCACTAAACCTTTAGTGGCGCCACCCGTATAAGCTCGCTTCTTAGATTTGCTGGGTATATATTACGACCTGTATAGATTTACATAGCTGTTCAATTGTTGTAGAGCGTAAAAGAGGCAGTTCGCCAATAGTAATTCTAAAGCAGAAAATTGCTCCGCCCGCAGAGACAAAATCCTAAGTAGTTGAATCTAGAGATCATCCCTTTTATTTCCTGCTTTGCCATGGCCAATCTTCCCCTCGCTTGGCTGATACAGGTTTGGTTATAACGTCACCGAGGGGCATAAATATAGCGGTTGGTGGGACCATCCAAGGGGTGCGAATTTGCAGATTGGGCTAGTCATGCGAGATTCTGGCAAGATAGTGACTGGATTGGCTGGCGAAGGATGGGAACCCCGGTCGGCCCTGCGTAGGTAGATACCAACGTTGGCAGCAGTGGAAAGCACCCTGCCGCACAACATTGGCCAATCGCACCTCTGGCACGTTCAAGTTCCCAAAGCTCGGAGAGGGATGTTGCAACTGGATGACAGCTCAATTTGGATGTGTTACTACCCAGAAAACTGGACGGAATCTGGAGCAGTTTTCTTCTTCCCCATGTTCGTCGTCTTCAATTCGTGCTTCCTCACAGCTCTTTCATAGTTGTCTCTCACCACAACAAAATTTACACCGAAACATGCCTGCTTCGCCCTGAGTACTCCAGATCCTCAGCTTCGACTGTTTGCATGTCGGCCTCGAGCTTCACATGCTTCAAGCCCCTTGGCCCCGATTTTAGGAGCTTTGCCAATTGATATCGATGACGAGTTAGTATGTCTGCTGCAAAGATTTACTCTATCTAATATTTCTTAACCCCAAACCCGACTCCAAAACGGTCGGGATTGTAAGTTCAGAGGTACGTAGGTAGGTAAGTGCCGTAAGGCTAGGCCAGGACGCTCTGGCCGCCAACATTGTCATCGGCATTTTCTTCCTACTCGCCCTCTACCGTCACCTCTGAATCCTCCTCTGGCGACAATGACTCCCATCGCTCTCGACCAGCTGACTGCCTTGGCGTCCAAATTGTGAGAGGCACTTGGAATACTGACAGAAATTCCCTGTTTTCTTGCTATCGCACATTCCTCGCAAATCTAGGTGTGTTTTGCACGCTGAGGTCAGACAGGCGTAGAACATGACCTTCTTTCTCTTGCACCAGTCACAGCGCTGAGTGTGCTGCAGAACGACCTTCATCCAGTTATTGTGAATGACGGGCTGTGCGGGTATCTATCAAGGGTGAAGCGGTACTTTTTTTGTTCACTGACTTGAAGCTCCTGGACTTGCGAATAGAATACCTCCCGCAGTGCTCGGTTGCCACGGAGATGGAGGCGGAATACCCAGCAAAAAGGCGACTCTCGAGAGTCTCAATGGTTCGTCAATCATGTCCCTTGGTGGGCCTCATTATGAGCGCCGTTCCACTTATCGAACGAGCTGCAATACCATCCTGAAAGAACGTGAGAATATATCACCATAGAGATAACGATCTCAGACGAGAACGACAAAACATATAATACGTATGATTAGGGATGGAGTTGAGTCATTACTGGCTCAAGGTAGGTCTCACGAAATAGGACCATGGAAATGTGCGGTGATGAAGAGGCTTGAATGTTACCCCAATGGAACTCGAATGTCATTGCCGAGTACCTGACGTGTTCCTCCGGCTACGCCCCCTCCAATTCCCCCGCCATCAATACAACTGCCTGACTAATGGCCGGTACCGCCCTGGTTGCTCTGGCTGTCATCGTCGTCATCGGCACCCTCCTCCTGCGCTCTCTCTGCCGCCATCTCCTCCTCCTCCAGCGAGAACGAGTCCGTGTCCCGAGACCAGCTCACTGCGTTGGCGTCCAGGATGTGGACGGCACATGGTATGCCGCTGGGGACTGTAAGTTTTCCTGGGGTCGCCGTGCAATCGTGGCAGGCGTGCTTCTTGCACGCCGCTGCCAGGCAGACGTAGAACACGGCTTTTTTCTCCTCGCACCAGCCGCAGCGTTGTGTGTAACAGACGACTTTCATCCATCTGTTGTGGACGACAGCCGTCATCTTTGCCATAGTCAGCCTTGTGCTCTTCGCCTGCGGGGTACTTGAAGGGACTATCGAGGAAAATTATCAGCATCGTCAATCTCGCGCCGCTGGGTTCCGAGGGGCACGCTTATAGTTTGCGTCTTGGGCCTTTCTTGTGCGGTGGCTCGGCTCGCTTTCTGTGGTTTTGGTTGGAGTGTGGAATGAGAGGTGCAAATGGAAGGGCCTGCTCTGTGAAAAAAACTTGAGGTACGGAAGGAAGTACTCTCTGTGAGGTAGGTACCTACCTACCTGAAAAGTCTCGGCAAAAGTGGAGTCCTTGCTCCGTTCGTGGTGAATGGAAGCACTGGCCCGCTTGAAGCTGGGAAGGACCCACTCCCTCACCTATTACTTCAGAAGGTACCAGTTTTTCAGTGGTCGGCGCCCGAAGGATGATACGGCCTAGTTTCTGTGCCCCAATGAGTCCGGCGTAGACATCCAGGGCGATTTGAGGCTGTTGGCGGCGGTCTCGTTGTCCAGCTCGAAGCCGGAGCCCTCGGCTTTCTCTGCCAATGAGAGGGAGACCAGTGTGAAGTCTTAGTATTGTAAAAACCTGCACTCGAGATCTGATTTTGTGTCGCAGCAAAGGCGCAGAATGTTCAAACCGAGACTCTGTCCATATCATGCCCCAAATATAACCATCCATGTCTTACGGCTGATTCCGACGAGGTTAGAAAGAGACAAAAGGTTATCCTTATGCAATTACTCGATGTTTCCATGAGGATCTCCCACGATACATACAAGCTATTAGGCCAAGTAGGAAGATATTTTGTATATAATATACAAATAACGACTAGATCCCTGGGAGAAAATCTTGACAATTCGGGCTGTACTTGATGAGGTATATTTATGGTGAAAGATGTTGGCAAAGGTGAAATTTCTGCTCTGTCTGCGTGCCGTGCATTCGTCGCTCTGCTCGTGGTGAAGGAGAAAGGCTGTGGGAGCACTGACCCGCTTGAAGCTGGGAAGGGCGCCCACGCCTTCATCTGATCTAAGGCATCTCGAGATAAGACTGCCGGGCCAAGAACGCGGCCTTCTACAACAAGCTGTCCTCTCCATTCAACACCGTACGGCTTACCGCCCAGGAAACAACATCCGCGTCATCTCACTCCCGCGGGACTCTCACAAGCCTTCCTTCCAATTTATCGAAGCTGATATCTGGATAAGCGATGCTTTCCCAATTCCCAGTAGGTAAAACTGTTCCGAAGATGGGGTGAGCCTTCTTCGTGAACTTGAACACCGCGTTAGTATTTATCTCAAAATGAACTCAGTCAAGAACATCCGGGGCAGTACTCACATACCGCGCGGAGCTGATTTTATGGCGCATTCGTGAGTCCTTTAAGTGGTGCTCGAGTTGTATGATAGGGTCCTTGAGGACCAGTCCACATCTTCAGCGTTGAGAACATTGAAAGACTGGAAACCTAGGTTTTGCCCGTTTCTTTTGGGTTATGGGAGAAGCTGTGGAGGGAGGAAGATTCGGTATATTTACGGCGACGATAACGAGGGAGCGGAGATAAAGCTAAAGAAAAACACTCGGGCTCCGCAGCCTGAGTACATGTAGATCATATCCTCATACTGCCGAAAACACATGCTTTTCATGCCCTTCATCCCAACTTCCTGCCTCAGAACTCATCAGACCACTGAGCCTCTGGATAATCACCCGTGCCGCATCGGTACCTAAGATACCTATCTAAACGAGGGGTCAAGGTCGGCTCTGAGCAGACGTGGCGGGGCTCGGCGAGTTGAACGAAAGAGCCCAGAGGACCAATCAACACCCTCCGCTCCCAAACTCGGTGAACACCGATACCCCTCATCCCTCATCCTGACGACGCGGCAGGAGTCATGTTTTAAGACAATCACAATCGCAGGAACAAAATGTACTCGAGAAAGGCATATCCACAGAAAAACGACAAATGTCTTGTCGCCTCCAGCTTGTCAAATTACGTAATCGCGCCTTGGCGCCACGGAACCGCAGCGCGGCCAAGCACCAGAGCTTCGCTTGTTTGAGAGGACGGCTCCCGGAATACAATAAGACTTAAGAGCGGTAATTACTGTGTTCTTAGTTGACTGCGTTGAATTTTACAATTAAGAGTCTCAAACAAGTGATAATATTACTGCTTTTCTATCAGCGCGTAAATTACAATGCGTGCAGAGCCCTGATTTTCACGTGTTAAGCTGAACAAACCGTTAACGAGCAGCCCCCGTTAGGTATTAACGCTTATGAACACCGTGAAAGCTTTTAAACGATGAAGTTATAGTTAACACAAAGGCTTTAAAAATCATTTACACGAGTTTAGAAGACTGGATACTCTGGTTAAGGAGTTTCTAGAGCTATGTAAAGAGAGCTGGCTTATGGAAATACGTAGACCTTAAAGGAGAAGAACTGTAATTAATAGAGCTGGAAAAGCTAACGTTCTCAGACTTTCTAAAAAAGACTATTAACGGAGTTATACGTTACTTTAAGCAGCTTTTAGAGCTTATAGCTACGTAAACTATTAATTATTAAGGTGATTTAAAAGATTATTGGATTAACTTTACTAAATACGAAAGTCTAGAGAAAAGGCTAAGGGTGTTAAGGGATTACTTTTAGGCCTTAATAGCCTTTAAAGTCTACGTGATTATAACTGACGTAAGGGAGAACCTTAAATAACAGTATATAGTAATCGTAAAGGTAAATTAGGGTTAAGAGAATATTAGAATAATAGAAGCTTATAAGTGTTATAAATAGTATTTTAATACGTTTATTAAAAGTTATGAGAAGGTTTTAAAGTGGATTATAAAGTGGAATACAGTAATAAAAGAGGCTTAATAGGTAAATGTTCTAAACTGTTAAATATTATAGATTTAACTTATAAAGTTTACTAATACCCTTTATATACTCTTAACTTTCTATTCCTAAACTGTTAACCTGTTTATAAAAGATGAGGTAATTTATAATAAAAAGTTACAGTTCTGTTAAATAATTAATAATCTTAAGTCTTAACTAGTAACTATTAATATATTAAAAGTAATAAGTAGAAAGATTTAAAAAGTTAGTTTTAATGTTTAGGTAAAATAAGAGGAAGAATAAGAAGGTTTAACGTTTTATAGTGAGAAGGTTACATTAAGAATGGGTAAGTGAGTAAAAGGGTATAGTATTAACGATTAAAAGTCTTTAAGAAACGATTAAAAGAACTGTAAATTACGTAAAAACATAGCGCGCTGTAGCTTTTAATACGGTAATAAGGGTTATAAAGGCTGAGGAGGTAAAGGTAGAGGTAAAGAAGTGGATTCTGAGAAAAAGTGCAGTAAGTAAAGCTTTAAAAGGGTTAGGTTTAAGAGTTTAAAAAGTCTAAAGAAGTGTACTGTTTATAATAATAATTACGATTTTAAAAATTATTAATTAATATTCCTTAAGTTTACTATTACGACCTGCACCCGACACAGGCCTTGAGAGGACTGGCGTGGGTTAAGACAGAACGTATGGCAGGACGCTAACAGGTAAGGGGCGTTCCAAAGACGGCTTGTTAAGTTAACACTCCTAAACGGGGGTTTAATGTCACTGTAGGTCGTTATCACTATAATGTATAAAGGTAAGTTTAAACAGTAGGATATAAATGAATAATTGAATATTAATATAAGGAACCAGAGTCCCTTACAGTGGTTATAGGCACAACCATAACTATCTATACTAACCAGCCAGAGGTACCTTATACCTTACTTAATAACCTGTTACTTAATAAGGAATTAAGTAACCTGTTATTAAACACCTCTTACTTAAAGGTCTTACAGATGCTTAATAAGTAAGCACTCCTATTAAGATTAAGTAACTGCTGGTTAGTTATAAGGGCTTTAAGTCTTTACACCCCTAGCCTAATACGTAGTACCGTATGTACTATCTTCTTACACTGTTCCTTATATAGGGGATTTATCAGGCCGCTCCAGCCTAAATAACAGCCTGTAAAGTCGTCACACGATTCCCCCTCTTTAACATTCTTTTTCCATAAAGAATCCTAATAAATACATTCCTTCTTTCTTAACGTAATTATACCTGTTAACTGTATATAAAAGCACACTTTAAAAAACAGCACCTCTTGTCACTGTAACTTTATAAACTTTACTTTAACTTTTAGATCGTAAATGTCACCTTATAACTGTTATTCTTTAAAATCACTTTCCTGTCTCGTTATTACATAATTAAATAATTATTTTAAATGCTTATTAATAAGGGCTTTATTTTTATATAACACGTTTAATTACAGTAACGTTTTCCTTTAACGGCTTCTTTTTAAAAAGCGCTGTTTTAACACTAAGTATAATATTATTACGTGGAATTTAAATCTGAAAACTTAAAAGCTTTATAAAGCTGTTACTTAATTTAAACGGATTAAAATCTAGCGTTATAGGATGGAAGAGCGAGCTTTTTCCACGTTTAGAAGTCGCGACCCCACAACCGATCGACCTGATCGCCGATCATGAAGACCACGTGCACCCCCAATTGTAACCATGCCACAAAACATCCATTTCCTTACTAATTTCTATGAAACAACATGTTTTCTACATCTCCTCGGCGCGACGAAGGCTCTCCAAGCCATGGTATATAACCTCCTGAGCCTCCTCCATCGCAGGGGTGGGGTTTACGCGCGCGGTGACTCGCCTCCGCTTTAGGGGCTTCTGCGAAGCCTCCTTAGCTGTAACGATGTTGCCTATCCTTGCAAACTTGCTGTTTAAAGGCTCTTTCACCTTCTTCCTACTACGTGGTTCCGTAGCCCTTAAATCCTCCTTCAAACGCACGTTTTCGGCTTCTAATAAGGCTATCTTTACGTTACTTTGATCTAGCGCTTTCCCTACCTTGCGAAGAACACTTCTTACGGTTCGATTAATAGGGCTTACGTACCCCCTAACGTTATTAATAGCCCGGAGAATATTACAGCTCTTTTGCAGAGTTTTAACGGCACTGTCTGTAAAGATAAGGGTTATCTTCGGGGTTTGTGGCTGTTTAGGGGGGGGGGGGTAAGTTTCCAATCAGTGCCTTAGGATCACTAAGGATTTAGGAGGGGTTAAACAGCTATATATTAATCTTTTTAAAGCCGCTTTTTACGTTAGTAAAGCTTACACCCTCCTTAAAGGCATCCTTATAAGCTAGAAAGAAGTGTTATTTATAAGTTAGTGCTGAGCTTTAATAGGCTGTAAGTAACTTCGTTTGTTACTTATAGTAGGTCTTAAGAGCTGAGAAAACGTTATAGTTTAAAGGCTGAGTTTTGTAGGAGGTGTAAGCTGGTAAGAACAGTACTTAAACCTTATTCTTAAAGGCTAAGTAGATTAATTCTTCTAGTTTGTAACTTAAGTGGGGATTTATAATAAGAAGGCGTTACTCTATAGGGTTTACAGGCTTAGTTTCTGGTAGATAGACCTCTTTAAACCATTTTAAAGCTATCTTCGTATTACTGAAGCTAGTAGGGGAGTAGTCGTACTTTTAATCGTGGATATTAAGCTGGTTTTTAACCTATTTAGGATATTACTGTCCTTAAAGACTTACCCCTGTAAAGATAATAACTAGAATCAGCCTTTAGCTGTTTGCAGTAACTGTCTTTAGAATAGATACCTAGGTAGTTTTATTAAAGGATTAAATGAGGGCTTTAAGTGTAAGAGAATCGTTTATAACAGTCTTAACTGCTATCTCGCCCTTTTACATACTGTGTTTATCTATATTAGCGATGTTAGTGTGACGGATGGCTTTAAACTCTAAGTGAAAGCTGAGAAGGCTGTAGAACTCCTTATAAGCCTCCTTTGTAGAACCGCGCTTCCTTGCGCTTTTTAACAGTATTAACTTCTTTATTTTAACACACGTGTAGCGTGCTAGGAAGCGGTCTACCTAACGGTAGCCAATAAGGGTAAAATCACCTCCTTTAGCGAGGACCATTGCAGCCATTTTAGTAATCTGGGCCTTGCTTGGAGGCCGCGCGGAGGCTTCCTTATTAAGGCACCAGTTAACGAGGAATGACTCCTCTTCAGGAGAGAGCCTCCGGTTGGCTAATTTGCTGGTTTTCTTGTTGGTTGCGCTGTGGATACGGTCATAGAGGGTTGCTTGAGGGATGCCCCAGTTTTGCACAGCCTCTCGCTGTGTGACTCCGCGCTTGACTTCATCGATTGCCGACGTAATATTCTGCTCACGCACAGTATTCATCTTGAATTTGGTGTGTTTTGGTGAAGAATTGAAGGAGTGGTGGTGGTGGAAATGGGGGGGTGGTCGAGGAGGA
>Ga0247760_1001502_pt1 | contig 21329 bp, 1 predicted proteins | sample UWRJL171409R4_FD_179936 | JGI IMG/M metagenome (GOLD analysis project Ga0247760, IMG submission 179936) | Plant litter microbial communities from Arlington Agricultural Research Station in Wisconsin, United States - UWRJ-L171-409R-4 | ecosystem: Environmental > Terrestrial > Plant litter >... | reverse complement strand
GAAATATTATAATGTGTAAAATCTATATAATTTTATCTTTAAATAAGCCTAACCCTAAGGCAGAAAGCATAGAGAGAGTTACAGAACCTTAAATATTATATAAACTTATCTACTTACTAGCTTACTTCTTAAAGATATACTGTTTTAACTTATATAATAAACTTAACATTATAAATTAACTTATTAACTTTTACCTCTTTATTTACCTTTACTTATTATACTATCTGTTACCTTATATAGTAAAGATTATAACTTTATTTACTATCTTTATATTTTATTTAATTTATTTAACTATTTATCACTTAAGATAGAATTATATATTAATATAATATTATATTTAATATATACTTTATAATATCCTCTTTCCCTATAATAAGTTAAGTATATATTATACAGTAAGTAGTAAGAATAATAACAGAGTAATAAAGATAACTATCTTGCTTAATATATATACTTTCTTATATAAAATCTTATAATAATCAGGGCTAGCTAAGATATAAAACTAATTATACGTTAAGGATATTAATCTTAACACTAAGTGTATTAGTTATTATAATAACACTACCTTACTTAACTTATTACTGTATAATACTACTTCGCTTAGCTGGTAAACTAATATCACTATAGTATATTAAGTATTAGAGTAATTAAGTAATATAGTCGGTATAATCCTTCCTTTAACAGTATACGATAACCTGTAAAAGCAGTTTCGTAACAGGCTTATATAACTATATAACTTAAGTAACTAATAATACTACTTTAATGTCCTCCTTTACTAATAAGTAAACAGTTTTAACGTCATATACTATGTTTAGCTATATAGTAACCCCTTATACGACGTATACCTTCCTAACTTATAAGCTTAGTGTAGTTTAAAACTTAGCCTTATCTTAAGGGGGTATAGTTACCGTAAGAAATACTAGTTAAACATTAATAGAGAGAAGCGTAGATTTAATTGTATAGAACGCCTACCGGAAGTCGTACGAAAAGTCCAGTATTATATAACACTTATCTAAAACAATCTAGTTAAGTTAGTATTATACGTTTACTTAATAAAGAAACACTTAGAAACTCTTTATAATAAACGACTTAAGAGTAATTAAGATAATGGGAGTAATTTAGACCTCCTTAACGGATTAGATCTTACAGTATATACTTATTATACAGTATTAGTTATATATATTGTCTTATAATGCTAAGAATAACACGATTATAACAGTAGTTTTATCTCCTATTACGTATAATGGAAGTAAAAAGGTAACACTCTTACCACTTCTAGTATTTATAATTTAAAGAATAAGTGTAAAACCTTATATAATAGCTTTTAACACAGGCTGTTAATTGCCTTAGAACTTAGCAGTAAGATCTTGTAATAATTAATAAAGATAGCTAAGTAGATTAACCTGTTAAAGGCAATCTAGTCACTACTACTATATAGTGTACTGCTTAACCTTAAAAAGTTCTTCTTTAAGTTTATAGTTAAGACACTTATCCAATAGCTTAAATCTAAGAAAACGATATTACATTATATTAATCTTCCAGAACTGCTCTTACTGTATAATAAGCCTAATATTACTTATAAAAATCTCTTATCTATACACGGTATTAGTAATATAAGTAGAATAGCTAGTTTAGAGGTTGAAAATGTTATTAGGAATTTAGTCTTTATCCTTAGTATCCTTATCTCTATACAATATTATATTATCGGCTTTCTTAACCTCTTTATAAAGATACTGTTATCTGATAGTAATATTAATATAATGTTAAGTGTTAATAATAAGCGGTATACCTATATACTGTATAGTAAGTGCTTAAAGTAGACAGTGTATCTTGTCTAAGCTTTATAACAGAATATAACTATTATCGTTATCTTCTGTATTTAGTAACTGTATAAGGTAAGATTTTTATAAAAATAAGTTAAGTTATCTACCTATACCCTACTTAAGTTAGAGTTATTAGCTAAACGGTAGCACGATAGCTAAGTATCGTACGAGTAAGTCTCTTACTTTACAGGGAAGATATCGATATATAACCTTTACCTAACCACTTAATATATAGCTTTTATAGTACTGGAAGAGAATGTAAATTATCTTATACTGGATAAAGATATTCTGAAGGCTACTATACGGTATGTTAATATATCGGAGGCTGAGAAGTTTAGTTATATAAGTTAGCTGTTTAATAAGTAAATGAATAATAATAAGTAAAAGCTCCTGGAAAGTCTTAACTGTCTTTAAGTAGTCCTTTACTACCTTTATATAAAGCTGTTTCTCGCGATAACCTTTAAGAAAGCGTATTTAGAGTTTAGGAATCTCTTTAATCTGTCGTATAAAGAAGCTATTTAAGCCGTTCAAAGCGGTATTTTAGGGATCCTTTAAAAATAAGAACCTTACTGTGTTATTACTTATATTGTCATACAGATCCTTCTATTTAATAAATAGTTATATAACCTTTACAGAATAGAAAATCAAGCTATCTATCATACAGCTAAGCTTAGTAATAATTTAATATAATATCTTAGTTAGAGAATCTATGGAAAACGTTATTTACTAGAAAGTAACAGTATTACTAACCTAGGAAAGTTAGCTTGTAATAGATATAGTATACTGGATTTTTAAGCCGTACGACTAAGTATTAAAGATCTAGTCAATTAGTGTTAGAAGATTACTTAAGTAAACAGTTATTATAAACTAAGAAACCTTTTATTATATAAGGTAAAACAGTTACTTCTTACCGCTAACGTCTTTAACCTTTAATACAGATTACTGTATAATTAGTATATAAATAATTGTAATTACAGTAAAGTAGAAGATAGTATACTCCTTTAGTAAAACCTAGCCATTATTATTTTATATGCTTATAGTGGTAAGCGTAAAGAGTAATATACTGTTATATATTAGCTTAAAGAGTAAGTAGTTTAAAATAGTAATTAGGAAGTTAAGATAAGCTTAATCTAACACCTTTAGGGAAATATCTGCTAAGATAGGGGCTATTATACGGTGAAGAAGTTATTAGAACTTAGTAAAAGTAAACGTTTATAGATAAGTCCACTTATATAAAGGTCGGCTTATGTCGTTTAAAGCTATTGTCTGGAAGATATACCTAACTACTTGTTTCCAGATAGTAATATACCGTTATATCGTATAAGGTTTTAGGTATGTAAAGAATAATATAGTTAGCTTTATATTTACAGCCTTATAGCTAATCTTAAATAATACTGCTATGCTAACTTCCTTATATAAGCAGGACGCTTAGGCAGAGAGCATTATATAGTGGAGGCTCTCTTAAGCTTACTGGAGGACTGTTTTCTCGGCTGTATAATCTCCATCTGCTTACTTATCCTTAATATCTAAAGATACTGCACGGTAGATCACTTAAATATTGAAATCTGTAAAATGCTTAGCTTAACTAATATATTTAAGCTATAAGTTTAACTTAATTTTACCCTTATTATTCTTAATATCTGTTGTACGTTATTAGACTTAGTTAAAGTTAGTAAGGAGTGTTAATAGAATCTCTAAATTAAGCTTTAGTAATTATACAGTGTTAGTTAGCGTAGGTTTAATATTGTCTGGTAGAAGAACTTTAAACTAGCTACTTCTAAATCGGGAGCGGAAAAATCGCTAGCATTGTATAACAGTCTGTTATAAGTTATTATACTTTATAATAGACTTTTTCACTTAGTTACCTCCTTTTGTTCGGGGATTAGCCTATCCATGTACTGTACGGTAATGCTCTTAGATCTTACGCACTTACTAAGCGATATATAAACATTAATTACATTTCAGCTTATTAACGTACAGGCCTGTAAGCTTAAGGATTACTAGTATTATAGTAAGTGGAAAAGTGAAGAATTTTAAAGTTTTCTGATCTGGAATAAGAGTAAGGTATTATATTGCTTATACGATAAACTTTCGTTATATTAGTGAAATGTAGTGATAGTGTGTTTAAAGGTGTGTGTTAGCCTCTTACATAGGGATATTATATTGACACTCTTTATAAATAAAGATATTAAATGCCTGTAAGGTTATAAATGGATCTATTATAGTTCTAAAAGCTTTATTAGTAAATAAAGTCGTACGATAAAGATAGTAACGTAAAGTAGAATTGTACGATAGAGGTGTTGTCCACATAAGGCAGGAGAAAGGTGCCTAACCCTAGTAGTCTTTTAAAACCCACTAGAGAATAAAGCTATAAAGATATAAAGTAGAATAGGGTAGTTTAAACAGTTAAAGCTTCTTTTGTACAAGGGTTAATAGAGATATTTAATAGAGAATGGATAATTACAAAGTAGAGTAGTGAAGTTTTTTCTAAAAAAGTAATTATGAAAAGTAGATACTTAAATACCTAGTTATTTAACACTCCTGTTATATAATAAACTAGATTACTATCATATAGCAAATTATATTAAACCTTAAATGTAAATTAGCTATTAGGTGTAAGCTTTAAGTTTACAATCGTATAGTAAGTTAAGGGCTTAAGTTTATAATCGTACGGTAAGCTAAGGGCTCCAAGTTTATAATTATACAGTACATTACACTAGCCTTAAAATGTAAAGTAAGCCCTATAGGTATGTGAAGGCCTTATGTTCGAGTTCATTACTGTATAGTATAAACTAATAAAGTGGAGAATAAACTTAACCATTACTGTACGACTGTATATAACCTTATACGATTACTAACACGTTTATCTAACTTAAAGAAAAAAACAGCTCCTTCCTTATTCTACCTTATACTCTTATATTATATTAATTTTATTATACATTAATTAGCTAAAGCAGTATAATTAAGTGGTTTAGATCTTTATATAATTTCAGAAAGCTCTTAGTTCAATTTATAACTAAAGCACTTTTCTAAATAAAATTATACCTGGTATTTAGGTTATTAACAACACCTATATAATAACAGACAGTTATTATCTTAACATATATAACGTAAGCTCCGCTACTATAATAAACTACCTCGCCTTATTCTGTACTAATGTAAGTCTTCCCTAAATATAAGCCGTACGATGCTAACGTAAAGAAAATAAAACTAGTAATAAGCCCTAATCCAGCGCTTTAACGCTAATATTGAAATGTTCCGTAAATAACTAAACCTTACCAATATCTTAAGCTATCTTAGCTACTTAAACGCAGTGTTAATCTAAAGCCAGGGTAGTATAGTGTAATATTTTAACTGTACTTATAACTTAATTAAAGGACCCTTTACAGACTGTTATATAATAGACTAATTTAAGGGTACTTATAGAAACTGTAAGTACTGGGACTATAAAGCTAGATGTTAAGTTTAAGAGGAGTCAGATAATAGTAAAGAGGAGGAGAAGTTAAATAACAGTAAGGAGAAAGAAAAATTAAACAACAGTAAAGAGGAAGAGGAGTTAGACGATAGTAAAGATAAGGAGGATAAGGGTAAGGAGGAGAAGATATAAGAGGGAGAGGAGGAGGATAAGGGAGAGGAGGAAGAGATAAAGGAGTAAAGGTAGGGGTAAGGTAATATAACCGTTATACGATAGTAAATTATAATAATAACAGCCTGAATTTACAGCTTTACCTTCTTTTTTTAATATTATTTAATAATCCTATTAATATCTTAATAACCTTACATATAGTACTGTAAAAAGAATCTGTAATAAATCTTAACTTATATAAAAATAATATTCCTTATTATATAATTAAGAAATATTAATTTAAAAAGGAAGCTATAATAAGAAGGTAATTAATTATATTAGCCTTAGATATTAGTCTTAGGTTTACCTATTCCGTACAGTAAGTAAGCTATTATAAGAAGGTAACTAACTACACTAACTGCTACCTGCGCTGTATAATTAATAAAGGCTAACCTATATGCGAATAAGAATAAAATGTACTACTACCTGCACCGTACGATTAATAAAGGCTAACCTATACATAAATAAAAACAAAAAGTACTACCTGTAACTTAAATTAACTAATGTAAACCTATATATAAATAAAAATAAAGAGTATTACTATCTGTACTGTACAATTAATAAAGGTAGTAAAAAGGTAACTAACTATATAAGTCTTAGTTTTGCCTGTTCTGTACAGCGTGAAAAGGAAGCTATAGTGAGAAGGTAACTAGCTACACTAACTATTACCTGCGCTATACGATTAACAAATGCAAACTCTATATAATAAGCTGTAGTAAGAAGGTAACTAGCTACACTGGTGTTAATTTTACCTGTTACGTATAGCAAGTTATAGTAAGAAGGTAACTAGCCTTAGTTTTAATTTTACCTGTTCTGAACGGTAAACTGTAATAAGAAGGTAGCTAACCTTAATTTTAGTTTTACCTGTTTTAAACGGTAAACTGTAGTAAGAAGGCAGCTAGTTATAGTTTTAGTTTTGCCTATTCCGTACAGTAAGCTGTAATAAGAAGGCAGCTAGCTATAGTCTTAATTTTACTTATTCTGAACAGTAAGCTATAATAAGATAGTAGCCAGCCCTAGTTTTAGTTTTACCTATTCTAAACAGTAAGCTGTAATAAGAAGGTAGTTAGCTTTAGTTTTAATTTTACCTGTTCTGTATAATAAGCTGTAGTAGGAAGGTAACTAGCCCTAGTTTTAATTTTACCTATTCTAAACAGTAAGCTATAATAAGAAGGTAGTTAGCTTTAGTCTTAGTTTTACCTATTCTATACAGCAATCTATAGTGAGAAAGCAGCTAACTATAGTCTTTATTTACCTGTTCTGTATAATAAGCTGTAATAAGAAGGCAGCTAACTATAGTCTTGGTTTTACCTGTTCTGTACGGCAAGCCTGTTCTATATAGCAAGCTATAGTGAGAAGGCAGCTAGCTATAGTTATAGTTTTGCCTGTTCCATACGGCAAGCCTGTTCTGTACAGCAAGCTATAGTAAGAAGGCAGCCAGTTATAATTGTGGTTTTGCCTGTTCCGAACGGCAAGCCTGTTCCGTACAGCAAGCCGTAATAAGAAAGCAGCTAGCTATAATCTTAATTTTACCTGTTCTGTACAGAAAACTATAATAAGAAAGCAGCTAACCTTAGTCTTAATTTTACCTGTTCTGTATAGAAAGTTATAGTGAGAAGGCAGCTAACCTTAGTCTTAGTTTTACCTGTTCCAAACAGCAAGCTTATTCCGTACAGTAAGCTGTAATAGGAAGGTAACTAGCTTTAGTTTTAGTTTTACCTGTTCCGTACAGCAAGCCGTAATAAGAAGGTAGCCAGCCTTAGTCTTGGTTTTGCCTGTTCCGTACGGCAAGTTATAGTAAGAAGGCAGTTAGCTTTAATTTTAGTTTTACCTATTCCGTACAGTAAGCTGTAGTGAGAAGGTAGCTAACTTTAGTCTTAGTTTTTCCTATTCTGTACAGCAAGCTGTAGTAAGAAGGTAACTAGCTATACTAATCTTAGTTTTGCCTATTCTATACAGTGTGTAATAATTATTAGAAAGCACAGGCTAAGCTCTTATACGATAAGATCTATAAGATAAGAAAGGTGTGTAGAATAAGCTAATTAGGTAATTACAGAGCATAAGCTAGGCTCTTGTATAATAAGATCTAGCAGAGTAATAAAGGCATATGGAATAAACCAACTTAATAATTACAGGGAGGGCACTAACTAGTTTCCACAGATAACCTTAAGGGAAAGTTATACATAAGCCTACCCTAATAAGAAACTAAAGGCAAAAATAAACACTTAATAGAAAGTAACTAAAGTGTTATATAATGTTAGAAGGATGTAAGGTAATATGCGACAAGGTTAGGAATTAAATAAAACTAGTTACACGAAATTTAACTAGGAAAAACGCAACGGACTCTTATTTAGAAAAATCGCAACAGACTCTACCCCTTACGTACGACAGTGGCCTAAGCTCCTACACTACTAGAGCAACGGACTCTTATAGAGTCTGTCGGAGAATAAAGGATAGGGTATAAGTATAAAGTAAGTTTAACTTTAATCTTTTTACTTACTTTCTTCTCTTTAATAAGTTAATAATAATATATAAGTACTATTAAGGCTATTATAAAGGTTTTACTAGTATTAACCTTATTTATACAGAACTAAAACTTAATTAGCGAATTAGAAAGGTTAAATATAATGTATATATCTTTTATAGTTAACTTTAAGTATTAAATTAGTTAAAATACTATATTAATACATTAATAAGTATAATATATAACTTATTAATTATCTAATAGGGGAGAAGATATTTTATTCCTTTACAGATTTCTTAATTCTAAGCTTAGCTATACTTATTCTTTATCTTCTTATAGTTAAAACGCAGAAAGTCCTTAATACTCTTATTAAACACCTTTTCGAAATCGTTTAATGTAACTAACTCTAGGTAATTAAATACTATACTTAAGATAATTAGGTTATTATTAATATTAGTAAACAGATATACCTGTAATAATAATAACTTAATACTATATAATCTTTTAAATCTAGCTTTTATTAACTCGAAATGCTTACTTTATAAACGCTTAATTAGATAATTATCTTTATTATATTCTAGCTTGGCATTTACAGGGATATTAGTAAGATTTTCCAGAATAGTTATTTATAACGTGATAAATTACGTTAAGTTAACTTTTTACCTAATATTAAATAAGTAACTAAACTAAGTAGTAAGGGTCTTATCTGGTTTATAGACGATAGGTTTTAAGAATAATCTTATACGCTAAAGGTTCTTTACTAACGAAATTAATACTAGGATATTAATAAATTCTATATTAGTATTATCTATAAAGTGCTAACTTTAGTTTTTATTTATATAAACTGCTAAGATTTTAACTTTAATAATCATTAAGTGAAGACGTTTAATCTAATTACTAAACACTCTCTTATATTTAAATTCGTTAATTAAGGATATAGTAAACTTACTTAATATACGTATTATTAAGGAGTAAAGTTATAAGTTTACAATACCTTACTTATTAACCTTACTTAACTTATACTATTCCTTATTAAGCTGTTTACCGATAAATATTACGCTTATTTTTATAACTTTAAATGTTAAACTTTTCTTAAGACCCTTATTATCTAAAGGTAACTAGAATATATATAAGCGACACTTATTAAAGTATAATAAATATAATATAGTATAGAATTAGTTATTAGTAACGTAACTTCCTTATATATCTAAAGTACTATTAGAATAGTAAGTATATTAAAGTATTATATTCTAATTATAATAAGTCTTCACGTTATAAAGATACATATATAGTATAGTGATATTCGTTACTATAATGTAATATTAGTGTTAAGTTTTTTCACTAATTGTATTAATATTACTAATATTACCTTACTAGATAAAGAGGACTGGGATATTCCCTTCCATTTTAATAAGTACCTTTAAGATTTTACTAACCTTAAGATAGTTAAATATAATTGGAATATTCGTGTAGATATCTATTTACACCTTTCTAATATATAGGTTATTAGGAAACGATTCTTTACTTAAAGGGTTATTATAAAGATTACTATTCTTAAATGTTATATTACTGTGTTTTAAAAAACATTAGAAGTTAAAGTAATTTATAATTAAAAGATATATAATTAGTAATCGTTATTAAGTATTAAACCAGTTAGTTTATTAAAGAGTAGTAAATATTAAACCAGTTAGTTTATTAAAAAGTGGTAAATATTAAACTAATTAGTATATTAGTAATAGTATATTAACTAGTTTAATGTATAACTTACCTTTAAGGTCTAAGTGTTTAGTTAAGTTAACCTTATCCTTATACCTTAATATAGTAGTAAAGTCTTTATCATTTCTAAAGCTGTTAATATCCAGCACGTACGTAAATATCTAATTAGGGAGCATCTTATCCTAGATCTTAAGGTACTCTTTTAAGAAGTTCGAGGAGATAAACTTAAACTTATATTTAATTATCTTATATATAATGTTTACATGTTATACAGGTACTTTTATATAGTATAACGTAAGAGTTAAGATATTATAAAATCTAATATAAAGTATAATTATTAACTTATAGATAAAGCTTTTCTCTTTACTAACCTTTACTACCTTATATAAAGGGTAATTCTGCATGTTATTTATATCGTATCTTTAAATCGCCAGTTTAAACCCTTACTATATTATAATAATATCCTTTAAGACTGAAAAGAATACCGTCTTCTTACTTCCTTTAAGGTTAACATTTATATTAATAAACGTCTATTCGGTTAATTTCTAAGCCTTTATATCAGTAATATTTATATTAACAGTTACCTTACCTTTACCCTTAACTTTAGCTTTAGCGGCCTTTAGAAGTATAGTTACAGTTAGTAAAGGTAATGTAAATTAAAGTATAGGGTTGTAATTAGTAAGGTATAATGTCGTAATTAGTAAGGTTAAAGTTTAATTAATTAATAACTAAGCTTTAGTAAACCAAGCTAATTAAAATAAGTTAAAGGTAGAGATTAAACTAGTTAGTTTACGGAAATCGGTATACTAATAAAAGTTATTAGTCTATTCTTTAGAAGTTTATAGTTTTTTTTTAAGGGGGTAAGTGTAATAGTTATATAAAATGGGGGTAAAGTATTATTTATACCCTTAAGGTTAATAAAGTTTACACTTATAAACTAATTAGTTTAATCACAACTTAAAGTTTACACCTATAGGTAGATTAATTAGTTTAATTATTACCTTTAAAAACTAGTATACCTTTAAAGCAGATTCTCGCCTTTTAATAGGATTTACCGTACCACACGTTTAGTAAGGATCTAGTGCTCTAGTTTATTTGGTTATTAACATAATTGACACTTACATTACTATAAGCTAAGGGGTTTGTAATATTATATGTTTAATAAAGGTTTAATATATTAGTTTATTCAGTTCTAATATAGTAACTTAATTAATTATAATAGTTTAAATAGTGTTTCGTATATTTCGTTACAGGTAATATAGTATCCTAGGTCTAATGTTAACTAATAATGTTATCTACTTTACTTTACAGAGCGGCTAAGTGTTATAATGCAACAGGTTAACCTTTACTTATAGTAAGATCTGTAATGTTATGCTTTTAGTAAAGATTTAGTACGTTTACTTATTTAATTCTAACAGTGTAATTCGCTTAAATCGTTATAGCTAAATAGTGTTGCTTAATATAATAGGTAGTATTATAAGTCTAGTGTTAACTTATTACATCCCCTAGCTTAATTTAGACTGAAAAAGTAAATATATCTTAAGGTTATTACATCTAGTAAATTAATTTAAAGGGGTCTACTATTACTTAGGTTTAGTAAGAAATGTGATAATTAATATAACAGAATAGTTAATTATTAATTTGTAAACTTAATTACTAAGTGTTCCACTTTATATTTATATTATTATTTATAATATGTAAAAGATAAAAGTTCCTTTATAGTAATGTTTTATAATACTGTTAAGTTAAGTTATTATTATCAGTCTTTATTATAGTAAGGAAGGTTATTATAATAAGGAGAAACTTCAGGCGATATTAAAGATAAAATATAAGAATATTAGGTATGTTAGCACTACTATTATTTACAGTTTATAATAATAATTTATTTATTAATTATATCTTATATTTAACTTAAATTTAAGGTGTTATTACTGCCAGTATAGCTAATTACATAAGGGAAGTTATACGTTTATTAAATTAGATATTAAGTTCATTTATTAATAGTAACTTTATAATAATATCGTATATTAGCATTTAAGGTAGGAAACTAACTTTAATTATTAGTATTAACGTGCTGTGTTATAAGAGTTAAAGGTAAACTTTATTAAGCACTTAAGTGTAGCTTTTAATATCTTATAACTATATTGTTACGTCTAGCAGTTTTAATATACTGAGAGTTTTGCTAACCCGTTATATATCCTCCTCCTCCTCCTCCTCTTTCTCCTCCTCCTTATCCTTATTACTACTATCCTATATAGCTATATTATCTACTCCTTAATATAGCTTACTTATACCGTTACTGTTAAGATTAAGGGAGCAGTATAACTTCTGTAAGATTTTTTAAAGATTATTATTAAGGAACGCTGCATATAGCTCTTATCTTCTATTATTATAATAATATATATTACTAGAAAGGAATTACTTAATAATGTGATTACCCTTCCCCTTTATATAAGAAGGGGGAAATGTAAAGATAGCTAAAGGGAATTATATAACTTATTTAAACTTAAAGGTCCTTTTATTACTTTTACTAAAGGAGAAGAATGATGTTTCTGTTAGGTAAGGTAGGATCTATCAGGTAAGTAGGATAATATAGTAAAGGTCTTAAAACTACTTATTAGCTGCTATTACTTTAAGGAAATAGTTAAGTATGTTAAATATCCTTTATATTACTACCTAGTAATTCTTTACCGACTATACCTTCTATACCCTTTAGTCCTACCACTTAAAGAGAAAGTAGATAAGCTCCTAAGGGTTAGTAATACCGGCCTTATTACTATAAATAAGATAGGGATAGGAGGGCTTCTTTAAAGGCGCTTTTTTATTAAAGAACCTCTTAAACATAGCACTTTAGCAATATATTAGCAGCTTCCAGTTAAGACCCTGGTTAGCGGTAGGGACCAGCTCCTCGAAGTTCTTATTTTAGCGGGTTATCTTATTTTAGACATTTTAATTAAACTAGTAAAGTATTAGATATATTAGATACTCTATCTACATAGTTACCGTTACTTTATTACCTTTAATTTACTTATCTTAATATTACAGTTAAGCTTAAAGTAACTGCACTTAAATGTATTAAACCTCTTTAATTACTTATTACTGTTTATAATACTTAGTATAAAGTAATAAGTTATTAATAAGGAGCCTTTAAGTAATTACTTTTATAAACTACTAAAACGGCTATTAGAATAGACCTTACCATTACTACCTAAAACTATAGTGGACTATTAAACGATATATCCCCAGCCTTATCCGATACCTCTTTATTAATTAAGGTATATCCAGGTTAGTTACACCTTTATTAAAAGCAGTAGTATAATTAATAATAATGCTAATTAGCGTATCTTCTTTTAACTTATTACAGGATGTTTACTCCCTTTAAGTCCACTTATCCCTAAAAAGTAATAGCTTCTTATAAATACTATTACTGTTATAACAGTAGCGAAAGTATTATAAGGCGATAATTATAAGTACTATGTTAATAAGTGAGAATATAAAGCCCGTTCGGCTAAGGATGTACTTAAACAGGAAACAGTAGTGGTTAATCTGGGTATGGAGGAAGTTAAGTATAATGGTAATAAGGATTACAAACTAGGTAAGGGGGCAGTTAGCTGCTGTTAGATTAGGTGTATTAGTGTCGTTATTATTAAGGGTGTCTTAGACCTAGTATATCTCCTGGAAAAGGGTTATTATTATACAGTGCTTCTCTTACACGCTGTAAAAGCAGCCTTAACACTCCTGCATATTTAAGGCAGCGCGTGCTTTTAAGAGTAGGTAACTCTTTTTAAAGGTAGCTTAGTAGATAACAGTAGTTTTACCTACTTATTAAAGCTACCTAATGTAAAGGGGGTTAATAACTAGGTTCTTATAAGTAGGTAGCTGTAGGGTGTAAACCTTCTGTGTGTCGAACGGGGCTTTAGACAGGTTATACCACTGTAAGTAGATAAGCCTACTACTAATCTCTACCCCCCTAGGCGCTAAAGTTACCGTTATACTGCCAGCTTTCCCAGTTATAACTTATAAGTAGAAAGCTACTAGCGGCTTAAGTATACAGGAGCTAAAAGGTCCCTTATCTTCCTTACTATTTTTATTACCTTAATGTCTCTTTAAGCGCTTTTACTACCCCCACTTACCTTTACTTCCGTTATTATTAAACTGTATATTACCTTAAACTATCATTCGCTTTACCTTAACTGCTACTTAATTAATAGCCTTATTAGCTCCCTCTCTAAGGGACTTAAGTAGGGACGTAAAGGCCCTGTAACGGTAAGGACTAGTAACTTTACTTTCTTCGTTTAGGGGTATACTTTCCTCTTCACTACTTAAGCTGTTATTATTCCTATAGTTACTATCTTCTAAGTCCTGTGTAACCTACTCTTTAATCCACTCCTCCCGGGATTTAAAGATTACCTTTAAGTAATAGGTATAATATAGGTACGTTTTTACTACCTTATCCACTACGTTATATAATAAGGCAATTAGTATAGTAGTAATCTACTTCCTTAAATTAACGAACGTCTTATTATTATTTAAGAAGTGGGAGTTAAAGTAAGTCTCCCAGTACTTTAAGAACTGATTAGCTGTAAGTTTAAACCCTTTACCTGTTACTGCTGCCTTATAGTTAACTAATAATATAAATTAGAACTTAATGTTCTTATAAGTAATGTAGATAATAAAGTCCTTAAAGCGGGAAAGACACTTAAAGTTACCCTTAATGTTTACCTAAATACTATCAGTCAGCGCCTTAAAGTGTTACCCTCCTAACGTAAGCTTTATATACTGTATCCTCCTTATGCCTTAAGGTATATTATAATCCTTACCGTTACTACTACCCTCTCCAATAGCTGTACCTTAAGGGCAGGCTGTCTTAACTTCTCCCAGTATATATATAAGATATATTACAGCTTAGTAACTTTATAAGATATACTAGGTAATATTTACATTATAAACCATTATACTGTTCTTATTAGGTATTAAAGTAACTGTAAGGATAGTGGGAGCTAGTATAGTATTAAACTATAAGCTGTACTATTCGCTTAATAACAGTATTAATATAAGCTTACAGGCTAGATCGTTAGTGACAGTGTTAACTTACGGCCTCTTATTAATAAGGCGCTTATACAGCCTGGGAAAGAATATATATATACTTATTATATCCCAGCTTATTACTTACTTAAAGCTATAATGTAAGATATAATGTAACAGTACAGGGACTTATTCCTTTAACGGTAAGTCTAGCATTATTAAGATAGGGATATTAAGATAAACGTTAATAATGATATTCTTATTATCGTACCTATCTAGGTATTAGCGGATCCCCTAACGGATAACAGTAAGTAATGTCTTAAACGCATATATACTGTTAATATTATAAGATATAAGTAACGGGAGGGTAATAATAATTATAATACTGTAATGTACTGCTATACAGAGGCGTGTTAGCACATCCTTATCCTTCCGGCTATCGTAACCTTTAAAAGTAACACGGCAGTTAAGACTAGAAAGGTATTTAGTAAGGCCCAGTCGTCTACTATTAAGCACGTTTAGTATTAAGCCCCCTTTTACTGCTGCGAACATTATAGCAGGGTCCTGGTTATCTTACTAGGGCTGCCCCTAAGTTATAGGTGATAGTCTTAATTACTACTACAACCTATTAGTTACATCTGCTAATAAGCTGTAATCTAACGAGACTCCTTTACCTTAATAAAATATTATATATTTAAAGGAGAGGGGGTTAGTAACTGCCTTATATACTTTAACAGTATAGGTAAAGAGCTATTATAACTATTATATTAAAAATACGTAAAGCAGCCTCCTGTAAGCTAGCTAGGTGTAAGGTGATCCTAATAAGCTACTGTAAGTTACGTCCTTAACGTTAACCTCCGCCTTTTTACTTTAGTTACCGTATAAAGGCAGTTCTTAACAGTTTAGTATTAACTTTACTACACTACTTTAAACTTATAATAACTACCTATAGCCTTAGCTAGATAGCGTACCCTTACCGCTAAATGGTAATAGCCTGCTATTACTCCTAACCTGACTAACACTCTTAACCCTGTAACTACTGCTACTTTACAGTATAAAGGGATATAGAAGCGATAGAGACCTTAAGGCGTTACTTCAGGCTTCTAATACCCCCTTACGGTCCTGGCTAGATAATATACCCTTATTACCTTTAAATAGTAATAGCCTGCTACTGCTCCTACTATCCTCTAGTAGGCTGTTACTTTTACTACTTTTACTGGCCTAACTGATACTCCTAGCCCTGCCTTTATTACTGCTTTATAGTGTAAGATTATCTAGTAGTAAGGGGGGAGGCTGTAATATAGATAGGAGTTAGCGTTACTAGGTAGTAATGGGAGCAGATAAGCTAGGTTAAGAGTAAGGCAGCTTAGTGCTTACCCTTACTATTATATTACGGATATTAAAAGTGCTGGCTAATATATGTTAGGTAGGGTAGGACTGTTATAAGGTAGATAATAATAACCTGCCTGTATGTTAGTTATTAGCAGCTGGTAAGGTAAGCTATAAATGTTACGATAAGCTATCGCTTTCTTCCGTTTAGTTACGGTTATCTTATATACTAGTTACTATTAATAGGAGGGTTAGTGACTGCGGTACTAATAAGTGTTACTGTTATAATAGGTTGTTAAGTTATAAGCTGTTATAGCTTCCTGTTATTATTAAATAAATGTTATAAAAGCTAATTACTACTGCTTTTAATAACACCTTTTTACTAGTTAGTTTAAGGGTTTTCTTACTATTAAGAACTTCTTTATTTTTCTAACACCCTAAATCCTTATTATCCCCAACCCTAACCGGCAGCTACATGGCAGGACTTAACGATAGCCGATTATGTAACATCGCTGCAAGTTCTACCTCTACAGTCTTATACTCTGTGACCTGCTAGGAGAGGTTTTATAGCGCGTTCTTAAGGAAGATATTATTAAAGTGGCCGTTATCTAAAGGCTCTTTAAGTTCTAGGAGGTATATCTCTTCTACCTATATTTCCCTAAAAGGTCCTTAGTTACCCCCCTTAGCACTAGCTTATTTGTGTTAATCGTTACTATTAGTGACATTTTAGGTTAGTTAGTTTATATCTTCTTATACTGTAATTATAATAGATGGTTATCGTAGGTAAGTGGCTAGTACTAGCTATTAAGTTTAGTTAAAGAGGTTATAATATAGTAGGTATATTATTTAGGAAGTGTACCTGTTGCTGTACTGGCGTTACTCTCCCTCCCTCCTCTTTATTAATAGTAAATGCTATAAGTAAAAACCCAAACTAGTTGTATATAAGTTACTGTAACGGTAGGGACCTAATATAAGGGCGACTGGTTAGGACAGGATTTAGTATTAATACTGTTAATTTAGTCGCGCCAGTATTATCTCTCTTAATAAGTATAGTAAATAATTACTGAAAGTAGCCTTACAGTAAGTTATTAACGACAGTTAAACGCAGTAGCGGAGTTAGTAATAATGCGTGTAGCAGAGGAAGACTACTATCTGTAGCGATACTGGTAGTTAAGTTAGTTATTTATATTTATATTTATAAGGGGGCTAGTTACTAATAGTTAATTAATAGTCTTATAAGAACGCCTTTACATTACCTTTTTACTTAGTTAGCTACATTACGTCAGTTTTACTCTCTTCTGGCTGCTTTTACTTCCTCCTTAGTAGCGTATAACTTAAGACAAACTATATTATATTACTAAGCTGGCTGTAGTGATGGGTGTTAGTTATGTGAACTTATTAATAAAGCAGCCTAGTATGTTACTCTTTAACAGTGGTAATCTGTTAGTATACAGCTTTTCGCGTTTTTTAAAAAACCTTCTTCCCCTTATAGTCGATCCAGGGCAATCCTTTAACATTAGCTCTGGATAATAGTGGGGTGTCTATTATCTGTGTTTTTATAGTTGTGACGATTAATAGTATTGCGTTATTACCTTTTTTAGGACTATCTGATAAGCTGTGGTTATTAAACTAGTTAAAGTAGTTATTTTAATAAACTAACTGGTTTACTAATAGTGTAGAGCTTTTATTTATATCTCTTTATATATAACGTGTGTACAGTGTTACTTTAATAAAGCTCTGCTCGGCACTGTTAGTGTGTATACTAAAAGGTGCCCTAAATACTAATATCTACTTACGTTGTAAAGTTCTATAACGTAACACTTTTATAATTCTTATGCAAATACATCTAAATTCTAATTAGAGCTTCTTTATACATTACTTATAATATGTATTAGTTTTAGGGATATTTAAATGTAGACAGGAGAAAGAGTTAATTTATATGTTAAACCTTTATAATTTATATAATAAAATACATACTTTTTCCCTCTATTATAAACTATACTATTATCTTTTTTCAGATCTTTTAGAAAATTAAATAGAGTAATTAAAGAGGATTAGGGTATTCTTCTATATGAAATATGTAACCTCTAGCTTAATTGTTAAAGTGTAGTTGTTAAAGAATTGTAAATATAGTAATAATTTAGGTAAACTTAAGGTTTAACTACTTGTTACGTTACGGATAATTACCCACTTATAAAACGGTTTATATCGTTAAAATCCTTATACTCTTACCTCTTTATTAATATAAGACTTACTTTAGTGGGATATATATTATATAAAGGATGTTATAGTTTCTTTATATATTTAATAAGGGTAGTGGGGTTTTTTAATCTTAGTAGGTGTAGTTTAAAGAGTTATGTGCGTGGCCTTATGTTAGTAAGTCTTTACTAAATCTTACATATATAATAAGGACTAATGTGATAACCTTAACGATAAGGTTTAAATAGTTAAAAACCTAAAAGCTATTAAAAAAAGAAAAATCTGGGTAAAAGACAGTAGTAAAAAGCTTTAAGAACTTCGTAAATCTTACTTAAGGGAGTCTGATCAGTTCCTAACCCACGACATCTAAGGCACGTTTGTCAAAGGCTAGCAGCTACTTAACACAGGAATTCTAATCTAAACATATAATAATAAGAAGTGGCCTTAATACGTCTGCTAAGTGATATATAAGGGCCCTAATAAGGCTAAACCTTTAACGTTCTTAAGGATTAAAGTAAGAGGATTTAGTATACACTAAACAGACCCACTAAACTTCTAGATTATGCTGTAAAAGTATCTAACTTAGAATAAATAAATCTAAGAGATGCGATGGTGTGTATTAAACAGACCTAGACCTACTAGACTTCTAGATCATGCTGTAAAAGCATCTGACTTAAAATGAATAAATCTGAGAGATGTGATGGCGTGTATTAAACAGACCCACTAGACTTCCAGATCATACTACAAAAGCATCTAACTTAGAATAAATAAATCTGAGAGATGTAATGGCGTTCACTAAACAGACCCACTAGACTTCCAGATCATACTATAAAAGTATCTAACTTAAAATAAATAAATCTAAAAGATGTGATGGCGTTCACTAAACAGACCTACTGGACTTCCAGATTATGCTGTAAAAGCATTTAACTTGGAATAAATAAATCTGAGAGATGTGATAGCATACGTGTTAAAGGGTATTAAAGTGTTAAACTTAGATAATACGCCACCTGGCAACTTAAGGTGCTTAAGGCTTAATATACTGGAAGCAGTATAAGGGCTATTATAAGGCTACCTTTTAAAGGTCCTTTCCAATAGGTGATATTACGCCTTCCTGTATTATAAAAAGACCTTTTTCCGTTAGGAAAAGGTCTTCTTACATTATAAAAAGGCCTTTTTCCGTTAGGAAAAGGCCTTCTTGCATTATAAAAAGACCTTTTTCCGTTAGGAAAAGGCTTTCTTACATTATGAAAAGACCTTTTTCCGTTAGGAAAAGGCCTTCTTACATTATAAAAAGACTTTTTTCCGTTAGGAAAAGGCCTTCTTACATTATGAAAAGGCCTTATTACATTAGGAAATAACCTTCTATTACAACTTACACCTATTATAGGCTTTAAGAGGACTGGTATAGGTTAAGACAGAACGTATAGCAGGACGTTAAAGATTAAGTAGGTGTTTTAAAGACAGCTTATTAAGCTAGCACTTTTAAACAAGGGTTTAATGTTACTGTAAGTCGTTATCACTATAATAAATAAAGGTAAGTCTAAACAGTAAGATATAAATAAATAATTAAATACTAGCGAGAGGAACCAGAAGTCCCTTACGGCTATCTTAGGCATAATAATGTTTATCTATACTAGCTAATTAAAAGGTACTCCGTACCTTATTTAGTAAGGTTTTACTTAGCAAGGGATTAAATACCCTACTACTAAGCACCTCCTACTTAATAACCCTGTAGATGCTTAATAGGTAAGCAGGTTTACTAAGACTAAGTAATAACTGATTAGTTATAGGGGCTTTAGGTCTTTACACCCCTAGCTTAGTGCGTAGCATCGTGTGTGCTGCCTCCCTACATTATTCTTTTTACAGGGGTTTTATCAGGCAGTGCCGGCTTAAGTGACAGCCTGTAGGGTCGTCTAACCTTCCTGTATTAAGAAGACACCTTCCTACATATATAAATTAACTATCCTATTATAATCCTTATATATATTATTATTAGAATAATCCTATCTTTTATTAAAAGTCTTAATAAGTTAAATCTTAGTGTTCCGTAATCTATATTAACTGCCTTTACAGCTTTTAAGTTATTTATAACTTAGCTGGAGAAGAAGACCTTTTAAGATTAATATCTGCTTTATGTGAAACGTTAGGAATCTTAAAATCTACACTTACCTTTTATTTAACTAATATACTAGTTCAGCTTATATTTAAAGACTCTTTTTCCTTTAAATACCTTATAGTAAACCAGCTGGTTTAAAGTGCTGTAGTTTATTAACCCTTACCTTTTAAAGTATTAAACTGTAAAAAGTAGTTCTATATATATTATAATAATAATTATAGTTATTAGTAATAGTAATAATGTTTTATAAAAGTGGTGTACTATAGTAATTATATACTGATATTAATAGTAGTTATATATATTGGTATTAATTATAGTGGGGTTAGAATATACATACCTAAAGGTGTATTTGGTTTTTATATAGGTGGGGAATTTATAGCTGTTAGCTAGTGCACTGTAATAGTGGTAATGGCTAATAGGCTAGTGGAACGTGTATACACTAAACTACGTTTAGTTTTTACTTAAGTAGGGAGTCTGTAGCTTTTAGCTAGTGCACTATAGCAGTGGTGGTGGCTAGTAGGCTGGTGGAACGTGTATACATTAGGCTGCATTTAGTTTTTACTTAAGTAGGGAGTCTGTGGCTTTTAGCCAGTGTACTGTGGCAGTGGTGGTGGCTAGTGGGCAGGTGGAACGTGTATACATTAAGCTTTGTTTGGTTATTACTTAGGTGGGGAGTCTGTGGCTGTTAGCTAGTGCACTGTAGCAGTGGTGGTGGCTAGTGGGCTGGTGGAACGTGTATGCACTAGGCTGCGTTTAGTTATTACTTAGGTGGAGAATCTGTCTGTTTTAAGTTATTGCTTAAGTGGAGTATATGTGGGGTCCTAGTATATGTGTGAGTTAAACTGCTTTAAGTTATTACTTAGGTGGAGTCATTGCTGTTTTAGGTTATTGCTTAGGTAGGGTTCTAAAGTGGGGCGTTTTAAGTAAAAAAATGAAAAACTTGCACTTTTTAAGAATATTTAACTAATTAACTAAAATAGTTAGCGTAAAACGGATTTAAGTTCTGTATTACAAATTAGTGAAATATTATAA
>Ga0247760_1001496_pt1 | contig 21465 bp, 20 predicted proteins | sample UWRJL171409R4_FD_179936 | JGI IMG/M metagenome (GOLD analysis project Ga0247760, IMG submission 179936) | Plant litter microbial communities from Arlington Agricultural Research Station in Wisconsin, United States - UWRJ-L171-409R-4 | ecosystem: Environmental > Terrestrial > Plant litter >... | reverse complement strand
GGTCCTGGGCTGCTTTGTTTTTTTTTTTTTTGGTTTTTTTTTTGTTTTCCGTACATTGAGCTAGGCTGTGTTGGTCTGACGCTTTGAAGCTGTGGCATCTACCACTAGGGCCGGTCTCGGACAGAGCCTCTGTATCGGTGTAGGGGGTGACATTCTCCCCGGAACTGGTTTCTGCGAGGCACTGAGCATCTTGGAAACAGATCCGGACACTGATGCAATTGCTCTCATCGGCGAGATAGGGGGTACAGCCGAGATGGAGGCGGCTGCTTGGATAAGAGATTACCATTCACGCACTGCTTCACCCAAGTAAGTTGAACAAGGGAGAACCGTGTTCGGGATGGCTGTATGGGCTAAAAGAAAACAACCAATTCTTGTCACAGACCGATTGTTGGCCTCGTTGCAGGCATCAACGAGGTTCCCGGTCGTGTCATGGGCCATGCTGGTGCCTTTACTGCCCTGGAAGAACCAGACGCAATAGCAAAAATTACAGCCCTTGCCAACGCTGGCGTGATAATGGTAGACCATCCCTCCGAGATCGGCAATGTGCTGAAGTCGCAGCTGCGTGGCACAACCTTCAATCACCAGGACTCGGCGTCCAGAATCGGCTCGTCTGTCCTCCTGAATGGCCAACAGCGCCGCCACATGTCGACGATAGCAAAAACCAGAACCCGGCGGTCCTTTCTCTTATGCTCCAAACCCCAGAAACCCGACCAGAGGCGGTCACTTTATCTTTCGGGTGACAAAGCCATGGCGATCATTCGTGAAACCGGGCAGGCTACACTGAACACCGGCCCCCCCTCTTCTCCAGGCTCCCAGAGTCTTCTCGGCATTGGAATCGACCGTTCGGCACGCATGCCCTGCATCATTGCCTCGCCTTCTACTGGCAGTGATGCTCTCATCAGCCTCAAACGCTTCCCGTTTGACTTTGTCCGTGGCCCCAACGAAATGCCCATCGAGCAGATTGCAGCCCACCTCAACCTCAACACGCCCAGTCTCATCACCTCCCTCCGCCAGACCATCCGGAGCCTCTCCTCCATTTTCTACCGCAACGAGGCCTACCTCCTAATCACCCATGTTGCTGCTGAGATTGAAGCCTCCTCTTCATGTTCTTCTCTCACCATCACCTCCGCCAACCTCCATTTCGACGACGCCGCCTTCCGTATCGCCGGCCGCCACGCCGAACTGCACGCCCTCGGTAATAACACCGCTGCTGCTGCTGACCAAGACGGCTTGGAAATCGAAGCCGAAAACAGCGGTATCGTGTATATCCGCCTCCTGGGAGATGCATGTGAGAAAACAAAAACGAAAACAGGATATATTGGCACCATCGTCAACGGCGCCGGCCTTGCTATGAACACGGTTGATGCGCTAGCCCTTCTCGGCGGACGGGCCGCCAATTTTCTCGACACGGGCGGCAAGGCGACCACCGAGACAGTGAAGCGGAGCTTTGCGCTGGTGCTACGAGACCCCCGCGTACGTGCTGTGTTTGTCAATATCTTTGGGGGCTTGACGCTGGGGGATATGATTGCGCGAGGGGTAATCATGGCGTTGAAGGAGGTAGGTACGGCAGTGCCGGTGGTGGTGAGGATCAGGGGAACGAATGAGAAGGAGGGCCAGGAGCTGATTGCAAACAGTGGGTTGCCGGTTTATGCGTTTGATAGCTTTGATGAGGCCGCGGCAAAGGTGATTGAGCTTTCAAAGAGGTAGGGAACCAAAAGTGTATAAAATAAAAAGTCCCCATACGGACACTTTTTTTTCTTTTTCTTTCCAGAGGCTAAACCTTCCCCCCCCCCCTTCTCTTTGCTTCATTGCTCAATGTCATTTATATCCTCTCCAGCCTAAACATGCTGACAAGGTATTCACGAACAATACTCGTGCCCCGAGCGAGTGCGGGTCTAGGTTCTCTGAGAGCAGACCCTGGTCCTCCTCTGGAGAGGTCTCCAGGGGGCTTCTCCAGAGTGTCTTCAAAAGCCAAAGAGTCCATCTGGCGAAGCTTCCAACTCCTCAGTAGCCATACTAAAACTTGAAGTCAGGAACGGGCTACGCGCCATGATTTTTGTGTAAAAAGACTAGCAACTCACCAAGCACGAATGAGAGGGTATACATAGTCCCGGTGAGTATCTGGGGATTGAGGCTGTGGATTCGTCGTTAGCTGTGGTGCCTCTGGGAATAAAACGGCCTTTGAAAAAACATACTATCCGTTAATACCCGTTGTCTTGAGTTCCAAGGCAACCGCTTCGGCGCTGGAAACATGAGTAAGCAGTTGGCAGAAGGCAGCTGTGGCGTGACGACATACAAAGTTGCCGGGAGCACCAAAAGGAGCCAGTAGATGGAAAGGGCTATAATCAGTTAGTCAGTTGCGAAAACACGAACCGGACAACGATGTCATACCCGATGGGAGAAGCTGCAGACCGACGACTTCAGCACCAACAGGGGCGACACAGGGCCAGATGGCTCCGGCGAACATGCCAAAGACCGAGTATATAACGAGCCCCGCGTAGCTTTTCCCTGCGAAGATCCACAAGAAGTAGGCCGCCAGACCAGCGACCAGGGTGGACAGGCCGGCTACGTTGATCCTCCCGAACCTGTCGCTGACGAGGCCGATAATGGGCCTGCCAATCCCCTGAGATACTGCCAAAAGTCAGCATCATTATATTCTGCAACCGCAGGGAAGACGTCGGGCGCCTACAATTAAAAATTGCAGCCACAATTGACCCCTGGCTTGCCGAGAAGCCAGCCGTCAAAGCCGAATCGGCGATAGAAAACACAACAATGGTATATCCAACGAGGGCGAAGAATCCCCAGCCAACGAAGAACCAGTATTCGATCTGCTTGAAGAATGGCACGTGGAATGCCAGATGGACTGACCCAACAGCCTTGTTTCTGTCACGGAGAGTGAAGCTGCATATGCCATTCACAACAAAGGCTAGTATGGCAAGGATTCGAAAGGCCCACTCAAGACCAAGGTTCGTGATCATGGCGTTTGTCGCGAGAGAGTAAATCAGCCCGCCGAAGCCAGAGCCGCCGGTGGAGAGAGCGTTAGCAAATGAACGTCGTTTTTTGAACCATTGTGAGACCACCCCGACGGTCGAGGTGAAGGCAAATCCTAGTCCAATCCCAAAACAAACGCCCTGGCTCAAGAGGAGATGCCACATCTGTGTCGAGAAGGACGCGCCAACGAAGGACAAGCTACAGATACTGATCAGAACTGTTTCTGCTGCGGTAAAACATTGGCTTACGCTTCAAGGATGACTCCTATTCGTAATGTCTGGTTCGTGCCAAACTTCCTGATACATACTGTAACCAGCGGAGATACGATGAAAGCTGCCGCAAATCTCAGCAATGGTTTTATACCTGATCTTCATTAAAGATAACGAACAGGTTGAGACAGAAAGTCCGCCAACAAAGGCAAAGGCCAAAGGAGAAGACCCCGCAATGGCCCCGGATCGGAGATAGTAGGCCAGGAAGACGGCATAGGACTAAGTGCCATGGCAGGGGCAGTAAGTATCGCGTCAAGGTAAGGAGATGGCAAATTTCCATAGACTCTAACTAACAGAGTTCATCCCCCAGGTGCTGCCGAGCAACCAGGTCAGTTGGGCAGGCTAGGGACAGGCAAGAGGACACATACTGGGCATTGATCAGAAAGACCGAGGCGACAACGACCCTGCAAGTCCAGGTCAGGCCTGCTCTTATAGAACCAATGCATGGCAGCGTACCAGCCATAGCCGCCCTCACGAAAATCCACATCTGAGTCTTCGCTCTCGATCGGGCTGTCACCATTGCCAACGCTCCTCTCACTCTTATCACTCGACAGGATGACGATGCTGACAGCAGAGGTCTGGGCAGGTGTTGAGGCAGCATTCTGGGCCAGGGAAACCCGCGAGGCCAGCGGCGCAGACATGGTAGGCGCCAGATCTCGAGTTGAGTCGAGCAGGTGACCAAGGGCGAAATATGCCAAAAGAGGAAAACCCAACTTTATAGTAGCAATGTCACAGCCGACTGACTCCCCAACTCGACCAATCCAGGAGCTACCCGTTACCAAACCATGCTTAGCAAGCAGCCCTCCGCGCCCTCCCAATTGCATCGGCTGGGGCCCCAGGTTTTTCCTCTGTCGAAACGCTCCCGCGTCCCCGCTCGTCGGCTCCTCGTCAGTATCGGCTTCCTAAAGCGGAGCCGACATGTGCCGCATTTGCCAGGGCCCACAGCCGATGGAAAGCCATCCTCGGCCGGCTCCAGACTGGAAGCGCCCCGGGAATGTTGTGGAATGGTGATTTCTAACCGCCTCATGGCGCTGGTGTGCTGAGTCTTTTTTTATTTAATTTTTTTTTACTGTCATCAATATCTTATTCGTTGCGAAGGGAGCTTTTTCGTCGCGGTCTAGGTTTCCGGTCTTCGGAAGACGATCTCGGCATTTGATCCATCGCCACCTAGTGTGTGCGGGCACGGAACCTTTACATACCAACTCTAGCTTCAAGAGGATGCTGTCCTACTAGGGTAAATAAATGTTGGGTCGAGCATCAGCATATCGCCATGACCGTCATCGCACTGCTGGGTCACGCTAGGGCTGTTCCCAACAATTGTTATTGCCCTCCGGTCGCTGCATCTAGAAAAATCTAAAATATCTTGCAGAAAAGAAAGGACCAGGTGACTTAGGCATGGCGAATGAACATATGCAGAGAGTTGACGCGAGGATTCGAAACGCAGAAAGTGCATGTCATGGATTCACAGACGGTCAGCGTCGCAGCCGCAGGTGAGCCTCACTCAGCATTTCACAGCGTGCGCGCCTAGTTAGCAGCGGCCCCTGTCTCGGCACATCGGCTCCGAAGTCCGGTTGCTTGGGCCAGCTTCCAACTGGGCGCGCACTCAACCGGTCGCTGTGGGAACACCTTGTTTGTCTCGCTCGACGGCCCAATCAAGACGGCCGGTGCTACATCACCATCCATGGACCTCAAAACCAAATGCCCAGTCCCAACTTTCTTTGACTCACCCGTTTCTGTTGATGCACCTCCCTTGATCCTGCCTGGCAACGTCGTCGGGCGGTTATAGTAGCCCATGATAAACAATCAGCATTATATTGGAGCATAAATTTGTCCGCACCCGGAACAGCGATCCTCGAATGCCTCTGACGACACCCACACCTCTCAACCTTAAACAAGCCTCATCACATCCACAATTGGTTGACGCCTTCTGCAGTCATGTTTGCTCGAGGCAAATCCAAGGAGCGGGGCTCCACTCGCAAAGTCACTCCGCCGTCACCATCATACATGTCTAACGAGCAATTCGGTATCGTCGCCTGCTCGCGCCTTCCTGGTCGGGACGTGCTAATCAAACAACAGCTGCATACCTGGCAGATCTTCGCAACACCCGAATCAACAGGCCCGGCGGAGCGCGTCCCCAGCCCGGCGCTAGACGAGACATCCCCGCGCAACCCGCCAGTGTGAGCGTGAACAGCAGCGGCAATGGCAGCGGTCGACCATCCCTTGGAACTCCACCCAGGTCGGAAACGGCCTCGTTAAACCACCAACGAGCACAATCCGATGCGAGCAACCTTCCATCAAACCCCCGTACATCCATGTCTGGCAGTGTCTCCTCACGCTACTCCACGATGACGCAAGGTCGCGACTATTATCCAGACCGCCCAGTGAAACCATTGAAGCCCTCAGAGGTTGTACCGTCGACCACGTACATTGAGCGCGGCCAGCGGTGGATGGAAAAAGAAGAAGCCTTCTCCATCCGCCAGGCAATGGAGGATATGGATCTGAAAGAGAAGACCGGTCAGCATACCAGCAACGGGCCAGTTGGAGAGAGTGCCGATGACAAACGCATTCATGAGGCGGCACTTGAGGAGGCAGCAGAGCTGGTTTGGCAGCACCAAAACCCAGGAAAAGTCCCGCAGCCTGGTGCCCCTTATCGCTACAAGCCACACATGCGGAAGAACAGCTACGCTCATGCCCGGACTGCTAGCGCCGGTCTCTACGGGAATGACGTTGCACCAACAGGCCTTGCCAGGGACCCCAGTATGCGGTCGGTGTCAGGCAGTTCTACAGATAGCGATGGCCCAGGCTCCACGCGCGGCAGAGCCTCGTTTGCCTCTTCCCACCAACCGTCTGGAGTTAAGGAGTCCGGGCGCGGGAGTCTGGAAGGTCAATCAGGCAAAGTCTCGGGCCCTCGAAACCCAAAGTCGTACGGAAGCATATCGGGGGGCTCTGCTGCCCAAGTCCAAACCAGTCGGCGGCGGAGCAGCTTGAAGAGAAACATTAGCGGGGAGGTTCAGAAGCCATTTTCAGGAGATCAAATATGGGAGGAGCCGGACAGCCCAGCGCCCAAGCAGGGTCAGGGTTCCGCTCAGGACAGCTCGGTTCAGCCCTTGCGGTTGAAACCCAAGAACCCGTTGAACCGGGTGCAGTTTGCTCCCGAAGCGCCCACGCCTGACACACCCCCTGCTGCTGCACCAAAGCTCTCCAAGCATGAGATACACCGAAACCCACCGTCACAGAGTCGCAACCCTGGCTACACCACCAATAACCGCCATGGGGCGCCTGCCCCGGGCGATGACGTCCCTCGCAAGCATGGCATGGAAATCCGCAGCGATGACATCAGGCAAGCCACAAGCATGAAGCTGAAAGACCGCAGCTCCAAGCTTCCCACACCGTCCGCTGTCAGCGACAATCCCGGTCGACCAATCGTAAGCTTTGATAAGAATTGGAAGCCCCAAGAGGAGGCTACTGATACTGCGTCAGAAGAGTCAGGATTCGGCAGGGGTGGTAAACAGTCAACGCCCACCATCCCCAGTCGAGTCTACGGGCAGAAGCAGCCGCAGCAGCAAACACCGAACATCCCTGCTATCTCTGTTACGGAGGATTCTCCGAGCCCGTCACCGTCCCTGGCAGCGTCGTCACGCCGCCCACTTCCAACCCCTGCCGCTGGCCAAGTGAACGAGCCCCCGATCCCGACGATAGCGGTCTCTGATGATCCCTCCCCTCCAATCCCGACCCTTGTCCTCCCAGACGATCCCGATGACGGACCTAGTATCCCCATAATTGTCACGCCCAACGACGATGGAAGCAAGAAATCGACCCGTCCTCTTCCTACTCCGCAGGCCAGCGCACCTCGCGTCCGCCAAGCAGCCAGGCCTCGTGGCCATTGGTCTCCAGCCCCTGGCCCTGTCGGAAGTAGGGCCACGGCTCGCTGCCACGAGTGTGGGCATCCGATCGAAGGAAGATTTGTGTCGCTAGCCGGGAGCTCGGAACGTTTCCATCCGCAGTGCTTCGCATGCTACTCCTGTGGTACCTCACTAGAGGCGCTCGAGATCTCGCCCGAGCCCGACAATTATCGAGCGGCACGTTTAGAACGGATTGCGCTACGCGAGGCGGGCGAGATGCTCACCGAGGAGCCTGGCAAGACCATGGCTGAGGATGGAGACGCCCGTCTTCGCTTCTACTGCCACCTTGACTGGCACGAGCTCTTTGCCCCGCGCTGCAAGCACTGCAAGACACCCATTATGGGTGAGCATGTTGTTGCCCTTGGTGCCCACTGGCACTTTGGCCACTTTTTCTGCGCCGAGTGCGGTGACCCCTTTGAGCGCGGCATGACCCATATTGAGAAGGATGGCTATGCCTGGTGCATCTCATGCCAGACCAAGCGGACCGAGAGAAGGGCTCCCAAGTGCCGCAAGTGCCGCACTGCAGTCGTTGGCCAATACGTCCAGGCTCTGGGTGGCGAGTGGCACGATGAGTGCTTCCGTTGCGCCACTTGCGGCGGGGGTTTTGATGACGGTCAGATCTTCCCAAGGGAAGGTCGTGGAGCTCCTGGCGAGACAGTTGTACTTTGTACCGGGTGTATGGAACAGGAGCTGAAGGCATGAAGAGTCGTCTTGTGATGGTTTCTACATTGGCTTGTTGCTCATGCTTGGTCTACTTGCTTGCATACTTGCCTTTTGCTTCATGTCTTGCTGCGTTTTCAAAGAGCAATGTCTTGGTGTTTTGTGTAACGGTGTCGACCGGCTCGACTGGAGTGTTGTTGCATCATGGGTTGCTGCGAATAAGGCTCATAGGAGTTCTTCTGCTTTTGCAAATAAGATTGGATTATTGGCAGCTTGTGATATCCTGCTGTGAATATGGCACGTTCAAATGTCTAGCCTAGTTGCAACCAACCCTGTTGAGATCTAAGACTGGGAAATTTATTGGGATCGTATTTTCTACGTATGGAATGCAGAGGTGACTTGCTTCCGTAGATAGCCTGCCTCTCATATGTGCTGCTGGCTGCGAAACACCCGTCCATCCATTCATCCGCCACCACCCTCCCAGAATCTCTTGTGAATGCGAAGAGCCTTTCCTTTATCGCGCCGTTCCCAGAAAACAGACCCCAGTCAAGCCAAACACCACCCAACAACCAACCAAACCCTTTAAGCCTACCCTTTTGCCATCCATCTGGGGATTGCTGTCGAAATGACATATCCCTCTGGCATGAAGGAAGTTTGGTAATTTTGTTTCGTTTCGGCGGGTTTCTTCAAGCGTCGGTAGCACCACCGACTTGCTCTTGGTGAACTTCCAGGGTATCACCGTCTTGCATTTCGAGCTGGTTTTCCAGAGCGAGACAAGATTCGTTAACCACAGGAACCATCTTTGTGTCTGGTAAAACAGGAAAAGAGAGCGCGGGAGAGGAAGAGGGGGCCAGGGGCCAGGGGCCAGGGGGGAGGGGGAAAATGCGAAGAGAAAAACACCACATACAGTATCAGGCGTATCCGATGGCTGAACACGCTGACCCTCGAACAGGAACCGAACGGAGTTAACGGTCTTGCCCTGACGTTCGCAAAAGGCTGTCATGAGCTTGTCGAGCTTGGTGCTCCTTTTGATCTTGAAGAAGACCTCATTATTATTGTCCGTCACCTTGATGTTAAGGTGCTCGACTGCGCCTCCCGGCACGGGCGCCTCAGGCTGCGGAGGAGTGCCATTCTCGGGGTTGTCGGCCATTGCGTTCACGAGTGCGCTCGACGAGGGGGTTAACGGGGTGGTAGGGGCTGCGCGCGTGCTGAGGTAGGGTTGGTTAGTTATGCGGGTATCTTGACGTTGCGATGCGGATTTCGAGAGAGGGCCGAGGAGAAGAGTTTAAGGGTGTGGTGGGGGGTAAGGAGAGGGAAGTTGATCAGCGCCGAGTGTACGCGCGCGGGGCAGCTAACTTGATGGGCAGGAGTGATGGGATGCGCGCCGAGAACTTACTAGTACGTGGGGTTGGGATAAAATTCGTAGCCTGGTAGTCAATATCGACCTCACTTTTGTTTCTACGAGGAAGCGCACATGTATAGGTTGTAGGCACAATAGTTTGGCCTGGTTTTTTACGACGATGAGAGGCTTAACGCGGGAGGGGCGGTCGCTGCCGTGAACGGTTGGTGGGGCTGCTCATTCGCTCTGCGCGGGGTGACAGAATCCAACCGCAGCCTCACAGCATCAGGGTGCCACTGCCGTTCTGAGAGGCAGGCACCGGTCTGGACTAATAACTAATTCTCACGTGGAAATCGGGATTCTAGTTGTTTCTCTCCCGCAAGGGCAAGCCTATATGTGATTCGCAGATTGGGCGGGCTCCCGTCTGCAACAAGCCGAGGTCATCGTTCGTAAAGACAGAGTCCTTTTTCTGATCTTTACATAATCTACCTCTTACCACGAGAACAGCTTCGGATCTCTCCGTGTCCCTGAGGTCTTGGCTCAGCGGAGAGCTTGAGAGCCAAGTTATTTATTACGCTCACTGCTTTGTTCTCATTTGTCTTCAAACGCTTTTGCACCTCATAGAAACGGCAGCGAAGTTTAGAACACATGACATTATTATTATCATGGACTCGGCTTGAGGAAGGTGATGGGCGTTGTCTTCACCGTCCACCACCAACAGACCGACGGCTCTGCCGGTGCGACGATTGACAGGGTCGTCTTCCTTCAGGCCCACAGCTAACAGAATTTAGCCAAGCCAACCTGACATCATTGCACCTGGTTTTCTTCTCGAGCGATTGTCACTGTCTTGACCTTCTCCAAGAGCAGAGGAGACCTAACCATTCTACATAGCACGCAAGACAAGAAGTGAGCAAACTGTAGTCCACAACCATGGTAGGTTAAGCACAACGCGGATTCTACAGTTGTAAAGACCTCCGCTAACCTGTCTCAAAGGGTCTCGAGCAAGACCTCCGAACGGATCCACCTTGCCACCCCCGAGCAGTTCGTGCAAACGATTCGGCTGACTGATAATCAATTGACATGTTTGCCTAGTGTGCGATACAAGACTGCCTGACGAGAAACGGCTACAAGGAAGAAAAGTGTAAAAAATTTGTCGATCTCCTCTACGAGTGTTGCGAGGCATTTTACCAGCGAAACGGGGATGAGGCATCAACAGTGAGCTGCCCAAAAGCAAAACTGCTGAAGCTCAAGATTGAGCAGAGGAAAAAGGGGCCCTAGGGTGGAATGCTGAGTGACAAATGTATCACTTATCCAATTATGTTCACCCAGATCGACCGTGGAGGCTTTGGGCAACTTGGAGGGAAAAAGTGCAGTGATCTTCTAGGCGATCATTGAGCGCGCAAGAGGCCGCGTGGACCTGAACAAGCAGTGAGTGTCTTGTTCCGAGACTCTAATATGAATGCCATATCAATGATGAAGAAAAAGGAAAGAAAAGAGAAATAAAATTCTGGCCGCAGGAGGAATTTTTTAAGTGGTGTTTGCGGGCTGGTGGGGCAGTGCGAGGTACCTTGGTACTTCGGGGGACCCAGAGCCACCAACCCCAGTCCTTCTAACCGATGCTCCCAGCCTATTTTCCTGAGCTGTGACGCGACGACCGCGTTCGAATAACGACAACGCCCAGAGCTATCACCTGCTATTCGTACCCAGATACCAATCGGCGCATCTGCGGCGATTTCCCCCAATTATAGGGAGTTGCGCTTCATCTTGTGGCCGCAGTGAACTGGGGCTTTCTGCAGAATGCCAACGACCAGAGGCGAGCTCGTCCTCCAATAGTTCAAGCGCCTACCAAACCTGGACCCTCTCAGCCAACCAGCTCATCAGCGACTGTTTAGCGAAATGCCTGCCTTTGTGAGACTTCACCACCCACAATCGCTTTAACACGGAAGTTCTAACAAGCGGCTGCAAAGAATCTTCCAGTGGAGTACAGCTCGCCGTCTAGTTGCGACGACCCAATTCGAGGTAAGACCTTCTTCCGCCGTCTTCCTTCCGCCTGTCGCTAACTGATGCGAAGGGGGTTACGACGAAATGGCGGATCTGGAATCGACCTACCGCGACAGCTCGATCCAGGTGGGGGAGGAGGTCGACTATTTCGCATCTCAACTCGACCGCCACCATGTCGACTTCACTGGGTCTGCACCAGAACAGCGAGCGCAAGTCTTCAGGCTGGTTGATTCCTATGCCGTGTACATGCGGAATCGAGCGGATCGCCTTCGCGAACGGCAACAACAGCAGAAAGCTTCATCAAAGGGCGGGCGCTGGAACAGGGGGGCCTCTACAGATATGGACGTGGATGACACGGACGAGGCTGGCCCGGCTGCTAATGCCGAGGAGATTCGTCGTGTAGAAGAGGAAGCCGAGACTTGGGACCTATTGTGCCGCGTGCTCCCCCTTCGGTATCGCGACCCGGGACCCTTTAACATTAGGTCGCTGGAAGATTCGGCGTCATCCTCGCGCAAACGATGGTGGAACGACTTTCTCATCACCGACTCCCTAGCAAAGGAGAGAAAGGCTGTGCTGGAGTGGCTACAGAACAGCGCAAGTCATGGTCCACCTGTCGACGAAGTTGTCAGTGAACTTCAGCAGAATGCGGAGAGGGGAGACATTTTGGCCCACGGATGGCTCCATACCAGACACAAGATCAAGCTGCAGAAGAGCGTCAACGCTTACCAAGGTGTTCTCGACCCCAACAACGCCGACGCGGCGCAATCACATCTTGGTTCCCGGACCCTCGTGACGCAGCTGGATCCGGACGCCATCACTCGTCAGGTTCGTAAGGTTGAGCCTCAGGATGAGTTCTTTGAGCGTGCCATATGGCTGGGCTGTTTTGAGATGCTGCGTCGCGGTTGCAGCATGGCGGAAATTCGCGACTGGTGTTCAGTAAGAACCGAACTATGGAGGGCTGCTACCCTGGCCCCATTACCGCTCTCCAACCCCGAAGATGAAGACCAGGAGGACTTTGATCCAAGCTCGTTGGTACTCTGGCGGCGAATGTGCTTTGCCGCGGCTAGGGACGGCGGTACCAGCGACTACGACAGGGCAGTGTATGGGCTGTTGGCTGGTGACCTTGAGAGCGTTTTGAAGGTGTGCAAATCATGGAATGATTTCCTGTTTGCGAACTATAATGCCATCTTGAGATCTCAGTTTGATGCCTACTTGATGAAGCATGCGGGGGCGGGTGCCGCGGCTGCGGCTCAGCAGTTCCCTACTTTCAACACAACCCTTCATCAAACAGACCCAACAACTGTCGGCAAGCGGCTTGTTGCCTCTCTTGAGACTAACCAGATCACGAGAGCTGAAGCCTTGAAAACGACCAAGGTCTTGCAAGGCGCCATCATCGCCAGGGACCTAGACCAGCACCTGTACAACCAAGGTTTGGTCCTCTCACAATATGCCAACCAGAACCAAAAATCAAAGCTCATCCCCCAAATCAACCCAGGTGCGCTGGATAATGTAAATCCAGCCAAGTATTTTGACCTCTCTCAACACGACAGTCTCAGGCTGCTGGCCCACGTCCTCATCGTTATCACGACTCTGGACCGCCTGAGTGGCTTCTCGCGGGTTGAAGGGGCGTTGGCTAATCTTCATGTGGTGCAGGAGCATATCATTGCAGCCTACATCAGCTACCTGCGGCTCGCCCGCATAGAGGAGATGATCCCGCTGTATTGCTCCAAACTCTCCCCTCCGCGGGTCTACGAGACGCTTAGCCGTAATCTCATTCACATCCTCCCCAGCGACAGTCGAAACCATCAACTCGCAATCATGAGGAGGCTCGGTTTAGACGTGCATACTTTTGCGGTTCAGCAGCCACAAATTTACTTGGGAGATGTCAATGATCGGAAACTTCCATGTGAGGCGAAGCTGCATTTCAAGGTTCTTGAAAACAGTCCAGCAACTTTAAAATATGGTCGGATCGTTAAGCCAGATTTCTTTGGTGAGGATGCCGATCATGTTGATCTTGAGGACGAACTGATCATCCGCTCGGTGGAATGGCTCCTTCTCGTCGATGGCTTATTCGTCGAGACCTGCGCTTTCGTCATCAGGGTATACAAATACTTCCTCAGTATGACTCCGACCCCTGCGTTGCTGTTCTTGGTCCTTTGCTAATAATTGCGCGCAGAACGTGCGCGTTTACGTGCGGCTCGGGCCTTCAGCACTCGAGTCCCGGGCCTGGAAGTCATTCGCCGAAAGACACCAGCAGTGTTTGCAGATGAGGACCCGAGTCTTACCTGGTTTGAGGAGTTTTCTGAGGCGATACTTCCCGATGACTTCCTTACGAAGTGCAAGATGGACAAGGAAAGGATGACAACACTGGTCCAGAATATGTGGGAGCTAGAGTCTCTCGTCCGCGCCTTGGATGCAATTGAGACTATTGCGTCGGCTGCTGGGCTCAGCAGAGAGTACGTCAAAACATTTTTCTCCTTTGAGGACCTTGCCAATGCTAACGAGCACCATCAGGGACAATGGCAATAGGGATATGTGGCAGCACACGAACAGCGAAATCCGAAGGACCAAGAAGCTTATGAAGCCTGTCCTCAAGGGCTGGTTGTTGACGATGAATGAGGAAGATCGAGACTTCCAGCATCTGCGTGAGGCATACATCCCAGAGACAGTTCTGGCCTATGTCAGCTCACTCCACTTTGCGGGCACGTCGCTCTCGCGGGATAATCTGCTTGAGTGCATGGAGCTAGCTGCCGTGATTGCGGAGAAGGATTCCGACGTTGCCCGCGAGTTCATGAAGAGCGGAAGAATGAGGGAGCTACTCGACAGTTTTGCGTCATCTAGCAAAGCCCTGGCCATCTGGACCCATGACAACAAGAAGGGGTTGCAGACCAACACTAAGAAGATGAGAGAGCTTGGATGGTCGCGGGAGCTTTGGTCTATCAAGCCTTAGGCTCCTGGGTGGTAGACGCTTGTCAGGAACATCGCGCTCGATACAGTTGTGGCAAATGAATTTGGTGGTCGACTTTGGTCGGTCGATGCAGCTATGTAGTGCTTTATTGACCAGCTCTTTCGGGGACGGGGACGGTTAAGTGTTGGGGAATCACGGCGCACGTACCCGGTGTGTTTGGGAGTAATTGTAGATTAGATGCTATTTACACTAGCTGTCAGAGACGCGATGCGTCCTGAGTGGGTAAACGGAACATGCATGGCGTCGTTGGACCCCGCTGCAATCATACCGAAGTGTTCACGCCTTGGAGAAACGGCGTATCGTACATAATGTCTTGTTGATGGGGCAGCAGCTCCAAATAGAAGTTGCATTACTTGTTTGTCCCTACCCCTAGGAAATATCAATGCTGAGAATCTTGATATCCTCCTCCGGTTTTTCCTTGTATGTCCTGGCATTCTCAATCTTATGGATGACGTCAAGGCCTTGCACCGCGCGTCCAAAGATGGTGTGTTTGTTATCCAGCCATGGCTATTCAAGTCAAGTTAGCATTCCATCAATGTAGCATACCACGCAGAAAGGGAGAAGGGGGGAAGGGGAGAGATTACCGTCTTCTCTGTGGTGATAAAAAACTGACTCCCATTCGTGTTGGGCCCCGCATTGGCCATGCTCAGCGTATATGGCTTGTCGTGCTTTAAACTGCTAAATTCGTCCTCAAAGTGCCTCCCCCAGATACTGTCGCCACCGGTGCCGTCACCCAGGGGATCACCGCCCTGGATCATGAACTTGCGGATGACGCGATGAAAGATGGTGTTGTTGTAGTAGCCGCGCTTAGAGTGAGTGACAAAGTTCTCGACGGCTTTGGGCGCGGCGTCGGGGAAAAGGCGGAGTTGGATGTCGCCGTAGGTGGTGTGGATGACGGCGGCGGTACCGGTTTCGGCCACCTTCTCCCGCTCCGTCTTTTTGGCACCCAGCATTTTGGGCTTCTCGTTCTGTACATCTCTCGTTGACCTGGAGATTTCTTCTTCGTTGGTGAACATGTAGAAGCGAACCTTGCCCACTCCTGTCGCGACCAGGATGGGGTCCCTCGTCTCCGATTCCTGGAGCAGAGGATTGCTCGACGCGGCCATCGCCACAGTGGTGACGCCCTTCTTCTGGGGTTGGCCCTGGTACAGCGCAAGGTTGAGGGGTCGGAAGCCTTCCTCTTTCCCGTAAACCTTGACGATCTGATTGGTATATGTGTTGAGCACCTTGATGCCCAGGTACGAACCATAGATGATGAAGTGCCCAGATTCGTCAAATACGATATTGAACTTGTCACGCAGAGCTGGTAATTCAATCTCGCGCTCGTGAGCGAGCCGACGGCCAAACTCCACAGCGTCAAGTTTCTGGAGAGCGGTCCCAGCCTGTTGCATCTCTTCAATGACCTTGAGCGACTCATCGTATGTCCTCAGCAACTTGCCAGAAACGAAATCGAATATACGTATCTTGCGATCAGGAAAGGACATGGCCGCAACTCGAGTCCCGTCGGGAGACAACGTAAGCGAAGTTGGAATGGCTTTGGCCTTTTTGAACTCGAAAAGGTTTGTTGCACTCTTATACTGGAAGACGTTGTCAGGCTTGTCATATGAGCCGCTCGGTCGCCAATACTCGACCATGCCACCATCGTCCGTGGATATCACGCAGTCGAAATGATCATTGTACACCATGAGTGCCACTGGACTCCGGTGTAGGTTCTTGATGGTGTGTATTGGGGTTTGGTTCTCGCCTCGACCGTCGTACACGTGGATACTCGAATTCGATTCGTCGCTTACCGCGAGCAGCGGGAGAGAAGAACCTTTCTTGTGCACCCAACACACGCATTTTGGTACGTATTCGAGCTGTAGGAGGGCAAGAAGATCAAAGGTGATGACATCGAAGATCTTAACCGTCTTGTCATCGCCGGCTGTCGCAAAGCTCCGGCCGTCTTGGCTGGTTGACACGGAATGGATCTCGCCCTGGTGCGCCTTGAACTCTTTAACGAACTCGATGCCCTCGGCGACCTTCTTCCAGAACTTGACGACACCATCGACCGACGAGGTGATGAGAAAGTCGGTCACAGGGGTCATTGTCACAAATGACAGCTGCTCCTTGTGCATCAAGGACTTGGAATATCGCCCTGATTTCGGCAACGCGGAAACGTATAGCTTCTCATAGGGGAGCACTCGTCTTTTCTTCTTGGGTGCGGCCGATGGCAGCTGGGGGCCCATGTCGTCGTCCGAGGAGCTCTCTATAGTTCGGCGGGGTTCCTGTTAGCAAGTTTGATGTGAACTGCTGGGAATGCGCAGACCTGGAACCTACCAGAGCCATCTCCTTCTGTAAACTCTGTATGGCTTCTCTTTTTTGATTTTGACTCGTCGTCGTTACTGTTTGAATCCGCCATTTTGTCGTCGTTTAGGCGCCAGTTTGCTAGCTTTCTGTCGCGAAGCGCATCACCAAACTGCTTTGGCTTCCGCGAGGGCAGCCAAGAGCGTTTGTGGAGACAGGCCTATCGATAAGCTTTCGAGCCGACCCGCTCGCAGCGGCGCGACAGCCCCTTCTAATGTCGTCACTGCCCGGAAGGAGTATGGAGTAATACATACCGCATATCTACATAGTCAGCGGTCCGAATAGCACACGCACACATACTAGGATGTCTCAGTGTACCCCATTGTCTCCGGTAAGTTTGTTTCCGTGAAGCCATAGCAAACGCGACTTGACACCGATAGTACTCGATAATATTGGCCTAGCCAAAATGGCAACACATCCCCTCCAGCGACTGTCTTCGCCCTCGTGGAGCATCTCAGCAATGCTTCATGTGATCGGCCTGCTGTCCTTCTCGGCCAGCTTCGATTACCTCGGGAAAAACTCCAGCCCGACACAGCAGGGCTTTGGAGGCAGCTTTCAGTTCTTGACTATCATCGGACTCGCCCTCGCAACTGCCACTTTTGCCACTGGACTCCTCGCAGACGTAACATTGAGTCGTCAACTTTTCGACCTCAAAAATGTCCTCTCCGTCTGTTCAGCGCCGCTAGAGGTCCTCATCAGTGTTTTATACTGGAGTCTTTGCGCCATTGATAAGACCTTGGTCGTCCCGCCCGAGTTTGCGCTACCATTCGTCCCCGACTTCGGTTTTCATGCTATGCCTGCCATCATGTTGACGCTCGACCTACTCCTTTTGAGTCCCCCATGGACCGTCAGAGCCTATAGTGCAATGACTATCAGCATGGTCATTGCTTTTCTGTACTGGTTCTGGATCGAATATTGCTTCTCCAAGAACGGATGGTAGGACAATAACTCCTTGCCATGGTTCGTGGCATGTATGATTGACATATACGATAGGTATCCGTATCCGCTGTTCGAAATCCTGGCAACTTGGCAACGCGTTCTGCTCTTCACCGCTTCGGCCGTGTTGATGACAGGAAGCACGGCAGTCCTGAAGTGGGTGTATGGGACTATCAACGGTATAGAAGAGATGAAGAGAAATGCGGCGGCTCCCCTCAAGATCGATTGACGGCGTAGGAATCTAGCCAAGGCAGACACCATGGCCACGCAGTTCCCGATACGGCCCCTTTGTTCTTATCGATGGTAGAGTCCAACCTCAAGTGATTGTCACCGTGTGACTTTATGTGGAGTTAGCATCGATCATCGTGTTTGCAAACAGCTGGGTAACGGCAACGTAAAAGGGGGCGTCAGTGAAGATTTTCAGGCCCCAGGATCAAATACCAAAGGACTGGATTTTGACATTGAGCACTTGATGATTGGATAATGTGACTTCAATCCTTCGTATTGTTTGAAGGCATGAAAACAAAATGTCCCTTTTGAGTTGGCCGTCGAGTTGTTGGATAGCGATGTACTCGCGGCTGCTGAGGTGTAAAGTACCAAGCTAGCCATCGGCCCAGGGGTTGCACCGGATGTCGTGATCCACGTGGGATGACTGGAATCTGTGATTAGCTATCCGGTCTCGACAGAAAAGCGCTCCATGCACTCACCGGCTGAGTTATCATCTCACCTCTACATCGAAGCTGCATCACTTACAACTGCTCGGAGGAGCATGTCCCTAGGAGACGCTGAGTAAGTAGGGTCTGTCCCTGTAGAGAGCTTTGGTGGTCCGGTGTTAGTGTCAAGTAACAACCATCCATCCAAAACAACATGTTTCCATCCAAGTTCACTCCGATATCATTGCGAAGCTCAAGTTGGGTAATACAGCTGTGCGGAATAGCTTCCACCACGACTAATCCCGTGGGAGAATGAGAAGATAAAGGTCTAGGAAAAGAGCTGCAGTGGGGTTGTTCACCCCGTGATGAGCGCCCGAGTTGGGAACCCCACTCTTTTGAGTCATGCCCCGCGATTCAAATTGTTATATTCTCCAATGCGTCCCGACGCCTTACCGCCACCAGCAAAGAAAAGCTCAGCGACGAAGCAGTCACTGGTCACAAGCCACCCCTGAGTTCCAATTCGCTTCAATATTCCAGCACAAAACATTACAGGGCAGTACCATGTCAGTAAGTTGGTATTACCCAGTCCTACGACCAACGCACTAGCTCACGGGCGGGGTTGTCACAGACCTTCTACATCGAGAACAAGAATGTCGGCAACAAGGCCGAGAGTGAGGATTGGCGTAGTAATAATTCTAGAAGCGCCCCGCCTTACAATCAATGACTGACGCAAGCTAGTTCGAGGCTACAACCCCCTGACGCCACCGGGTCTGCTCCAGCACGAAATTCCGCAGACTCCCCAATCTAAGACCACCGTTCTCGACAGCCGTGAGGAGGTTGTGGCCGTTGTTAATGGCGCCGACCCCAAAAACCGGCTTCTAGTCATCATCGGACCTTGCTCCATCCACGATCCGAAAGCCGCTCTCGAGTACTGTGATCTGTTGCTGAAAGAGAAAGAGAAGCACAAGGATGAGCTGTTGATTGTAATGCGATCCTACCTCGAGAAGCCGCGGACAACCGTTGGTTGGAAAGGCCTGATCAACGATCCGGATATCGACAACAGCTTCCAAATCAACAAGGGCTTGCGGCTTAGCAGACAGCTGTTTGTTGACCTCACAGCAAAGGGGATGCCAATTGCCAGCGAAATGCTGGATACCATCAGCCCCCAGTTCTTGGCCGACCTTCTGAGCGTTGGTGCTGTCGGTGCGCGCACAACCGAGAGTCAGCTCCACCGTGAGCTGGCTAGCGGTCTAAGCTTCCCTGTTGGCTTCAAGAACGGCACCGATGGCACGCTCGGAGTCGCAATTGATGCGATTGGCGCGGTCAGGCACCCTCATCATTTCTTGTCCGTTACAAAGCCTGGTGTTGTAGCCATCGTCGGCACTGTCGGCAACGATGACTGCTTCGTTATCCTGCGTGGTGGCACTAAGGGTACCAACTACGATACTCAGAGCATCGCCGAAGCCAAGGCGGCGTTGGGCAAGGCAGGGGTGCGGCAACGCTTAATGGTGGACTGCAGTCATGGTAACTCGCTGAAGAACCACAAGAACCAACCCAAGGTGGCGGTGACAGTTGCCGAGCAGCTCGAGAAGGGCGAGGATGGTATCATAGGTGTTATGATTGAGAGCAATATTAACGAGGGTAAGTTTGCTTCACTAAGATTGCCGATCCTGCCTAACCCTTGAAAAGGCAACCAGAAGGTCCCTCAGGAGGGGAAGGATGGTCTGAAGTACGGCGTCAGCATTACCGATGCGTGTATTGGATGGGAAGATACCGTCTCGGTGCTGGATCTTCTCGCGAATGCCGTGAAGAAGAGACGGGAGGTTCTCGGCGTGAAAGGTACTGCTTAAAAGGGCGTTGACGGAGAAGCGCGTGTTTGCCTCACACTAAAAGCTTTGGGCCTAAATGGATCTGGGCTTGCCACGATAGAGACACTAGCTCGCGCAAATATTAAACGCGGTGCTTGACAACTGGGCTGAAGACTAAACCACGAACCAAATATGGGAGCGAGAACGGATGCCAAGTCAAGTGTTCGGTCCTTTGGCTTCCGTGCCACTCGAGAAAAGTCACGGGAAGCTCGGGCCTCAGATGCTTGAGCCGAAGCGGAAAATCAATCAGCCGTCACGACGTGTGATTGGCTAGCCAATCAGGTTGCTGGAGTTCCTAAGAATTCCGACCGGTTTGCAAAGAAACCTCGACCTCTCCAGCTCGAGCCATCGCCAACCTCAAAACACCGACGTTGGCAGCCAATTGCTCCGTCAATCCGACTACGACCCCGTCCTAAGCTCCGCGAGGCTCGCCCACCATGCTGGCGAGGTCTTGCTTGCGCTCGACGCGCGCATTCGCCAGCGCGAAAAATGGCGCCGTCCGCATTTCCAAGGTGTGTAGCTTCTCTGCTCCACGTCGGGGGGCGTGGCATGATCACGTCGACGAGGACTGCAACAACCCAATTGCATTCGCACCATCGTTTCCTGCAATTTGAAGTACCTCTAGGATGTATTAAGAGCTAATGCATGCTGTTGTGTAGCGCGCGGCGTCTTCCTCGAGCTCCGGATCGGCTGCCGACGCATCCCCTGTTGGATTGAACATCGCCGCCGCCGCCGCCACCGCCGTTGCCGCAGGCTCAATTGCCTGGTACTATCACCTCTACGGACCTACCGCGCACGCCATGACACCGGCCGAGGAAGGGTGAGTTTTCGGTTAATGCTGGCAAGATCCCGGGAGCCGAGGTTGCTTGTCTTCCTGAGGCATATTCCATTACACGACAGCATCGGGAGGTTTTGAAACAAGGAAGACCACAAAGCTTACAATGGCGGCAGCCTCCACCCCACCAAGTACCCCTGGGTTCACGAGCAAATGTTCAAGACGTTTGATCACCAGGCGTAAGCTCTCCTCCCTTGTTGCTGCTCCTGCGGCACCCCTGACAAGTTTGTGTTCCAGGCTCCGGAGAGGCTTTCAGGTCTACCGCGAAGTCTGCGCTTCGTGCCACTCGCTTTCCAGGGTGCCTTACCGCGCTCTTGTCGGCACCATCCTGACGGTGGACGAGGCCAAGGCTCTTGCCGAAGAGAACGAGTACGACACGGAGCCCAACGACCAGGGTGAGATCGAGAAGCGACCCGGCAAGCTGTCCGACTACCTCCCCAGCCCGTACCCCAACGATGAGGCTGCACGTTTTGCCAACAACGGTGCTCTCCCTCCGGATCTTAGCTTGATGGTCAAGGCTCGCCACGGCGGGTGCAACTACATCTTCAACCTTTTGACCGGTTACCCCGACGAGCCTCCTGCTGGTGCCCAGGTTGGCGCTGGCCTGAACTTCAACCCCTACTTCCCGGGAACCGGCATTGCTATGGCTCGTGTTCTGTACGATGGCCTGGTAGAATACGAGGATGAGACGCCGGCATCC
>Ga0247760_1001495_pt1 | contig 21469 bp, 10 predicted proteins | sample UWRJL171409R4_FD_179936 | JGI IMG/M metagenome (GOLD analysis project Ga0247760, IMG submission 179936) | Plant litter microbial communities from Arlington Agricultural Research Station in Wisconsin, United States - UWRJ-L171-409R-4 | ecosystem: Environmental > Terrestrial > Plant litter >... | reverse complement strand
ATTATGTATATAAAATATTTATTTGTTTTATTATGATACAAGATTTGAAAATGAATATTTTTATTTTTATTATCAAAAAAATATATATATATATATATATATTTCTATTTCTATTTATACGTATTTTAATATATTAATACATAATATAAAATATAAGCTAAATAATGTATAGAGTTCATTGAAATACATAATTATAAAATGTAAAAAATAATTTAGTGTATGTAAATATCAGGGACAAAAAACGAATATTCTTTTTTTTACAGAAAATGGATAGAATAAATTTAATTAGATTTTTCTAAAATAACAACGGAATATTTATTTAAATTCAATTTAGTAGTCTGTCTACTATCTATTTTTAAGGCCTTTTTACCAAATTCAAAGACAAAACCTATAGTTAAAAGAATAAAAAATATAATCATTATTATCAAACCATAAATTTCATTTGTATAATGACTTACTGAATAAGGATACATTAATAATATTTCTAAATCAAATAATAAAAATAATAAAGCAAATATAAAGAATGAAATACTAAATTGTTGTCTGTTTTGACCTAAGAATGAATGAAATCCACATTCAAAAGTACTTTTTTTTTCATCATAAGGATTATGAGGAGCAAGTATTAGATTAACAGCTAATAGTATTATAGATAATATAGGTACAAAAATAATAAAAAAAGTTAAACTTGTCATTAAATATTAAACAAAATTATAGAAAGTATACTAGATGTATTTATAATTTGAGCTGGGTCAAACATAAACCCTATAATAATTAAAGTTAAAATAGATGTTATTAATGTTAAAGAACTAGATAATACTATATTTTCTAAACCAAAATTTACTTTATTTTTATTAATTTCATTTGTATTCATATTAGGTATAATATTAGATACATTTAATGTAGATAATTTATCTAATTTTTCTTTTATACCCTCAGATTCATTATATAAAATACTTGATAAATTAACATCGTTTGATGATGTTAAAACTTTTTGTATATCTTTTGAATTATATATATAACCTGATAAATTTAATTGATTTAATTCTACATTAATATTTTCTTCTGGCTTATCAAAGAAAATCTGTTTTACTACCACTAAATAATAAACAGCACTAATAACGCTAGTTAAAATAGCAACTAATGACATGAATATATAACCATTATCAATAGCAGCAGTTAAAACCATCTGTTTAGCAAAAAAACCTATTAAAGGAGGGACTCCTACAAATGAAAATAAAGTAATTGTTAAACTTATAGCTAATATTGGTTTTATGTAAAAATAACCTTTTAATTGACTAATAAGTTGTATAGGTGAATTATTTTTATCTTGTAAATTTTCATCTTTTTTCTTTAGATAGAAATAAAAAGTATAACCTATACTAATTAATAATATAAAACTATTTAGATTAGCTATAGAATATTGCATTACATAGAATATAAAAGATTGTATTGATTCTATACTATTAATACTTAATGCCAATAATATAAAACCTAAATGAGATATCGTACTGTAAGCGAATAGTCTTTTTATTCTAAACTGTGATAATCCTACTACAGTCCCAATTATTAATGATAATAATGAACTTAATAATAAACTGTATGTTCACGAGAAATTAGATAAATAAACAGATTTACTTGTATAATATACAAGTTCTATAAAAAAGATAAAAATAGATACTTTCGCTACTATAGCTACAAATGTTGTAACGATAGTAGGTATTGCATCATATACATCAGGACTTCAATTATGGAATGGAGCAGCTGAAATTTTGAAAAGGAATCCTACTGACATAATTAATAAAGAAAAATGTATATAATGTGGTTTATATCAATAAGCTAAACTCAATCAACCTGATGATAAATCAGTATATTCTGATATATTGTATATTACGTATAAACTTTCTAATCTCGTAGTACCTGAGTTTGCATATAATAAACTGGTAGCTAATAATATAAAAGAAGAAGATAAACCTCCTAATAAAAAGTAAGTTAAACCACCTGAAGTAGCTAATTCCGAATTTCTATATATTGTACACAATAAATATAATCCATAACTTTGTAATTCTATAGATAAAAATATAGATACTATATCACTAGTAGACATTAAAAACAAACCACCAGATATTATAAATAAAATAATTAAAGGATATTCTATAATTTTATATTGTTCTGCTTTGTTATTTAAAATTTTGGATTTATAATAAATAAATTTATAGAAGAAAAGTTTGGTAAAACTTGAATAATCTTTTACTCACACTTTTCTAGGGTAAAATCCAGTTAATGTTAATATTATTGAAGTTAATAATAATACAAAAAAATGAAAAACATCTGTAATAGAAGACACATGAAATAAACCACCAAACAAAGCTATACCTTTGTCAATGTGAGATATGTACATAGAATTATATAATATATAAGAAGTAAATACTAATATTATTAAAGTAACTCTATTATATGATGTTGACTTGTCTCGTCTTAATGTGACGGCATTAGATAATAATAATAAAATTAAAGAATATAGTAGCATATTTATTAGACTTGAAATTAGGTATTTTTATAATAATATTTTAATAACAATTAAATTACAATTACAATTAATAATAGTCTCATTATTATAAGTTTCATTATAAACCTCATTCTAATAGTTTTTGAAGTCTCATTATTATAATAAATAGACATAAAAATAAAAAGGATTAAACTTTATTTTTTATAAATTATACTTTTAATATTTATCTATTTTATTGTGTACTAACTGTTGCTTTTAATTATTTTATAATCTGTTTTATTATGTACTAACTGTTACTTTTAATTAAAAAAAAAATCTATTTTATTTAGTAATAACTGTTACTTTTAATTCCCTCTTTTTTTTTTAATATAAACTTATCGATATAATGGTCAAATTTTGTCGTCGTTATTTTCTATCAGTCACTAAGATAAGGGTGTTGGTATTCTATGAAACTGAAAATAAATTGTAATTTAGTGATAATAATTGTACGATGTTAATTTAGTAACATAGGAAAATCTGAAGCTTTTTAAATAGAAAAAAAATTTTTTTTATAGATCAAAATCTAGGTTTCTAGCAGAAAATAAAAATTATATAACTTTTTATTATTTTTATAATAACAATATAGTATAGTATGATTATGAGCTGCATAACCTCTATTAAGCCTTTTTTTAGACTAATGTGCATAAACAGAAACCAGGTTAATTTTATCCTAAAAAACTTTCAGTTTTTATTATCTAAACCATTAATAAATTATTAAGTTGGCTTATTAATATCCTTATCTTTTTTATAAACGAAATATCTACGTTACCTAAGTCTTAGCGAAAAATAGGACTAAAGTCTGCATTTATCACGAGCCGCTTTGCGACAAGTGCTGAGGCGCTTCGCAAGACAAATAAATTTGTCGACAATACGTTAAGTTCTATTTTATATAAAAAAAAGTATTAAATTAATACTACAAACAATTTATAATTTATATTACATTTCTTGTATATAATATTTATTTTTTTATTATTTTGTAATATATATAACATCAATCTTTAAATTACACTTTACCTTGCACATAGGTGACAATTGATCATCATTAAAGTGTTAGGTATGATAATGTAAAAAGATATGTTTATGATTAATCTAATATAATCTAAGATAATTTTATATCTTATTACTTCGACCACAATAAATTAAATAATAATTTACAAGCACCTAGGGTGAATAGTAAATTTAAATAAGGATACATTAAACTATAAACATTTTGATTATTAGATTTTTTTTTCTAAAATGTTATATTCACAAACTCTTTTTTCTGTTTTAGAAGTATTATTAATTACTGTTCCTGTTTTATTAACCGTTGCTTATGTTACTATAGCAGAAAGAAAAACAATGGCGAGTATGCAAAGAAGACTGGGTCCTAATATAGTAGGATATTGAGGATTATTACAAGCATTTGCAGATGCTCTTAAATTATTACTAAAAGAATATGTAGCTCCTACACAAGCTAATTTAGTTTTATTTTTTCTTGGTCCTATAATAACTTTAATATTTTCATTATTAGGTTTTGCCGTAGTACCTTATGGTCCTGGTTTAGCTATATCAGATTTTAATTTAGGAATACTTTATATGTTAGCTGTATCTTCATTATCTACATATGGTATATTATTAGCAGGTTGATCTGCTAATTCTAAATATGCTTTTTTAGGATCTTTGAGAAGTACAGCTCAATTAATAAGTTATGAGTTAATTTTAAGTTCTGCCATATTATTGGTTATTCTGTTAACAGGTAGTCTAAATTTAACTGTTAATATAGAAGCACAAAGAGCTATTTGATTTGCTATACCTTTATTTCCTATATTTATCATTTTTTTTATAGGATCGGTTGCAGAAACTAATAGAGCACCGTTTGATTTAGCTGAAGCTGAATCAGAGTTGGTTAGTGGATTTATGACAGAACATGCTGCTGTTATATTTGTTTTCTTTTTCTTAGCTGAATATGCAAGTATAGTATTAATTTGTATATTAAATAGTATATTATTTCTTGGTGGTTATATATTTAATTTTATACCTATGTTAAATATAATAATTGAACTCTTTGATTTAGATTACTCTAATATTATTAGTTACGAAACTTATTTTTCTAATCCTTTAGTAGAAGGGTTATTATATGGTTTAACTTTAGGTATTAAATCTTGTATAATGATATTTACATTTATATGAGTGAGAGCCTCATTTCCAAGAATAAGATTTGATCAATTAATGTCATTCTGTTGAACAGTATTATTACCTATAGTGATAGCCTTTATAATATTAGTTCCTTGTATTTTATATAGTTTTGAAATTATCCCAAGTAATTTAGCTTTACTTTAAGTACCTTTCGTACTAAATAAAGACTTAATAAGTAAAAAAAGAGTTAAAACTGATAATAATAAAGTTTCTATATACTTTCATAGTAGTTATAGCAACTTACAAGATAACTCCACTCTTATTACTGTAAAAAAAGATTTAGAAAACGTAGCTGGTATTTATGCAATTATCACTTATCACTTATCACTTATCACTTGTCATTTATCACTTATCGTGATCCACTTTGCGACAGGCGCAAGGTGCAAGGTGCAATGTGTAAGGTGCTAGCGCGAAGTGCAGGGTGTGTGTTAACGCTATCTAACACCTTGATGATGATGAGTGATAGGTGTTGACGCTAAAAAGATTATATATTTTTTATTTATTAAGGCGTAAAATGTATTTACATTAGTAATAACTGTATAATATACTGATTACATTAAAATGCCATTATAAAAAGATTATGAATAATCTAAATTTTATTTTTTTAGAGAATTGGCTGAGTGGTTTAAAGCGGTAAGCTTGAGACTTACTTGGTTCAAAAGACCACATCCGTTCAAATCGGATATTCTCTGTTTATATTTTAATCCCATTTTATTATGGTTATATAATTATAAATTTGGTTATACTATATATCTATCTATATATAAATTATACTTTATAAATAGTTATAATGTATACTTAATTATGCTATATAAATAGTTATAATGTATACTTAATTATGCTATATATTATGAATATAATTATACGGGTTAGAGCCAGGTTGGTTAGGCGTCTCATTTGGGTTGAGGAATAGTTATGTTCGAATCATAATAACCCGAAAAATTATGAAGATATTAAATATATTATTTCATTATTTCAAAAACGAATAATGGTCAGTATATAAAGAAATTATTACGGAAAAATAGCTATATATTAAAGAGGTAGAAAAATTTGTATGTGATCAACTCTTGAATAAATTCAATATATAAACGAAGCTAATTGAAATATCTTATTAACTTCAGGAAAAAAAATCAAACGAGATACTATAATTAGTGTGAGCGAAAATAGTAATAAATCTATGATTAATAATAATGAAAATAGTAAGGACATATCTAGAATGCTGTAGAGTAATCATAGCATTAAAATCGTGAAATCTTTGTAAGTCTTTCCTGCGGGGAGCCTAAGAGAAGCGTCTCTGGTAATTAAGTAAAATGGATTCTCAATCTGTTTGAATATAGGGGAACCTTCCTCTAAGTCTAAATATAATATATAAGCGATAGAATATGGTACCGTGAGGGAAATTATAAAAATAGTAATTTTATAAGCAGCTCAAGTAAAATGTTAATATAAAAACAAGAGCGTACCTTTTGCATAATGGGTCAGCAAGTTAATGTTAGATGCGAGCAGTAATGCCTAGATAAACCAATTATGAAATAATGAATTAGTATCTAATATTAGACCCGAAACCTAGTGATCTTACCATGGTCAGGATTATAAAAGTCCGAACGGGTTATCGTTGTAAAGATATCCGAAGAACTGTGGTAAGCTAGTGAAAGACAAAACTGACTAGGATAGCTGGTTTTCCGCGAAACCTATATAAGTAGGTAATTCAAATAACATATTAGTAGGTACAGAAATGTGATCTCAGACAAAAAAGAATTTTTCTTTTTTGTATACATTGGGGAATCGTGAAGATTTTATCAGTGAGTTTTTTTTCTCGGAAGGGCTATAATGTATATTGAATAATCGGACATAGTACGATAAGGTTGTATGTCTAAAGGGAAACAGCCCAGAACAAGAGTTTAAGGTTCCAAAATTATTGTTAAGTGAAATAAAGGAAGTTTTTTTCTTATACAGCCAGGAAATAGGCTTAGAAGCGGCCATTTTTTGAAGACCTCGTAACAGAGCACTGGCTTATTTCAACAAATATATTGTTGACAGTTAAAAGCGTCGAAAATATAACGGATCTAAACAATATACCGAAACCTTGTCTATGATTTTATTATTGGTAATATTATATTTTAATTAACAATCTGTTAATAATAAATGTATAATATATATAATCATAGGGTAGCGGAACGTTGGGTAATCATTAGATATAGTCCTTTTTAAGGATAAATAAAAATAGAAACCCCAAGTGATAATGCTGGCATGAGTAACGAAAAAGGGAATTAGTCCCTCGCCTTAAGCTTATGGAATTAGAATACATCGTACTAAATACGGTCTCTAAGTTTATAACCTAAAGGTTAAAATGATGAGAGTTATATACTTAACCATTACTAAATTTATTTAAATATTAATTATGTAATTTTAGAGTAGAATGTGTGCTGGAAAAGAAGTATACTATAAATTTCAAATTATTTTACTTAATTGCAGAAAATGTACTTAGGTAAAAGAATTTTTATATTTATAGCACAAAAACCGTACCTAAATACTACCACAAGTAAGCAAGTAGAGAATACGAAGGCGTTTGAGCTAACAATCATTAAGGAACTCGGCAAATTGACTCCGTAACTTCGGGATAAGGTGGGCCATTTTTCCTGTTTAATATCAGGTAAAAAAGAGGAAGCATAGAATGGTGTTGTACGACTGTTTAATTAAAACAAAGCACTTTGCATAAGATGATAAATCAAAGTATTGAGTGTGATGTCTGCCCAATGTCGGCTGGTTAACGGATTTTTTTAACTGACTAATATAAGTTAAATTTGGAAGGATACCCCGATCAATGGCGGCCTTAGCTATAAGGGTCCTAAGGTAGCGGAATACCCTGGCCGTTAAATGCGGTCTTGCATGAATGATGTAACGATACAACAGCTGTCTCAATGATTGGCTCAGTGAAATTGGAATAGCAGTGCAGATACTGTTTACCTCTAGATAGACGAGAAGACCCTATGCAGCTTTACTGTTGCTAGTTATTGAATAGAATTTAACAAGTTGTAGTGGATAAGGAAATTGATTAAATAAAATTGAAACACCTTTACTTAGTTTGTTTTATTAACACGAAATTATCTTACTACTAAGAATTTACTAGCCCGTTTCTGCTATAGATTTAAAGTAGTAAGATAAAATAGTATAGTTTACCTTAAAATAGATATATACATATCTATAAAAGGAACAGTTGCTAGTAGATGGTTTATGCGGGGCACAGATCCCATAAAAAGTACCTGGGTGTATCCAAAGTTAATATTGTAAATTTGCAATATTTTTTTTTGCAATAGATCTATATATGTAAGTTGAAATTTGTTAACTTAATAACTTACATATATATATTTTTATTTTGCTATTTATTTATTTATAAATTAATTCAGTTATCATTCTATTAAATTAGTATTAATAATTTTTTTTAAGTAAGATTTTATCTATATGGAAAATAGATGTAAGTAAAATACTTAATATTTTCTAAAAACAAGATTTTTTGGCTAATATTTATAGTATTTTAAGTTTTTTTATATATACAATATATAAAATGATTTTTATTTTTACTTGAAAAGTTTAATGGCTTAATCTTGCTTTACTGTTTGACCTACACGTCTTTCAGTCGCGTAAGCGGGGCATATGATCACAAGATACAGAAAGGAAAGGTCTTGGATTTTTGAAAAAGCTACGCTAGGGATAACAGGCTAATTGCGCCAGAGAGTACAAATTGAGTGCGCAGTTTGGCACCTCGATGTCGGCTTAACTCATCCACATGAATGTAGGAATCATGAAGGGTTTGACTGTTCGTCAATTAAAGAGTTACACGAGCTGGGTTAAATACGTCGTGAGACAGTATGGTTTCTATCTTCTAGAGGAATGTAGAGTAAAATAAAAATAGCCCCTTCGTACGAAAGGAGTTGGGTATATTAACCTATGGTTTACCTGTTGTTTATGTGATTAATATTAATTATTTATGGTTTCGATCCTAAATAAAGTTAGTTAAAAAGAATTTTTTCTTTTTTAATCAATAAACTATATTAAATAGGTGAGATAGCTAATTTATATTATTACTTATACTCACGTAACTGTTTATAGCATAGGCATAACAGGAAAGCTATGTTAATTAAAGATAAGTACTGAATGCATCTAGGTACGAAACTTATTTTAAGATACTCTTTAATATACGTAGTATAATACTACAAAAATAATGTATATATTTTAGGTAAAAATCTAAAATTTTAAATTTTAATAGGCTTTAACTTTAATAACTTTGATGTTTTTAGGTATAAAGTACTAATTTTATTAAAAACTAAATAATGATAATATCACATAAAATTTTATTAAATCTTTTGATTATTTACTATTGTTAATAAATATACCGAATAAAATGAATAAAAATTTGTTCATTTGAAGATAATTAGTCTTTTGGACCACGGTTTATAAATATTATATTTATATGCTTTTCCCAGTAATAAAATATTTTACTTATAAAATTAAAAAATGATAATGGAGTCCCTAGCACCTATCACGACCCGCTCTGCGACAAGTGCTGGGGCGCTTTGCGAGACACTAATTTTTAAATGTAATTTTCACTTTGATGATGAAAGATAAAATAACAGTCTAATGTGACTTATGAATATACTTCTTAATTGTGACGCTCCTAAAGCTTGAGGTTTATATTTTCAAGATAGTGCTAGCCCTCAAATGGAGGCTTTGGTAGAATTACATAATAATATTATGTTCTATTTAACTATAATATTATTTGGTGTAGGATGAATTATATTAACTATAATGAGAAATTATGTTAGCAATAAATCACCAATTAGTAATAAATATTTAACTCATGGTACATTAATTGAATTAATTTGAACTATTTCTCCTGCTATAATTCTTATCTTAATAGCTTTCCCATCTTTTAAATTATTATATTTAATGGATGAAGTAACAGATCCAAATTTAACTTTATTAGCAGAAGGTCACCAATGATATTGAAGTTACCAATACCCAGAATTTACAAACGCTGATGATGAATTTGTAGAATTTGATTCTTATATAGTTCCTGAAAGTGATTTAGAAGAAGGAGCATTGAGAATGTTAGAAGTCGATAATAGAGTATTATTACCTGAAATAACTCACGTAAGATTTATTGTAAGTGCTGCAGATGTAATTCATTCATTTGCATGTCCAGCTCTAGCCATAAAATGTGATGCATATCCTGGAAGATTAAACCAATTTTCTGTTCTTGCTAACAGATTAGGTACATTCTATGGACAATGTTCAGAATTATGTGGTATTTTACATAGTTCAATGCCTATTGTTATACAATCTGTATCATTAGAAAAGTATTTAACTTGATTAAAAGAGCAATAATAAAAATTTAATTTAATAATATATATTATATCCAAATTTTATCACATTATTGAAAAAAAAAAGGGTTAAATATAGTTAATTCTTTTTTTAATCTTAAAAAATTCAGTGTTACTATTAATAATAGCACTATAGATAAGTTACAGTGCTATCTATTTTAATAATACTATATTATATAGATTATATTTATCAATAAATTTTTATTAATTGAGTTTGATGATGGCTCTGATTTAACGCTATCCAAATGCTTGACACATGCTAATCGAACGTTATCTTTTAAAGATAAAGTGGTGTACAGGTGAGTAAATGATAATTTAACTACCTTAAAGTAAGGAATAGATTCCTTATATAATGAAAGAATATTTTCGCTTTAAGATGTTTATTTATATCTCGGGTATGTAGTAGTTAAAGTAATGGTTTAACTAGCAAAAGCCCGTAGTCGAAACTGAGAGGTTGATCGACCACATTGGGTCTGAAAAAACCCCAATACGTGTAGTACAGCAGTGAGGAATATTGGTCAATAGCCTAACGGCTGAACCAGCAACTTGGAGGAATGTATAAAGACTTAGTCTTATAAAGTTCGAAATAGTAAATGATTATGACATTTATCTATTTTTAAGTCTTGACCAAATATCGTGCCAGCAGTCGCGGTAATACGATGGAGACAAGTGTTAGTCATCTTTATTAGGTATAAAGGGTACCTAGACGGTAAATAATAGCCCCGTGTATATTGAAAGGGTACTTTTTTACTAGAGTTATATAGGAGAGGTAAATATTAGAACTATAGGAGTAGTGATGAAATACTTTGATACTTATGGGACTGGAAAAGGCGAAAGCAAACCTCTATCTTTTTAAAAGTTAGTAAATTTTATTAACTAGATTATAATAACTGACGTTGAGGGACGAAGGCTTGGGTAACGAATAGGATTAGATACCCTAGTAGTCCAGGCAGACAATGATGAGTGTCATAGACTAGGTTAAATCTTAGTGTATAAATGAAAGTGTAAACACTCCACCTCAAGAGTAATGTGGCAACGCAGGAACTGAAATCATTAGACCGTTTCTGAGAACAGTAGTGAAGTATGTTGTTCAATTCGATAATCCGCGAAAAATCTTACCACAATTTGAATATTAGTAATATAATACTAATACAAGCGTTGCACGGCTGTCTTCAGTTGATGTCGTGAGACTATGGTTAGCTCCATTAAATTTACGTAAGCCCTTGCTTTATTTTTTAATAAAGCAGTTCACCGCTATATATGGTTTTGATAATAGGGACTAAGACAAGTCATCATGGCCTTAATATTGTGGGCTACAGACGTGCCACATATGCCTACACAAAAGGATGCGAAAATGCGAATACGAGCTAATCCTTAAAAGAGGAGAAAAAGTAGATTGTAGTCTGAAACTCGACTATATGAAAAAGGAATTACTAGTAATCGTGAATAATCACGTCACGGTGAATTTTATCTCAGATAGGTACTAACCACTCGTCAGGCGCTGAAAGAAGTATGTGCAATAAGTTTGGTTGTTATTAATTTATACATTAAACAATTAAGTTTATATATTTTGATTAACAATTTTCGTATGCATGACTTTAATTAGTGTTAAGTCGAAATACGGTTCGTGTAGTGGAAGTTGCACGGGATTAATTAAAATTAACAATAAAAAAAAAGAAAAACCTATTTAGGAAAAATGAATTAAAAAAAAATATTCAAAATTCGGTTCGAATCCGAATAGAGGTTTAAATTATCAATAATGTTAAAACTTTTATTATAAAAGAGAGCTTAGCTTAATGGTAAAGCATATGCCTTTTAAGCATTATTATATGGGTTCGAATCCTATAGTTCTTAATTTTATTTTATTTTATTAGCAAATATTATTTAACTATTTACATAGTTAAAGTAATAAATATCATCTATTTTTATTGTCTTACTAATATATTATATATATATATTTATACCAATAAAGATTGTTATAGCCCGGTTAGCATAAAAGTAATGCAACCGTTTTGTAATCGGTAGAAGTAAGTGCGATACTTGCACTGGGTTTATTATGATGATATGGTTTAAAATAAACTTTCTTTAAAGTTATATTTTATAAAAAAAAAAGAAATGTAATTTATAGACTATAGTTTTACTATAATAAATTATAAATCATTATAGTTAACTATAAATCATTATATTTATTTATAAATTACTATGTTTAATTATAAATCATTAAACTATATATCATTATAAATTATTAATATAAAAAAAGGCGGGTTGATGTAATGGTAACATAATTGGCTCATGTCCAATATATATGGGTTCAAGTCCTTTGTCCGCATTTAAAAGGTTATAGCTTAATTGGTAAAGCAAGCTGCTCATGATAGCTAAGATGAGTGTTCGATTCATTCTGGCCTTATTTATTTTGTCAATATTATTCTTTATTTTTATTCTTTTTTATTCTTATTATAATTTAATGAACTTTTGTAAATTATTTATTCTTTTTAATTTATAGTAATAAATCCGAGTGCTGGAATTGGTAGACAGGACGATCTTAAGATTCGTTGATATTTAATCGTAAACGTTCAAGTCGTTTTTCGGATAATTTTTTTTATACTTTTTAATAGATAGAATGGAATTTAATATATTAACTATAAATTCATTTGTCTTACGAAGCGCCTCAGCACTTGTCGCAAAGCGGCTCGTGATAAATGCAGACTTTAGTCCTATTTTTCGCTAAGACTTAGGTAACGTAGATATTTCGTTTATAAAAAAAGATTATTTCAAGATTATAATAGTTTAAATTATAATTATTTAAAAGACCCTATGGTCTAGTGGTTAAGACATAACTTTTTCATTGTTCGAACCCGGGTTCGAATCCTGGTGGGGTTAAAATTAAAATATGAGTCTTTATCTCATTATTAAATTGTGATTTATAAAGCACAAAAAACAAAAACAATTTTTTAAACAAAAATTATAGTATAAACACCTAGCATTAGCACTTAAGTGACAAAAAGGAAAAAGGGGATATAGTTTAATTGGTAAAACTGCGATTTTGCATATCGTTAATTTAGGATCGAGTCCTGATATCTCCATTTAATACTATTTAATAAAGTTAATTGGTAACAAAATGTTAATTAACGTTTTACTAATAGTTTTTAATTCTAAAAAAGTGATTATATAAAAATGATTATAAATTTTTATACTAATTAGTTTGAATTTAATAATATTATTTAATATTTATTAATTACTTTATTAAGTTGCTAAATATTAAGTTATTTATTTTAGTAAAATTTATATATTTAATAAGCTCAAGAAGCTCAATTGGTAGAGCGGAACTCTGAAGATGTTTAGGTTATAAGTTCGAATCTTATCTTGAGCAAGTTTTATAATATTTTGTAAAATTATTTTAATATTACCATTATTTTTGTTAATAAACTTTTAAGGTATTAAAACTTTTTTTTTATATTTAATAATGAAAAATGGGTATGCTGGAATTGGTAGTCAGGTCCCGCTTAGGACGGGATGGTATTAACCATACAAGTTCAAGTCTTGTTACCCATATTATTATATGTTGTAGACTAATCGGTAAGTCATAAATTTTTGGTATTTACTATTGAGTGTTCGAATCACTCCAACATAATATTTTAGTCTTTTGATTTTATTATCTTTAAAATTATAATATTATAAAGTATAAAATGGATAATACCTTATCATTTACAACTAATTTTTATATTGATATAGATTATAATTATTAAATAAATATAAATTTTATAAGATAAATAAAAAAATGTAAAGGTGGATATAGTTCAATAGGTAGAACAACTGTATGTGGAACAGTAAGTTCCCTGTTCGATTCAGGGTATCCTCCCTATGTAATTATATTCATTATAATTTCGTTATTTTAAACTATAATTATTCGATACCATACAATTTTATTATTTTAGCCCGAGTAGTTCAACAGGTTAGAACATTAATTTCATGCATTAAGAATGAGAATTCGACTTTCTCCTCTGGCTCGTAATAAAAAACTTAATAAACAACATAGTAAATAACTTACAATTCAAAAGGCCAATTAAACATTCAAAACCCAATTTAATTATAACCAATTTTCATAATTATTCTTCTAGTAGTATTATTATATATGAAGATGTATTGACAACTAAAAAAGAAATATTACAAGATAATAAACAAAAATGTGGTATTTATAAATGAGTAAATAAAATAAATGGTAAAAGTTATATTGGAAGTTCCGTCAATTTAAGTTTACGTTTATCAAATTATTTATCTATAAATTACTTAATTAAAAGAACATCTATATATAATAGTAAAATATAGAATGCTTTATTGTCTTATGGATATAATAACTTCCGTCTTGAGATATTAGAGTATTGTGATAGATCTAATATTATTAAAATAGAACAAGATTATATAAATAGGTTTAAACCTGAATATAACATATTAACTAAAGCAGCCTCTAGTTTAAATTTTAGACATTCTAAACAAACATTAGATATATTCAAATCTCGTAAGTTAAGTGCTGAAGCTTTATCTAATTTAAAAAAAGCAAAGATAGGTGCAACTTTATCTTCTTTAGCTAAAGCTAATCAGTTATTAGCTAAATCTCATGTTATTTCCATTAAAGATACTGAAACTAATGTTGTAAAAGAATATAGTTCTATTCGTTCTGCTGCTAGAGAATTACAAATAAATCATTCTACTTTATTAAATTATGTAGATAAAAATAAATTATATAAAGGTAAATATATAGTTGAAAGAAAATATTCTCCAAAATAATCTTCTGTAAAATAATATTCAATTGGTTAGAACATTAATTTCATGCATTAAGAATGAGAATTCAAATTTTTCTCCCGGCTATTAATTTATATATATATATAAAATACATTAAATAATATATATTAATATACATTATTAAAAATATAATTATACTATATACTATAAATATTTTATAATTGTACTATTTATATTTAGTATAGATATTCTAATAATATCTATAGTGTATAATTATTATATACTAACTATACTAAGTACACTAGTTATATAGTAGTTATATTTTAAAATTAACAAGAATGTTAAAAAAAAAATAGGATATTATATTCTTATTAGCTTAATGGTAGAGCAAGATACTTCTAATATCTGGATCCAAGTTCGATTCCTGGATAAGAATATTTTTAGGGATATGTTGCAGGAGGTTCTGCAATTTGATTGCAGATCAAATAACTTGGGGTTCAATTCCTCCATATCTCTTTTTTCTTTTGAGCGCCATCTTTTGTAACTACACTTTAGTGATTGGTGATAATTGACGGTGATAAAAAAAAAAGATTTTTTTTTCAATAATTTTTTATTTTAGTTACTAAAATTTAGCAATTAAGAATAAAGTATTAAATTATTAAGTTTTTGAAAAAAAAAATAATTTAAAGTAATGATTAATTTAAATAAAATTAAAATTAAAAACAGTAATTACATGAACGCTTTATATTTAGATGAAAAATCTTCATTTAAATCGAATGATTTAGCTCCAACTAAACATTATCCACCTACAAATAAAGAGTGATTTAATAGTATATATTCATATAATAAAAATTATATTAAATCTTTGCCTATTACAGATAAAATAGTAAATAATTTACTTAAAAGTTATTTTCATTTAACTTCTTCTCTTGAAAAATCTAAACTGAAATCTAAAAATATGCGTATTAGAAATAAACGGTTATCAGCTAATAGAATTTATTTAAGTAGAGCAGAAATGAAACATACTAATAATAAAGTAATTATTACTCTTTATACTTATAATAGAACTATATTTTGTAACGGTTTAACAATCATAAGGAAAAATATATGAATAAATAAAAATGTTTCTATAATAAAAAAATCATTTTATTCAGGAATTATAAATTTATCTAGAAGATTTATTTTTTCTAAAATATTTACTAATATAATTAATCCTTTTGATGGTTTGGAAAAAAAAAGAATAAAAATTAAACAAAAAAATTTATATATTATTCAATTAATTCAAAATCTATTAATTAATAAAATTTTATCAAGAAAATTAAATAAGTTAACTAATAAATTAAGTAAATTAACTAAAAATTTCATTTTTAACTCTAAATCTAAAATACAATCTACGATTGGTAATTATAAATTAATAAAAAATGAAGTTTTATATGTATATAAAAATTTAATTGAATATTCTATATATAAATATAGTATATTACACAAATTATATAGTAAAAGCTTTGTTAAATATCAAATTTTTAAAAAATTATATATTCCAAAAAACTTTTTAATAGCAAAAAAAAACACGGTTAAATATGTTAATTTAGATTCTCAGAAAAACAAACTTAAACCAATAGATAATTTATTGTTCATTGTATAATAATTTAACAAAAAATATTAATTATTATAGATCGATAATAAAAAAATTATTTTCTTTTTTCCAAATTCATAGTTTAACTAAATTAAAAGCTAATAATAAAAATAGAATTTCTTTAGTTAATAATGACTCTAAATCTATTGTATTATATAATACAATATATAGTGTATATAAATACAATACCTATAAAGTAAAAAGATATATAAAACAATATTTAAATAAAAATTTAACACAAAAAATCTTATATAAAAATATACTAAATTTAAATAGCTATATTAATGAAAATATTAAAAATACTAAATTTTATAATAATAAATTTAATTTTTATTTTAGAGATTATTCTAAATATTATAAAAGAAGATATAATTTTTTGAATTTTACTAAAATTGCATCCATTTTTAAAAATCAAATACTTTTTGAAAATGATAAAAAAATTAACTTAAAAAATACTATACATGATAAAGTTACATTTAAAGTATTTAAGAAAATTGTAGGTAATTTTAATAATTATGTCAACAAAGTATATAAAGTAAACTTGAAAAAGTTCGCCTACATATTTGAAGCATTAAATATTAAAAATCCTATATTTTCATCTTATTATTTTATACAAATTTACAAAAAATCTAAATTTATAAAATATAATAGAGAAATATTATCTATAAAAAAAATATTAGATTTAAAAATAGATTATAAAAAATTAATTAGAAAAATAAAATTAATAAAAAATTCAAGAATTGTAAATATATTACAAAAAACGAATTTTAATACTTTAGTTACAGATAAATCTATTTCTTCAAATACAATTTTAAATAATAATACTTTATCTCCTATAACTGAACTTATTTATTCACCTCAATATAAAATAATTAATCCAAAATTTATATTGATGTTACAATCTAATAATATTTTAAGAAAAAAATTAAATATTGTTCTACCATTATATATATATTATGTACAAATGATATATATTAATAATTATAAATATAAAAATTGATTTTTATATAATCTGAAACATATCTTATACAATATTTATAAAAAAAAAGTAGAATTTAATATTGTAAATCTAAAATATATACATTTAAATAGTGATATGCTTTCAGAGTCTATGGCTGTTAAACTAAGAAATAGAAAAAACAGAATTTTAAAAGTTTTAAATAGAGTATTAAGACTTATAAAAGTATCATCTATCCATACATTTTTAAAAGATAAAATTAGTAATTCTTACTTTAATAATTATGAAACACTAAAAATGTATTCTAATTTAACAGGAAAAAAAATGATAATGAAGAGAATTATAAACTCTATTAAATACAAGAAAATAAGTGGTGTAAGACTAGAAGCTGCGGGTAGATTAACAAAAAGACTTACTGCTTCGAGATCTATACATAAATTAAAACATAAAGGTAGTTTAAAAAATATAGATTCATCATATAAAAATATATCATCTGTAGTATTAAGAGGATATATGAAACCAAATTTACAATACACTCAAATTAATTCTAAAACTCGTAATGGAGCTTTTGGACTGAAAACTTGAATAAGTGGTTAGGTATTTTATTTATCATAAAATACACTTTGTAAATATGTAGTATGAAAATGGATCTTTTTTTGTTACCGTTACTTTACGTGAGTTGATTAATTATTAAACAACAACATTTTAATCTTTAATTTCTAATTTAGTTCTGATTACGAAAAAAAAAACTTTTTTTCTTCTATAAAAGTAACACTACCAATATTCCCAACAGAAAATATATATATATATTATTAATATACTAAGGTATAAATTATTGTTTAATTTTAACTTTGTAAAGGTAAACTTACAAAAGCATGAGGCTTAGGTGGACTAGTTAAACATCATTCTAAACTATTATAAGCTCTATTTAATAGTGCTTGTAAAATATCAGTAAAGAATTGAGGTGTTAATCAAGGATATCTTGATGTAGCTTTACCATATACTAATTGATCAAATAGGATTTTTAAGAATAATCATGTAGCTACTACAGAAATTATTGATCCAAAACTACTTATTAAATTTCATCCAGCATAAGCATCAGGATAATCACTAATTCTTCTAGGCATTCCTTGTAATCCTAAGAAATGTTGAGGGAAAAATGTAACATTAACCCCTATAAATAAAATTCAGAAATGAACTTTACCTAATAATACATTATATTCTAATCCTAATATTTTTGGTATTCAGAAATATCATGCACTGAATAAAGCAAATACTGCTCCCATACTTAATACATAGTGGAAATGAGCTACAACATAGTAAGTATCATGGAAAGCAATATCAAGTGATGCGTTAGCTAAAACAACCCCACTTAATCCCCCAATAGTAAACATAAATACAAAACCTAATGCAAATAACATAGATGGTGTTAGATGTACTGAACCACCATAACATGTAGCTAATCAACTAAATATTTTAATACCAGTAGGAACTGCAATAATTAGTGTTGCAGCTGTAAAGTAAGCTCTTGTATCTACATCTAAACCTACAACATACATATGATGACTTCAAACTACAAAACCTAAAACTCCGATAGACATCATAGCATAAACCATACCTAAATATCCAAATACAGATTTATTAGAGCTAGCTGATATAGTAGTACTTATTATACCAAACCCTGGTATAATTAAAATATAAACCTCAGGGTGACCAAAGAATCAGAAAAGGTGTTGGTATAATATAGGATCACCTCCTCCGGCCGCTTCAAAGAAAGAAGTATTGAAGTTTCTATCTGTTAAAACCATTGTAATAGCACCTGCAAGAACAGGTAAAGATAATAATAGTAAAACAGCAGTAACTATAACTGCTCATCCAAATAATGCTAATTTATGTAATCTTATTCCAGGGCTTCTCATATTTAATATTGTTGTTATGAAATTAATAGCTCCTAATAAACTACTTACACCTGATAAATGTAAACCAAATATAGCTAAATCTACACTTGGTCCACTATGGCTTTGTATACCTGATAAAGGTGGATAACAATTATGTTGGTAACCTCATTTATATCTTCTCACTTACCCCTTTGGTGAGTAGAAAATACTAAACTATCGTTACACTCAATAAATTTCTTTATTGTTCGGACTATACCTTCATCTTAATTTATTGATTTTACTATTGAATTTCTAAAAGGTTTTTTCTCATATTTCTAAGCATTTCTCTTATAATAGATAATTTTTCATAATTACCTTTATGTTTTATATAAGATCTAGCTCATATTCTATATTCTGCTGATTTAATACCTTTCATCGTATTATGAAAATATTCAATAATGTTTTCAATAGCTCTTGAATTAGTAGTATCTAGTATATAATAATTATGCAATTCTTTATACTTAACAGAATTAGGTAAATGTAATATTAAACCTATACTTTCTAAAACTATACTATCTAATTTTTGTGTTAATCCAAAACCATGAACTATTCTAGTTGAATTCTTAGATGTTAAATAAAAACTACCTTCAGCTTCTATAAATCCAACTACTCATGGTTTACTCATTATGTGTTTTATACAATTTACACTTTTTAGAGGTAAATTAACATTAGATCAAACAGGAGCTTTATAATTTACAGGCGGTTTAGTATTTTTTAAAATTAAAAGTTTTTCACTTTTATCTTCTTTACTTAAATTAACGTCATTTAATATATAAAGAGCTTTTTTTAATTTTATGTAGTCAAAATGTTTAGTAGTTAATAAAGGATATTTTTCAAAAATAGGTAATAATTTATCTTCAATTACTTTTCTATCTCTTATAAAAAATTGTCCTTTTGTATTATCTTTAGTAACAGATCCTACACCTAATTCTTTCTTTACATAATATAATACTCTTAGATTATATCTAGATTGTGTTAATTTAAATCCTAAACCTCATTTACCTTGTTGATAATTTATAGAAAAATTACCATCTCCATCTGTAAATCCTACTAATCATTGTTCAAATCAATCATTAAGATGCTCTTCATTTAGTCTCTGATGGGTAGAAAAATATTTTTTTACCCAGGCGTATTGTCTCCATGAAATATACATTTTTACATACGTAAGTATTAAGAAACTAAATCCTAATAACAAACATGAGTAATATATAACGTGTAATCCTGCTATAAGGAATACTAGAAGATGTTCACGCATCGAGAAGAGTTTTATTGCTTCTATGTCACCATAGAACAACTCCCTTATTCCAAGAGTTCATCCTGTACCAGCTCCATTTTCTATACCACTAGCAAATAAAAATAAAAGTAAACTAGGAGGTAATAATCAGAATGATATATTATTTAATCTAGGGAATGCCATATCTGGACCCCCTACTAACAATGGTAATAGAAAGTTACCAAAACCTCCTATTAATGCAGGCATAACCATAAAGAATATCATAACTATAGCATGAGCAGTAATTATACTATTATATAGTTGATTATCTGCTATATATTGAACACCAGGTCCAGATAACTCTAATCTTATTAATACTGAGTACGCCGTTCCTACAAGTCCTGAAAATAATGCAAACATTAAATATAATGTTCCTATATCTTTAGCATTTGAAGATAAAAATCATCTTTCTGTTCACATAGAAATTGAAGATATATTTGTTTTTAATTCTTGTGATTCAATCTTATTATTAGCTAATAAAAAAATAGACCTATTGTCTAAGGAATTCATTAGCATTTTTTAATTTATCAATACCTTTTTCATAAAAAATGCGTTAATTTTTTTAACCTTTGAAATAAATTTTAAATTAAAATATATATTAATAGTATATTATTAATAATTTGATTAATAACTAAGTTAGCTAAGATATTATCAATAATAATAAAAAAGTTAATTAAATTATCTTTATAAAATTTGAATTTTAAAGTTATAGAATAATTTTTATAAATAAATTTATATTGTTTATTTTATATTTTTAAATAAAAAGTTAAACAATTTATATTATTTATTTTTTGTTTATTTATTTTTTTTTTCAGAAAAGACTT
>Ga0247760_1001493_pt1 | contig 21504 bp, 17 predicted proteins | sample UWRJL171409R4_FD_179936 | JGI IMG/M metagenome (GOLD analysis project Ga0247760, IMG submission 179936) | Plant litter microbial communities from Arlington Agricultural Research Station in Wisconsin, United States - UWRJ-L171-409R-4 | ecosystem: Environmental > Terrestrial > Plant litter >... | reverse complement strand
GCGGCCCCGTCCGTGGCTTCAGCGAAGCGACTCGACGCGGCGATCACCTCCGGCAACAGCTCGACCACTTCTACGTCGAGAGTCGCGTCCTGCGCCGCTGCCGACGACGTCATCCCGGTCCCGAGACCCAAGAACAAGGCGTGGCGGGGCGCGGGATGGAGCAGCAGGGGCAGCCATGCTTGCCGACCGTCGACTCTGCGGGTCGCGCTGCTTCCTTCCTGTTGTCGGTTGTTGATGCGCAAGCGCGCGACGCCGTCGGCGTCTTCGACCACGCTCACTGCGGCCATGACTCCCTCCAGATAGCTGACGACGTGACCGCCCTCCGGGATCTCGATGAACGTCAGCGTCGGCGCGAACAGCGCGAGGGCCACGCTGGCGCCGGCGCTCAGCCAAAAAAACGGCGTCGACCACGAGCGCCGGCTGACCGATGCCAGGTAGCCAACGGCAATCAACGACAGCGCGACCTTCGACCCGACCGCTGGCAACGCCACCACGCCGAACAGCGCTGGCGCGGTCGCTGCGGCCAGCGTGTTCACCCCCAACGCGCGCCCGAAGCTGACGCCGCACGCGCTCGCCGAGAGGCTCAGGTGACAGAACAGAGCGCCCATCACGATCGTCGGTGGCCCGAAGGCGAGCAGCGCTAGCAGCGCTTCGCCAGCGACAGCCGACGCCATGCCGACGCCCAACGATTCCTGCGTCCAAGCGCTGATCTGCTCCGCCGCATACAAGCTCGCAGTGCTGGCGAGGCAAGCGGAAGCCAATGCAATGAACAATCGGTCGCCGATGTCTGCTCGCTCCGGGCGCTCTGCTAGCCAACGTTGGTAGCCCGCGGCGCCCGCGGCGCTTCCGACCAGATACACAGAGAGCAGCAGCGCGAAGGTATAAACCGTGTTCTCCGTGACCTGACTGAGGACGCGCACCACGAGCACTTCGTAGCCGATGCCGAGAAAGCCACTGACAGCCAGGCGCCATACCACGCCGCGTGCAGCCGAGGGTTCGCTGACCGGCAAACTCGGTGCGAGATCCGTCGCCTTTTGGAACACGACCAACGCCAGCGCAACGCACGCTAGATTGAGCGCAGCGCAAACCGCAGCGCTGCGCGCGAGCCCGACCACGGGGATGAGCCAAAAGGCAGTGACGAGCACACCCAGCACTGCGCCGAACGTATTCATGGCATACAGCCCCGCGATCGAACGGCCGCTGCGCGCGAGCGTGGTGAGCCGTTCGAGCGCCGGCAAGGTCGCGCCCATGGCGGCTGTCGCGGGTAAAAATAGGCAAAACGTGCTGCCAAAAGCGGTCGTCCAGTGCCAAGCGGGTGAAGGCTGCACGCCCATCAATCCGAGCACCCAAGCGCTGAACGGCGACGCGATCCAGAGCAACAAGAGACTCCAGGACGCGATCAGCAACTCACAGGCCGCATACCAACGCAGCGGGTGTGCGCTGCGTTCGATGCGACCACCGAGCAGCAACCCGCCGACCGCAAGGCCTCCGAAAAATGCCGCCAGCACCGCCAACACGCCAGCCGATTCGTGCCCGAGCCAGAGCGAGCATTGCTCGGTCCAAATGATCTGATAGCCCAGACCGGCGAAGCCCGACGCCAGCATCAGCGAGAACGCGGCCCAGCGCCGCTTCAGAGTGCTGGGCGCGCTCAACCGCTGAACCTGATCCGATAGCCCCAAGAGTTCAGCTCGGCGGGGATGGCGTTGAATGAAAGCGTGATCCGCCGCTCTCCCTGGTTCGGAGGCACCGCGTGCATGAGGTAGCTCGGAAACAGCACCAGATCACCAGGCTCGGGTGCTGGGCTGATCCACTTGTCGGCGCTGAACTCCCCCGGGGTCATGCCCTGATGGTCGTTGCGGAACATGAACTCGCTTCCACCAGGCGACTTCATGAACACCGTCTGCGAGCCAGGATGGGTGGGCGTGAGGTACACCACGCCGGAGATGAAGCTGTTTGCGTGGTTGTGCATGGCCTGCCGGCCACCCGCGTCTAGAACATTGACCCACATTTCCTTGAGCAACCACTGCAAGCGTTCGCCGAAGAGATGCAGCCCGAACTCGACCAGCTTCGGACCAATCAGCGTGGCCACTTCCACGAGTAGCGGGCTGTCGTCCGGCTGAAGCATCGCCGTGTGAGACAAATTCGGCGACGAGCTGTTGTCGCGCGTCGCCTGGGCGGCGAAGTGCTCGACCAAGCGCTCGACCAAGGGCGCGACAAGCGCGCGGGGCGCGCGCATGAATGGCGTGGGGAAGATGCCGAATACCTCGTCCATACGCGCTCTTTATCTCTCACGATGCCAAGCGTGTGCTGCAATCGGCATTCGCCACCGCATCGTCACCAAGCCGGTACAGAGTCGCCGCTCGCGAGCGAGACAGCGCGATGCGACCGCGATCCGCGGTTTCGAAATTCGGAGACTGAATTTCGAATTCTGGAGGGAGCCGAGCGGGACCGGCACGCTGTGTGGTGAATTCTCGAGCAATCGTGCTGTTTGCCGCGTGGAACGCGGTTTGCAGAACACGAAGCGAGGGCAGCGATCTGTCGATTTTAGAGACCGCCACCAGCGCGGCACAGAGGAATTAAAAAATGAAACGCTACACTACGGCAATCATCGTTCTGGCCGCAGCTTGCAGTGGCGCCATCGTCAACGGCTGCGGCAGCAGCACCCCGGAAGGCAACCGCGAGACCGCCAGCGACGGTGTAACGGGGACCGTTGGCCTCGGGCTCACTCTGGTCAACGGCGCGACCGTCAACACCGTCAGCTACACGATCGTTGGTCCGAATGGCTTTACGCGTACCGGTACCGTCGACGTCAGCTCGAGCACGACCATCTCCGCTCTCATCACGCTGCCTGCCGGCGGCCCGTACTCGGTCACTCTCAGCGGCGCGTCCGTGGACGGCGCGACCACTTGCAGCGGTTCACAATCGTTCTCGGTGGTCGCGCGTGCGAACACCAACGTGACGGTGAACCTCACGTGCAAAGAGGCCGCGCGCAACGGCAGCGTGCAGGTCAATGGTTCATTGAATATTTGCCCGGTGATCGACGGCATCTCCGCGTCTCCCGCCGAGGTCATCGTGGGCAAGACGGTGGCGCTCGGCGCCGCGGCTCACGACAGTGACGCCGGTCCGTCCGCGCTGACCTACGCTTGGTCGGCCACGTCAGGCTCGTTCAGCAGCACGACCGCCGCGAACCCCACGTTCACCTGCCTCAAGCCCGGCGCCGTTACCGTGACGCTCGCGCTCTCGGACGGCGATCCGGCGGCCAGCTGCGCGGACACGCGCACCGCCGTGGTGACTTGCACGAATGCTCCGTACCTCGTGCCGGTGGCGTCTGGAGCGATCGTGAAGACGATCATGACCGTGGGTGATTCGTTCAACAACAAGCCCGATGGTTCGCCCTACCGCATGGTGGGTATTCCGGACGGTCTCGGTGCCTTCGACAACAACGACGGCACGTTCACGCTGCTGATGAACCACGAGCTCTCGGGTGGCGGCTTCACGCGCGCTCACGGCGCCAATGGGGCGTTCGTGTCCAAGTGGAAAATCCGCAAGTCGGATCTCGGCGTCGTCAACGGAAGCGATTTGACCCAAGCCGTCAGCAAATGGGATCCGTCGACGTCCGCCTACCTGGCGCCTGCGGCGGGCAACGCCTTCAGTCGCTTTTGCTCGGCGGATCTCGCGGCGCCTTCCGCGTTCTTCGACGCTGCGAGCGGCCTCGGCTTCGTGGGAAGCTTCTTCTTGAACGGAGAGGAAACCGGCAACGAAGGCAAGGCTTGGGCGCACGGCCTCGACGGCGTAAGCTGGGAGCTTCCGCGTCTCGGCAAAGCTTCGTGGGAGAATTTGCTGGCGAGCCCGGCGCCCAGCGTCAAGACGGTGGTCGTTGGCACCGACGACAGCACCCCTGGCCAGGTCTACGTCTACGTCGGCACCAAGACTTCCTCGGGTAGCCCAGTCGACAAGGCAGGGCTCACCAACGGCAGCCTGTACGGCGTCGCCGTCGCAGGCGTGACGCTCGAAAGCTCGGCGGCCGGCATCCCCTCCGGTACGGCCTTCACGCTTTCGAGCCTCGGCAATGTCGAGAACAAGACCGGCGGCGTGCTCGAGACCGAAAGCACCGCGGCCGGCGTCACCCGGTTCAACCGTCCGGAGGACGGCGCTTGGGATCCGAGTCATCCGAATGACTTCTACTTCGTGACGACCAACGCGTTCACGGCCCCCAGCCGGCTTTGGCGCCTGCGCTTCACGGATATCAATAATCCCGCGCTGGGCGGCACGATCGACATGTTGCTCGACGGCACCGAAGGCCAGAAGATGTTCGACAACCTCGCGGTCGACAAGAAGGGCCACATCCTCTTGGTCGAAGACGTCGGCAGCAACGCCCACATCGGCAAGGTCTGGCGTTACGACCTGGCCAGCGACGCGCTCACCTTGGTCGTGCAGCACAACCTGGATTTGTTCACGCCCGGTGCCCCCGCGTTCCTGACGCAAGACGAGGAAGCTTCGGGCATCATCGACGCCGCGGACCTGCTCGGCCAGGGCTGGTTCTTGGTCGATGTCCAAGCTCACTACGCCCAGAGCACGGAGCTAGCCGAAGGCGGTCAGCTGCTGGCCATCTTCGACCCCGGCGCGCAGTGAACGGGCTGAACGACTGATGCAAAACCCCCTTCGTGCCACCTCTGGTTGGCACGAAGGGGGGCTTCAGTCTCCGTCGCTTCTGGAAAACGTGAGTGTGACGCCGAGCGCGCTGGCCAGCTCGACTTTGAAGCACAGCTCGAGCGCCTTGGCGGCTCTTGCGAGTGATTCGAGCCGCGCGCGGTCGCGGCGCACGAGCTGTTCTAGGGGCGAGTCGAGCGTGGTGGTAGCGTTCTGCAGCTTGGCCAGAGCAGTCCGAACGTGCTCATCCATGATCGGCGATCTGGCCTGAACGAGCGCCGAAAGCCGGGGCCGGCCTTCACTTTCGTACAGCGCACACGTCTGCGTGAGCAGCGTGCGAGTGATCTCGTGTGACTGCGCGCTGGGTGCGCCTTCCACCTCCGCGCCGCGGAGCATCCCGCTCGCGTCGAGGCCGAGCACGCGAGTCAGGTGTTCGTAGCTGACTTCGATTGTCTCGACCATCTGATTGACGACCTGATTCAAGCTGTCCTGACCCGCGCCGGCAAATGAGTCCGCGAAGCGTGTGCCGTCTCCCAAGCCTGCCGAGCCCAGGCGCGCGAGCGCGGTCACGTTGCGCGACGACGCAAGCAGGAAGTCTCGCCGACGCGCGCCGCTCGGACCGGAAAAGAGCGGCAGCACATCTCGTACCGCTTCCGAGCCAAAGAGTAGGTATTCGATCGCGTAGAGCCCCTTTTGGTCGACGCCCAGGTTGTCGATCGCTCCGTCGTCGATCGGCTGCACTCCGACCAGCAAGTCCTCGAGCCCCTGGCTCCGGACTGGCCAAAACGATGAGCGAAATAGCGCTCCCGTTCCCACGAAGGGACCATTGCGAAAACAGTACAGCCTCTTCCAGGACAAGAGCGCGTTGCACCAGGCTTTTCGGCAGAGCGTGAGCGTCTCGGCACTCGGCTTGGACGCGAGCGCAGCGGCCGAGAGCTCGAGCGCCGCGCTGGATGAAGTAGCGGCTCGGCTCGCGGGCACGAGTACGTCCGAAACCAGCGCCCGCAGCACGGTCTCCTTGCTTACCGGCGAGCGGCAGGCCAGCAGCGCGGCGCTGGTCACGGTGGCGAGCAAGTGGCGTCGAGAGAGCAAATACGGAGCGCTGGTGTTGATCATAGAGAATCGAGAAAGGCGCTCATCGCCCGGCGATCGCTGCGGTTCATGCGCAAGAAGCGCTCGCGCGACGGAGCCGCTTCGCCTCCATGCCAGAGGATCGCCTCGGTCGTGCCGCGGGCGCGCCCATCGTGTAGGAGCAACGTGTGCCCATTGACTGTCGCGAGGAGTCCGAGCCCCCAGAGCGGCGCGGTCCGCCATTCCGCCCCTTGCGCCTCGTATGCCGGCCGATGATCGCTGAGCCCTTCGCCCATGTCGTGAAGCAAGAGATCGGTGTAAGCGTGGAATTCGACGTGGCTGAGTCCGGGCACGTCGGGCACATTGCCCGTTCGGAGCGCGGGCAAATGACAGCTCGCGCAGCCGGCACTCACGAACAGCGCGGCGCCTTGGCGAACGACCGAATCCGTGGCCGAGCGTCGCGCTGGGACACCGAGCGTCCGGGCATAGAAGACCAACTTCGAGAACGTCTCGGCTGCGATCTCCGGCTGCTCAGCAGCGGACGTCGCCCAAGTGGCAGACTCTGCTTCCGTATGGTTTTGCAGCAGGAACATCGCCGACGAAATGCCGATGTCGCCGCGCAGAGCGCCGGCCGTTTGCTGGGCCACGCTGGGTTGCTCGGCCTTCCAGCCAAAGCGCCCGCTGACCATCCGCCCGAGCTGCTCGCTCCAGACTCGATTGGTTCGCCCCGAGATGCCGTCGTGATCGGCGTCGTTCGCGTCCACGTGCAGCGCGAGGTCCTGCTCCGACACGCCCTCGAGCAGGCCCAGGCCGACCATGGCCGGCGCTACTCGCGCCGAGATTTGTAGAGCCGGATCGGGCAGCCCATATCCCCAATGGGCGAAGTGATAGCGCGGCCGACGTAGCGACACGCGCTCGCCATCGTCGAACGTCGCGCTCGACTCGTCGTACTCAACGGTGACGTCCGCCTCTGGCACGATGCCGGGGATCGCGCTGCCTTGGATCTGATCGCCGTACACGCGGTCGGGGAGGGGACCACCGTGCGGACCCTCACCGGGAGCGCTGATCCTGAGCACGGTGGTCGCGAGCGGTTCGCTTGCTTCGGGGGGCCGCCCACGGCCATCCTTGAAATGGCAGCCCGAGCAGGAGCGAGCGTTGAACAACGGACCGAGCCCGTCGCGCGACGAGACCGAAGCCGGCGCGACCACCCAATTTTGGTTGAAGAACGAGTTGCCGACGAAGAAGGCGCGCTTGGCGGTATCGTCGAGCAGCGGAACTGGCAGGCTGAAAGCGTCGCGCGTCGCGTCGAACACCGTCGCTGGCCCGCCGCTCATTGGGTCATCCGAAGCCCCGGACCGCTCCCCACAAGCGGGCAGGCACAAGGCTGCAAGGACCGCCACCCGGGCGGGCGTGGACCACCGCGAACTCGGCTGAGCAGAAGCGAGCGTCATCGCCCGGCTGTCGTCAGCGGCAGGCTGACGCCGAGCGCAGCGGGAAGGCGCGCCAAGGTATCGGTTTGAGCCTTGAGGGCGGCGATCGTGGCGGCGATTGCGCGACGCCCCGGCTGCGAATCAGTGCCGAGGATGGCCTGGTCGAAGGGCGCTGGTATCGCGCGGGCGCGAGCCACACTTTCCTCGAGCTGCCGCGTGAGCGTTGCGCCCATCGTAGCGTCTGCTCGTTGCACCAGAGCCGCGAGGCCGCGCCCGCGAGTCGAGCTGCCATCCAGGCGCTGGTACTGGCCCAGCCACACGTTTTGAATGCCCAATGCATCGAGCCAAATGTCAGTGTGCGTCGTGTCACTGAAGCAGGAGTGCTCGTTCTCCTCATCTTTGGTCTCATAGGGGACCGTCAGGCGTTCGCCCGTGAGCTCGGGGCCGGAAAGGGAGCCCATGCCCTTGATCACCAGCGCCAAAGCATCGCCGTGGGGCATGGCCAGGAATCGTTCGCGGTAGTTTCCGGCGCGTTCGGGTGCCCACTCGGCCGCGACTTCTTCCAGATTCTGCTGCAGCAACGTCGCGGCCTGCTCGAGGTACCGAGCTCGCCGCGGACCGAGCAGGGTCTTGTCGGCGAAGTCGAGCGGGCTGCGGTCGCCCGGACCATCGGCTCGCGTATCGCGCCCCCAAATCAGGAACTCGAGCGCGTGAAAGCCGGTCGTGACGGCCGTCTCGCCGCCCTTGCCGTTGGCCTCGCGCAAGACAGCGCTCGAAAGCACGGGAAAGCGCGCGACGTCGTCGATCAAACCGGTCTTTCCAGTGCTGGATTCGATCACCTCCTCGTCGATCGGCCAGGTGTTCACCAAAAATTCGACTCGATCGATGGGACCGCCGCAGAAGCGAAAGACTTCACTCTGCGCGTAGGCCGCCCGAGCATGAATCCAAGCTTGCCGCGCGGCGCTGAGCTCCGCGGCCGCCGGATTTTCGGCCAGCTCGTGACAGCGTTTCAAGAGCTCGCCGGCGGCGACGGCAGAGTCCGTGTAAACTGAGAAGGCGAGCTTCGCGTAGCCTTGCAGCACGTCTCGCGCATCCGCAGACGAGACCACGGGATCTGCCACCTCCTCTGCGCGGCTTCGGCAGCTCAACGTCGACGCCGCAGCGAGCAAGCTCGAAATGAGCACGACTGCACGGCGCTGAACGCGCTCTCTGAAGCCAAACATGCGTCGCGGTTTCTAGAGGCGTACGGTCACAGCTCGGTGACAGCACCAGGGCGAGTTGGCGGCTTCGTCCGATTCGTCGCCGCTTCGCCCTCGGCGGATAGCGTCCCCTCGGCGCCTCGTCACGAGACTGGCACGAAGGCGCTGGCTCGCTGGAGTGCGAGTCGACGGCGGATTCGCGACGCTGTTTCCTTCGTGTCACCGTGACGTCGCTTCACCCGTGTAGGTCGCGCCGCGTGAACAATTGCTCGGCTTGAAGCGCAGACACGGAAGGCTCTTGCGTGACACGATTATTTAAACTAGTAACACCCGGTGTTTCCCCGGGCCTTTTCGGCTGATTTGCGGAATTTTCCGCGCGTACACGGTTTGCTGTTCGGCGTCGGGTTGGCGTTGACGGCTCATCCAGCCGCCGCAGACGCGCCTATGGCAGCGGCTGCGAGCGCGGACCCGCCGACTGGCGCAACGCCCGACAACACGCCAGCCCCAATCACGATCACCATCGCCGGTGCCGCGCCGCCGCGCAGCGCCTCGGAGGTGACACTGGACAAGCGGGTCTTGCAGGCGGCGCCACACAAGAACGCGAGCGAGCTGCTGTTGGTCGTGCCCGGCGTCTGGATCAGCCAGCACAGCGGCGAGGGTAAGGCGCACCAGATCTTCTTTCGCGGCTTCGATGCCGTGCACGGCCAAGACGTCGAACTTTCGGCGGCGGGCGCGCCGGTCAATGATGTCTCGAACATTCACGGTCAGGGCTATGCAGATCTGCACTTTCTGATCCCCGAGGTGATCAAAGAGGTGCGCGCGCTGCCTGGCAACTACGATCCGCGCCAGGGCGATTTCGCGGTCGCAGGCTCGATGAATTTCGAGCTCGGTTACGACGAGCCCGGCGTGACGGCTCAGGCGAGCATGGGCAGCTTCGGCGCGCGCCGCTACCTGCTCGCCTATCATCCGAAGGGCACGGACGAGGGAAATTTTGGCGCGTTCGAGTTCGCTAGCAGTGATGGCTTCGGTCCTTCACGCGCGGCCCGGCACGGCTCGGCGATCGTGCAAGCGGTGCACCGGTTCGATGCCTTCTCTGCTCGCTTGATGCTCTCGACGTACTCCGGTCGCTTCGACAGCGCGGGCGTACTCAGGCTGGGGGACATCGAGAGCGGCGCCGTCGATCGCTACGCGACCTACGACTCCAAGCAAAATGGCTACTCGTCCCGCAGCCAGGTGGTCGCCGAGATCGGCAACACGCGCAATACCGTCGACGGCAAGCTGATCGACATGTGGCAAGCGAGCACCTTCTTGGTGCTGCGCGACTTGCAGTTGCGTTCGAACTTCACCGGTTCACTGACGAGCAGTGAAGGGGATTCGATTCAACAGCTGAACGGCGCGACCACGGTCGGTGGGCGAGGCGCGTACCGCCGAACGGTCTCGTTCTTGTCCGACCACGATACGCTGGAGGCCGGCGTCTACCTGCGCGCGGATCGCATCGAGCAGTCCCAGCACCGCCTTTCGTCGGTCGACGACCGCGTGACGGACGATGAACGGCACGCGGGCGTTCAAGCCAAGGTGGGAGCCGTCAATGCCGCCGGCTATCTGGACGCGAACCTGCACCCGATGCGCCGGGTCACGCTGCGCGGTGGCCTGCGCATGGATAGTCTGGGGTATCGCGCCGAGGATGACGCCAGCCCTGCTGGCGGCCAGGCTCGCGCTTCGCAGGGCGGGCAGCTCTCCAAGCGTGGCACGTTGGAAGTGCGACTATTTCGCGGACTGAGCGCGCTCGCCAGCTACGGCGAAGGCTTTCGTTCGCCGCAAATACGCAGCCTGTCTGCGGGAGAGACCACGCCCTTTACCCGCGTGGTGTCGATGGAAGGCGGGCTCAGGTATCAGGACACGCAACGCTTTCAGGCGGCGCTCGCCGTTTTTCGCACGAACTTGAGCGAAGATCTGGTCTTCGATCAATCCACCGCGCGCAACGAACGCGTGCCTGGCACCAACCGCACCGGCGTCACTGCCAACCTCAAGTCAGAACCGAACGACTGGTTCGTTTCGAGTACCAGCTTCACCTATTCCCGCGCCGTGTTCGACGGCAGTGATCAGACGTATCAGAGCGGTGAGCTGCTGCCGTACGTGCCGCAGCTCGTCGTGCGCTCGGACTTGGCGCTCACGCCCGAGCTCGGTCACTTCCTGGGCTACCCGGTGCAGAGTCATTTCGGGCTTGGGCTCACCTATCTGGGGCGGCGGCCTCTGCCGTACGCCGAGATGGGGCACGACGTATTTTTGGCCGACGCCAACGCGAGCGTCCGCGTCGGTCCCGTTCGCAGCGAACTCGCCGTCTATAACCTGCTGGGAGCCGACTGGTACGACGGCGAGTTCGTTTATGCCTCGAATTTCGGGGGCGGGGCGTCGCTGGTTCCCGCGCGGCACGTCAGCGTCGGCGCCCCGCGCACGCTGCTCTGGTCACTCACCGTGTTTCTTTGAAAATGGAGTGCTCGTCATGACGTTGAAGAAATCCGCGCGAACGTCGCGTCGAAGGCTGCTCGGCTTGGCGGCCTTTATCGCCTGCTCCGTCGGCGGACTCGGCGCTGCGGCACTAATCGAAGGTTGTAGTTCGCCGACCACCGGTGGCAAGCGTGTCGTGTTGCACACTCGCGTCAAGCTCGACCCGGTGAGCGCGCGCTCATTCACGACTGGTTTCGGCTGGAAGGTCACGTTGACCCGCGCCTTGGTCGCGACCGGCGATTTCTACTACTTCGACGGTGCACCTCCGCTCGCCGTTCACCGCCCACGTCGCGATTGGGAGTTCGCTCAGCGTTGGCTCGGGCTGGGCATCGCCCACGCTCACCCTGGGCACTACGAAGCCGGCAACGCGCTCGGACAGATGTTGACCCCGTGGAGCGTCGATCTATTGACAGATACCGCGGCGCTCGCTGACGGAGATGGCGTGACCGGTATCTATCGCTCCGCGAGCTTCAGCTTCAAGGCGCCGCCTGCGGGTCCGTTCGCGACCGAGCTCTTCGGCCACGTGGCGATCGCCGAAGGAACGGCGGAGAAAGAGGGCGAAGAGCTGCGGACCTTTCGCGCCATCGCGGATCTGACCGATCTGGAGGACAGCGTCGCCAATGGTCAGGTCGACGGTTGCGAGTTCGCCGAGACCGACGTCCAGAGCGATGGCACGGTGACCGCGAGCGTGAACCCCAAATTTTGGTTCAACCTGGTCGACTTCAGCGAGGCCAAAGTGGGGTCGGCTGAAGAGCCCTCGGAGTTCGAGGCCGGTTCGCAGCCGAAGATCGCCTTCGCGCAGGGCGTTACGCAGCTATCGGCGTACAAGTTTTCGTATTCGAAGCAATAAACGACGAAAGAGCAGACGATGAAACCAGCCTATTTATCGAGTGTCTTGAGGGGGCTAGGTATCGCGTTCGGACTGAGCGCGGCGGCGTGTGGTTCGAACGATCCGGCAGGTGAGGGCGGCACCGGCAAAATTGCATTCACGACGTGGGGTGAGGAGTACATCCAAGACGAGATCCCGGTCGACCCCGGGGACGGCTCCGGCTTCATCGACGGCTGGACGGTCAAGTACAGCAAGTTCTTGGTCAACTTCACCAAGCTCAAGGTCGCTGACGCTAGCGGAGCGACGGCGGCTGAGTTCAAAGGCTCGAAGCTGTTCGACAACCACGTCTCCGATCCGGAAGTGAAGTCGATCGTCGACTTCGACGATGTCCCGGCCAAAGCGTGGAACCGCGTGAGCTATCAGATCGCGCCCGTGACGGACGACACGGAGTTGGGCGACGGAGCCACGGCCGACGACAAGCTGCTGATGCTAGACGGCGGTTACTCGTTCTACGTGGAGGCCGCCGCGAGCAAGGGCCAGCTGACCAAGCACTTTACGTGGGGCTTCACCATCGCCACTCAATACAACGACTGCCACTCGGAGCAGGATGGCAAGGAGCAAGATGGCGTGGTCGTCACCAACAACGCCGCGATCGACGTGCAGCTGACGACGCACGGCGATCACCTCTACTACGATCGCTTGGAAGAGTCGCCGAACCCCGCGGTGAAGACGTCTCTCCGCTTCGACGCGCTCGCCGACGCCGACAAGGATGACGATGGCGAGCTCACGCTCGATGAGCTCTACGCCGAGCCGATCGATGTCAGCCGCTACAATCCGTCCGGGTTCGACACCCCGTCGTTCGGCGCGTTCGTGACCGAGCTTGCGCGAACGATCGGTCATTTTCGCGGCGAAGGCGAGTGCACCACCGTCGAGCTCAAGACTCCCTGAAGCCGTCGCGCGAGAGCGAAACCAGCCCCGCGCAGAGACGCGCCCAGTAAGTCGATCGGCGAGGAGCTCTGCGAGCTCCCGCGCGCACCAGGGCAGGCTTGCCGGACGCAAAGCGCGCCCGGGCCTGGAAGACTTAGACAGCGCTCGTTTTCTGCGAAATCGTAGAAAATTCGATCCGTCTGAGCCAGCGCCGCGTACCTATGTCGTCGCCGGAGTCGTGAGCGTTCGCTGACTCGACTCCGGGCTTGCCTTATCGGGAGAGGCAGCGCGCAGCGTTGCGCGCGGACGACCAAGCGATGCGGACCTTCATTTAGAGGAGTGCGACCACCATGACACTGAGCGATTTTAGTCGACGCAAGCTGCTCGTTCGTGCGGCTGCGACCGCGGCGGGGCTAGGCCTCGCCGTTTCGATCAGCGGCGCGACGCGCCGGGCGCAAGCGAAGGTCGATCAGGCCCCCGACCCGACTGCCGACAACGACACGCTGAACGCGCTGCTGACCGCGGAATACGACGCGATTGCGACCTACAGCGCGGGCGCCGGCATCATCGCCGGCGATTCGGGCACGCCGCAGGCAACGCGCGATGTGGTGACGGACGTCGCGGCTCACTTTCAGGACCAGCACCGGCAGCATGCTGCAGCGCTCGCCAAGCTGATCAAAGCCAACGGTGGCACGCCCGTCGCCGACTCGAAGCAGGCCAAGTTGCCCGCTTCTTTTCCCGCCGATGCGACGACCACCGACGTGATGAAGCTCGCCGCCGACAAGGAAAAGCACGCCGCGGTCGCTTATGTCCAGGTGATGAAGACGATCAGCACGCTGACGACCGCCAAGCTGGTCGCGGCGATCGGCGCGGTCGAAACGCAGCACTTCGTCGTGCTTTACCTGCTCGTCGAAGGGCTGATCCAAGCCAGCGACGGCACTGCCATGAACCCGACGCTAGTCGTGCCTGCCGCGTTCGTGCTCGACGTCGGAGCGAGCGGCACGACCAACCTCGAAAACTTCCCCGCGCTCGATGAGCTCTTGAAGCTGGATGCCGCATGAGCCGCGAACGCCAGCCACGAACTGCCAACCTACGCCAGGAAAAGACCATGAACGACCCCCAATCGAGCGACGAAGTGACGCTGACCTCCCGCGCGCCAAAACCCGCGCGCCGACAGCTGCTCGGCTCGAGCGCGGCGGGTGCGGCCGCGCTCGTCTTCGGCTTGGCTGCCGTCGCCTGCGGTAGCGACGACTCGCCCATGCCCGCCGGTGCTGCCGGCATGTTGGACGCGGACATCGAGCCGCTGAATGCCTTGCTCGCGGCAGAGTACAACGCGATCACGGCGTATACCGCCGGCGCAGGTTTGATCGCTGACGCGAAGGCTGCTGACCCGCTGTACGCCTTGCGAGAGGTCGTGACCGACGTCGCGGTCGCGATTCAAGCTCAGCACAAGCTGCACGCCGCGGCGCTGGTCGATGCCATCATCGAGCTCGACGGGACCCCGCTGAAGGAAGCGGACGTGGCGGCGAAGTTCGCGCCACCGGCAGCTCTGATCGACAATCCCACGATCAGCAACGTCCTGAAGTTTGCTGCTGCCGCGGAGCGCGGGGCAGCGGTCGCTTACAATCAAGTGTTGGCCGGGCTAGAGGATTCGAAGCTGCGCTTCTTGGCGAGCGCGATCGAGGGGGACGAGAGCCAGCACTTCATCGTGCTCGCGGCGCTCGTCCTCGGCTTGGCTGCACCCGGGCCGAACTTGAGCACGACCACGGCCGGCGAGGTCGTCCCCGAGGCCTTCGTCAGCACGATCGGCGCGCAGCCAGGGCTCGATCAGGGCGTCCCAGACTACTTCGCTTGAGCCAGGAACGGCGCGAGGACTCATGATGTTCATTGGACCGGTTACGGCGAGCCGCTGTTGCGCGCTCGCGTCGCTCCTCTCTTCGCTGGTATTGCTGATTGGCTGTGGGGATGGCGCAGGTGAAGCGAGCGATCAGCGAAGCCCCCCGGAGGTAGAGGCGATCCCAGATTTCAATGGTTGCACTCCGTCCGCGTACGAAGATCAGCGCGCGGCCAACGCCGCGCGCGTGATCGGCGTGGCCACGACCGGTCTCACGTTCACGCCCAGGTGCCTGCTGATTCGAATGGGTCAGACCGTGACGTGGCAGGGCGCGTTGACGGCGCATCCGCTTGCGGCCGGCAATCCAGACGACCCGAGCGCGGGCAGCGAGGGCAGTCCAATCCTCACGACCTCGAGCGGTGACAGCGTGAGCTTCACGTTTGCGAGTGCCGGTACGTTCCCTTATCAGTGCCAGCTGCACGCGTTCGGTGCTGGCAAGGGCATGGCCGGTGTGGTGGCCGTCACCGAGTGACGAGCGACTGCCGCTCGTCGCGTAGCGATCGCGGTAACGGGGCGTAGCGATCGAGCAACGGGAGTGGAAGTGTCGCGTACGGCTGTTCTGCGCCCGAGCACACCGCGCGCCGCTCCTGTTTCGTGCGAATTCCGGCGCAGATATGCTATTAGGGCGGCAAGCCGCACCTGGCCCGAGACGCCCATCGAACCGTCGCAGTGGGGCGCCGAGCAGCGCGGCAAAACCGTGCTAAACATGTCGATCGCCAACGCTTGCCTGCCAGGGCCAACGACTCGCGAGATTTTTCTCGTCCCCGAACGGGCGGCTGAATGCCGTAGTCTTAGCTCGCCCCCATGTTCGAGAGCCCGAGCGCGTGAACTCGCAAATCCTAATCGATGCCATCGTTCGCCAGACGATGGTTCTGATCGCGCAGCTGTCGACCGCCGATGGTGTGCGCTCACCGCTCTCCCACATCGCGGACGAGGTGTTCGTCGGGCTAGTCCGGGAGCTCGAACGTCAGAAGCTCGGCAAGAAGGTGATTGCCGACATGTTCGGGCTGGTGCTTCGCTCGTACCAGCAGAAAGTTCAACGTCTGAGCGAATCAGCGACCGCCAGGGGCATCACGCTCTGGGGCGCATTGCACGGCTTTCTCGTCGAACGGGAGTCTGCCAGCCGCGGGGAGCTGCTGCAGCACTTCAAGCACGACGAGGAGGGGAAAGTCCGCAGCATCTTGAACGATCTCGTCGAGAGCGGTCTGGTCAGACGAACTGGGACCGGCAAGGAAACGCGCTATCGAGCCGCCAACGCCGAAGAGCTGGAAGAGCTGGGGGCCAGTGACGCCGGGGATCTGGAAGAGACCAACGCCGCCTTGGTTTGGGTGCACCTTTATCCGGCCAGCCCGATCAGTCGAGAACGCCTCGCCGCCGTCGTCCCGCTGTCGGAATCCGCGCTCGACGCGGCCATCGCTCGGCTGGTTGCCGATGAGCGAATTCGCATCGAGACCCGGCCCGAAGGCGTGTACTACGCCACTGAGCGCTGCCTGATCCCCATCGGACAAGCTGCGGGCTGGGAGGCCGCCGTCGTCGATCACCACCGGGCGGTGTTGAAGGCGTTGGCTGCCAAGGTAGTGGGAGGCAAGCACGTATCGGCGGCCGCCGACGAGATCGGCGGGACCACGCTCTCCTTCGATCTATGGCCGGGGCATCCGCGTGAGCGCGAGGTCAGACAGCTGCTCGCGACGGTCAGGCGGCAAGTGGTGTCGCTCTGGGATGAGGTTGCAGAGTACAACCAAACGCATCGAGCGAAGTCCACCTATCAGGTGAGCTTTTACTGCGGTCAGAACCTGATGGATGAGGAGGAGAGCGAATGACCGCGCGCCAGTTTCTGAACGGGGTTCTGACCCTGCTCGTGGGCGCGCTGTTGCTCGGCTGCTCGCCGAAGGCCACCGAAGACGGCGACAGTCAAACCAACTGGCTCGAGGCGTGCCGAGAAGACAGCAAGTGCGCTAGCGGCACGAAGTGCTTGTGCGGCGTGTGCACGCGCTCCTGCAGCGCTGCCAGCACTTGCAGCAACGCGCTGCAAGGTTCGTGCGTGCGCGCCAATGAAGCCGGCGCGATCGCGCAGTGTGGCGGCAGCCCGCCGCCCGCACCGGGGCTATGCCTGCCGCGCTGCGATGCTGAGAACCCCTGTGGCAAAGGCCAAGCGTGCGTCGCGGGCACCTGCTCGCCGCTGCCCGTGGCCTCGGTCGAGGTCAACGTCGATATTGAAACGCGCCACCAGGATCTGGTGGGCTTCGGAGCTTCCGTCGCTTACGGCGAGGGACAGATCACCGCGCACCCGCAGCAGGCCTCGCTCTATCAGGCAATCTTTGCCGATCTGGGGCTGGATCTGCTCCGCTTCCGCAATCGCTTCGCCCACGCGGGAGATGACGACCTGACGACGGCCGGTGAGTTGGTCGCGGCGGGGAACGCCACCTCGGGCCGCGCGCTGGGGATATTCCTCAGCTCTTGGAGCCCGCCTCCCGCGCTCAAAGCAAATAGCGCGCTGCTCTGTAGCGGCAACGTGCAAACCTGCACGCTCGCAAAAACCAACGGCGTCTTCGACTACGCGGGCTTGGCTGACCATTGGCTGGCCTCGCTCGCGGCGTACGCGAAGGTTGGCCTCGTCCCCGACTATGTCGGGATTCAAAACAACCCCAACTGGATCCCCAGCTCTGCAGAGACGCTGGAGGCCTGTCGGTTCTTGCCTGCCGAGGGCACCGTCTCGGTGCCGGTGGGGCCGACGACCGTCAAAGTCACTTACCCAGGCCTTGCGGAAGCACAGACGGCCACGCTTGCCGCCTTTTCCACGCTTGCCAACCGACCGAAGCTGCTCGCACCCGAGACCAGTGACTTCGGTAGCGTGGCCGACTACCTGCCGAGCCTCGACCCCGCGAAGACCGACGCGCTCGCCCACCAGTTGTACGGCGTGAATCCGGCAGCGGTCGATTTGGACGCGCTGGCCGCCATGGGCAAGCTGGTCAGCCAATATGGCCGTCCGGTATTCGTGACCGAGATGCAGGCGGACGGCTTTGGTACCGCGCTGATGATTCACTACGCGACCGTGGTCGAGGGTGCGGCCGCGTATTTGCAGGCGGCCTTGACCGGTCCGGTCTCGGGTCCGCTGACCAATACTCAAGCTTTGGTCGGCATCGATCAGGCGACCTTCCGGCTTCAAGACCCGTACCATGCGATGCGACACTTCGCCGGCCACACCGATCCGGGTTGGACGCGCATCGAAGCGGCGGCTGCCAACAGTGGCCTGTTGGTCTCTGCGTGGCTCTCGCCGTCAGGTCAAGATTTGACCTTGGTTCTGATCAACACCCGCACCGTCGAGCTCAGCGCGCAGCTCAAGCTGCCTGGAGAGTGGTCGACGTCGGACGTGACGCGCAGCGTTTTCAGCGGCGTCGAGCGGTCGACTGCGCTGGGCGCCTTGTCCGGCCAGGGTGTGCTGAGGATGCCCCCCGAGTCAGTGGTTACCGTCGCGCTCTCGCGCTGAGCGCGAAAGCGCCGAAAAAGACCCGCTTCCACGCGGATCCCGCGGGGCTCGGCCCCCGTTTTCGGTTGACAACCAAAGGGCGTGGTCGACACGATGCCAGGCGGCGTGGTTGATCCTCAGCGTGCTTCGGCAATGGTTCCGGCGACGCTCGCCATTGCTTGGCTCGCATTTGCCTGCGAGCCCACGGTCGTCATTGGCTCGTGCGCCGGAGCATCCGCGGGCGAAGCAGGCGCAAGCGGGTCGGCCAACGAAGGCGCCGTCGGAGTGCCCTGGTCTACCGGCTTCGAGGACGGATTGTGCGGCTACCATTCCGCCCAGGGCTACTGCTACGGGCGCCACGGTGCCAGCCTCGAAATCGTTCAATCACCCACGCCGCACTCGGGTAAGTACGCGGCGGCCTTCACCGTCAGCGGGAACGCGATTGGCGCCGAGCGCAGCCAAGCCCGCTGCGTGCGTCAAGGTGCGATGCCCAAGTCGGCGTACTACGGCGCTTGGTACCTCATTCCCGCGGTGCAGATCAGCGATGGCAACTGGAACTTGTTCCATTTTCTGGGCGGGGTTTCCGAGGGCGATTCCCACGCTTTGTGGGACATTTCACTAGCCAACGACGCCGACGGTGCGCTCGAACTCTCGGTGTTCAACTTCCTGACTGGCTCACACCCGGCGCTCTCCGGTGTGCCGCCGATCCCGATTGGTTCTTGGTTTCACATCGAGATTCAAATCGTTCGTTCGGCGCAAGCGAACGGTGAGTTGACGGTCTACCAGGACGGCGTGGTCGCCCTGCACCTGACCAACTTGATCACCGACGATACGGATTGGGGTCAGTGGTACGTGGGCAACTACGCGCGGACGCTCGTGCCCTCATTGTCCACGGTCTACGTCGACGATGTCACGATCCGTGAGGAGCGGTGAACCCCAGCGTCGTGTCCGGAGTCGTCGGGCTCGCGCTGCTGCTCCTCGCGGGCACGGGCGCGGCAGAGAGCGGTGTGCCTGTGCAGCTTGGCTGGCAAGCACCCGCCAATTGCCCGCAGGAGGCGCAGGTCAGGCAAAAGCTTCGAGATTTGTTGGGTGCCAGCGCGGGTGACGCTGCGCCGAGCCGGCTGCGCGCTGAAGGGCAGATCGAACCGATCGGCGATCGGTTCCGGCTCACGCTGAACATTCACTACGACCTCGTGAACGCCACGCGGGTCGTCCAAGCCAGTTCGTGTGAAGATCTCAGCGGCGTGGCCGCCGTCACGCTCGCGCTCTTGTTCCGGGCCGAACACAGCTCGAACGCACCGTTGACAGCGAAGGACCTCGGCGGAGCTTCGGCTGCTGCGGGCGCGGAGAGTCGCTCGGTCGATGGCGCACAGGATCGCTCGCGGGCAGCGGAGGATCGCGCATCTGGCGGGGACAATCGCTCAGCCGCAACGGAGACCTCGCCCGAGAAGCGGGCAGCCGATGAGCACGTTTCGGCGTCCGAGTCGGGTGGCTCCAAGCCTTCGAGTTGGCAGTTCGTGTTTCGCGTACCCGAACTTCGCGCCGACGTCGGAGTGCTGCCCGAGCCGAGCTATGGCATCGGTCTGGCGGCTGGGTTTCGTCAGGATGCGTGGCGCTTCTTGGTTTCCGGAACGTTTTGGCTAGCGCAGGAGTACACGCCGGGGCCGTTCGTCGGCTATGGCGCTCACTTTGGCCGCGTGAGCGGCGAGCTCTCCGCGTGCCGCGGCTTTCGCTTCACTGGTTTCGAACTCGCGCCCTGTGTGCTGCTGTCACTGGACGACGTTTCGGCGCGCGCTACCGGGGTAGGCATTTCCTCGACGAACCCCTGGACCGCCTGGGTGTCGATGGGGGCTGGCCTCCAGGGGCTGTGGCACCTCAATCGCAACACGGCCCTCGTTTTCGGCCTCAACGGCCGAGTTGCGACGTCGAAACCGCGTTTCGTCAGCGAGGGCGTCGGAGAAGTGTCTCAGGTGGGGCCCGCCGCGCTGGGCGTAGTCCTGGGGTGCGAGTGGCTCCTATGACAGAAAAAATCGGCTGGCATTGGCAATAATTCTCGGTCGCGAGTGGATTTCGTGACGGCATGAACCACAGCCGGTCACTGCGGTAGTGAAGGACAGATGAGCGGACACGACCTGGTTGCTTCGGCGCCGCTTTCTGGCCCCGGCCCGGTCCAATCTGACCGGCCAGCCCTCGTGCAGAATTTTCCCGCTGTCTATCGTGATTACTTCGATTTCGTTTGGTCGTGTACGCGGCGGCTTGGGGTCAGCGCAGCGGCAACCGACGACGTCGTGCAGGAAGTGTTCATCGTGATCCACGCCAGGCTCCACACGCTCGAGCGACCCGCGGCCCTGCGCAGCTGGATCTACGGCGTCGTGCGGCGCGTCGTGAGCGCGCACCACCGCGCGCGGCGCTCCAAGCTCGATGCGGAATCGCCGTTCGATTTGGCTGAATTGCCGGGACCCCGCCAGCCAACTCCGCTCGATCTTGCCGAGCAAAATGATCAAGTGAAGCTGCTCTGGAGCGTGCTCGATGAGTTGGACGATGACAAGCGAGAGGTGTTCGTGCTCGCGGAGCTCGAGGAGATGACGGCTCCCGAAATCTCGGAAGCGATCGATATCCCTATCAACACTGCCTATTCGCGGCTGCGCGCCGCCAGGCAGGCGTTCAACGAGGCGCTCGCACGTCGCGCTGCGAGAGGAGACGTATGTCGGACTTGAGTTCAGGCGGCAAAGAGCTCGTCGAGGCGGGCAGGCAAGCCCACCGCCCGAGCGCTGCGGATCGGGAACGCGTCCTTTTGGCGCTGCGGGCGCGCTTGGGCGATGCCGCGCTGCTCGCAGCCGGCCTCGAGTATTCCCCGCTGGCAGCCGGCGGCGCGGGGGCGTCGCGCTCGAAGTTCATCAAATGGGGCTGGGTCGCTCCTACGGTGCTGGTGACCGGCGCTTTGTGGGTCGTGCCGCGCATCTGGCAGGGCGGCGAGAAAGCCGTGCCTGCGCCGAGCGCGAGCGCGGTGAGCGTAGTGCCGAAGACTGCCGCCGCCGTCAGCAGCGCGCCGGAGGTTGCTCCGGAGGCTGCTGCAGAGGTTGCGCCGAGTCCGAGCGCGCTCCCCGCAGTCGCTTCGAGCCGCACGGTCGATGCGCAAAAAGCTCTGCCGCGCTCGCGCGATGGCTTGGGCGAAGAAGTGGCGCTGCTTTCACGCGCGGAGACCGAGTTGCATGCGGGGCGACCGGCGAAGGCGCTGCTTGCCCTCGCCGAACATCAGCGTAAGTTTCCGCGCGGCGCGCTCGCCGAGGAGCGCACAGCCGCACGTATCCAAGCGCTTTGCGCGCTCGGCCGTAACGACGAAGCGAACGCTCAGCTCAAGCAGCTCTTGCACATCTCGCCGAACTCAGCCCACGAAGAGCGCGCTCGGCAGGCCTGTCGCGGGGCGCGGGCTGCGCCCTGACGGGTTAGTCGGCCGCTCCCGTGCTGGCGAGCGCGAGCGTGCGTTTGATCGCCCGGCGTGAGAACCAGTACAGCACCGCGGGCAGCAC
>Ga0247760_1001492_pt1 | contig 21506 bp, 22 predicted proteins | sample UWRJL171409R4_FD_179936 | JGI IMG/M metagenome (GOLD analysis project Ga0247760, IMG submission 179936) | Plant litter microbial communities from Arlington Agricultural Research Station in Wisconsin, United States - UWRJ-L171-409R-4 | ecosystem: Environmental > Terrestrial > Plant litter >... | reverse complement strand
GGGGGGGTAGGCCGCGAAGGTGAAAATGCGGGCCTACAGTAATTGATCAGTCTCAGACTATCCGTCGGTGCCGCTGAAATGCTGGCTACAGTTCAGGCCAAACGAGGTACCTGCGGTCTCGTGAGCCTCATGCGGGGTAACAGAGGCGAGGGAGTTCGCGAGATTGATTCCGTCATCTCAGGCGGCATATCGGCTGTTCCGACAAGGGGTGCTCTTGCTGCAAGGAGGAAGCACGTGCGCGTTGCCAACACCAACCAGGGCACTGCTCGCCCTACGGACCGGGAAAAGTCTCTAGAAAAGTGGGGTTGCGGCTCCAGCTGCCTATCAAGCCGTATTCTCAATGCAAGGTGCCCAAAAAGGGAGGCATTACTGCAAGCCACCATTTCTGTGGGTTGTTTCTTGCCGCGTGCAAGCCCAAATCCCTCAGCCATTGGTCGGGTGCCCAGAGCAAGCCATGTTGGCTGGGTGTTTTCAGGGTCAAGCTGGCCCCCTCACAGGGAGGCTGCATTTCGGTGTGGTTGCACGGAAAAATACCCTGTGGTGTGCCCTGGCCTCCGACCGTCTTGGCCTGCGCCTGTTGCCGCCCGCCTGACTCAGGAGGAGGCCTCGACCTGGGGTACCTAACAGAAGCGTCCAGCAGGATTCGAAGCCTGGATACTCGAGTCTCGAGATTGCTGCTTTGTTTACTCCTTCTCTCAGTATACGCGACATTCACACACACACCACCCATACAGTATTGAACCCGATGACGGATAACTTGCAGGTACCGACAGACTCACCTTTCAAGGCGGATTGGACACCACCGATTTTTGGCACCCAAGAGTCGAATATCGCGCTCGAGGTTTTCCAGAACGCGCTCAACTACCAAGAGCACTCGGATGTGGAGGTCTTCGAGTCAATCAAGACAAAAGAGTGTGCGTATCCCTGGCCCCTTAAAAGACAAGTACGAGCTGCGCTAAAAGTCCCGCAGCTTGGAGCAGCCAGGTGGGCGACACAGGAGCTCTTGCTCGCATCCACAGTTTCCTTGATGCCCAACCGACAGAAGAAGGGAGATTGCTGGCGATGTATGTTCCTCAATCACAGATGTGGTTTAGCTACCCAAATGGAGTTTGCTGACTTAGCTTTGCCTGCTTTCTAGCTTCGTCAAGCTGAAGCGAGAGCCCAGGACAACTTTCAAATACCAATGCTCCATATCTCGGCCAGTCCTGCAAGCGTTGCTTTCCGATGCCGGCCTGAATCCCGGCTTCTTGCCCGATCTCTCTGGGCGATCTGATTACTGGGCCCCAAACCTCCTCAGACAGTACAGCAACAATGGCAAGCGGGCTGTGACATCCATTGGTAAGAGCAGTAGGGTGATACGTAGGATTGATGACTCGTATACTAACACTTAATCCAGAGTACTGGTGCCAGCACTCTCGTTGGCGACTGAACGTCTGTCCAGCACCATGTTCAGTCTACATGAGGTTCGACAAGGTCCAGAACAAGACGTTCTACCTCATCGCCGTCGGCGAGACAGACAACATCACAGATTCAATTCGGCTTGATCTGCAACGATTCGGGGGCTCTCAAGGCTCGCGACCGGTCGACGATCCACTGCGCTTGCACGTCCGAACGGCCTTCTTGTCGTTTGAGCAATCCAAGCAACCCCTGATGGATGTTCGGGGGCTACTGTTCGAGCAGCTGGACGAAGTCGACGTATACACCCACGACCAGCGATCGAAGGACCAGCTTCTGGTGGTGACCAAGAAACTGCATCTTGTGTCCCAAAATGCAGACTGTCTCATCGGCAGCGCTGATCACGCAATCTCCATCGCCAGGAAGATGGCCGAGTGCTGCGAAATTATTCGGCGGGAGGCATCGAGGAAGGAGCCGGCGCCGTCCTACGACCACATCCGCACCGTCATCGTGTCGATACAGTACACCCGAAACTGGCTACAGACGTACAAGTCCCGCAAAGAGACCGCCATGAACCTCGTGTTCAACTTGGTGACACAGGCGGACAGCGTCACGACGCTTACGATATCACACGACATGAAGCGCGATAGCGCCTCGATGAAAGCAATCGCATTCCTTACCATGACCTTTCTGCCAGCGACAGCTGTGGCGGTACGTATATGAAACCGCTCTCGATAAACGAAAGAAGCTGACCAAGACTTGATACGCAGACCGTGTTTGGTGCTGGCATATTCGACGAGCCTGAGGGCCTTAGGGTGGACCTCTTGATTGGCTACGTCGTCGCGTCGCTGGCACTGACGATGTTCACTCTCATTGTCTGGAGATATGGCAAGCAAGTCAAGGCCTTCATCAACTTCCAGGGCGTCAGGAGTATCAAGTTCCGCAACCTTGCCCTCAATAGCGCGAAGATCCCGGATGAAGAAGCAGTAAGCGGATTCAATCACCCTATTTTGCTAAGCCTCGGCCATCAACATCAGAAAATTCTTGTGAAAACTGGCACTAACATCTTAGCAGACTGGCACCAAAGTAATCGAGGGAAAAGTGTCATCTGATATGACCGTCACCTCCTCGAAGAACCCGAAGGTTCAACTTGACCCCTCTATGATGGCACTTCGTGACCGCAGCACGTATGGAGGGATGCAGATTCTGTGATCACTGCCTGATGATGTGAATATTTTATTGGGTATAGGTACTGTGGCCTGTAGATAAGAGCATAAAGCTCCATGATAGCCCTGAACGGCGAGTTACATGCCTTCATCATCAAGTTGAAGATCACGGACGAGATCGAGAATGCGGGCGCTGAGCCAATCCTTCGACAGAACCAAGCCACAGTTATTCGACAGCCGTCTCCCGGCGCCGAAATCGATCTTTCTTCCTCGTAGATCTGTGATGTTGCCACCGCGCTCCGAAAAGATGAGTTGGGCACCCGCGTGGTCCCAAATATGGTTATCCACAGGCTCTCCTCGTCGTGGAATGCGGACCAGGAGATCACCGCCGCCCAAGATGAGCGCGACGTATTTGATATGAGACGACCACACATCGGTTCCTGGAAATTTTGATCCTAGTATAGTTGCTAGATGGCCGACGAGGTCGAGCCGGCAGGACGTGTTCATCGAAGACTCGACAAAATGAGGGCCTTCGCTCGCACCTTCACCAGTCGGCGGTTGGAATTTCTCAAGGGTACGGGGTTTTCGAAGAGACCCGTCCCCGATAGGACGAAGCAGCGCGCCTTGCCCACGTTCAGCCGAGACCATGAGCCCATATCCCTCGTCATCGACGACCGTCTCCTGAATCATTACGGTATCGGGTCTCAAATTCGGGCATCCCACCACTCCAATCTCTTCTCTCCCGTCCACCAACAGCGCGAGCGATACAGCAAACTGCTGCCCCTTGAGGAATGCCGCCGTGCCGTCAATCGGATCCATCACCCATACCCGTCCTGTCGGCCCACCAGGATCGCGGCCAAGATCAATAGAGTCCATCATTTCTTCCGCTGACGCCGGGCTCGCTAGTAGGGCGTCGCTCTGAGCATCTTGCAGCCGCGCCGACGAAACCAGCTCCCATACGCGATCCCGGAGGTGACAGTCTTGTCGCAAAGCTTCGGCACCTTCTTCGCCAACGAACCGGTCGGTCGGAAAGGCAGAATGTAAGGCGCTGATCATCAAAGCCTGTCCGGCAAAGTCGGCGATGGTCACGGGCGACTTGTCGGTCTTCGTCATTTCGCCCTCTCTGCCCGCCAGCACCTCCCGCATGACGCCCTTAGCGAGAACCGACACTCGTTGGACGGCGAGCTCGGCGACGAGCCTTTCTTGCGAGTAGCATGACCGGTCCATTGTTTATTCCGCGTCGGCGGGGGGCTTCAGAGATAGGGAGGTTACGCCGAGGTTATCTGGAACCCGTGTCGTGCAACAAGTTCAGATAGTGCACTTTATCAGTGCCTGGCCTGCGAGTGCCTGGAGAGGGGTATGGATTACCTAATCATTTCTAGGCGGATACATTGGATGTGGGCCTTGTCTTAATTGGCACTAGCGTGGTTGCACAAGAGAGCAGAGGGGATCATGTCGTGCTGAGTGGGAGCCAACTTACGTGAGGACGAAGAGGTGCGGGCACGTGGCGGGAAGCTTGTTGAACGCCAGCGAGTGGTTAGCGCTGAGAGACTAAATTCCGTAGCCGGTGATATTGATGTCGCTTCCAGGGTGGAGGTTAGGAGGGGCCGGGAGAGCAAAGGAGACGATGGAGACCGCCGGGGTCTGTGTTTGCGGGCTAGTCCCAAGAGGAGGCGTGGTTCGACCCTTGCAGAGTGTTGGTTTTGAGGAACTTCACATACGTAGTTTTGGGGGTTGCGCTGGGACTGTGGAAATGCGATACTTGGAATCCGTGTCGGAGGTGTGGATGGTCCGGTATTCTCTGTTGAAGACGATGATGCCGTTCGCGACGGGCCGGTCGAACTCAGCGCATATTTGGGCTTCGTTCAGCTCCATCTGATAGTCTCGGATGAGCGAATTGTGGATTGGGGGGCGACGGGACTGTGACTGCTTGGCGTACAGTGGGAATCCAAGTTGTTGTTAAAATACACTTGCAGCTCGAAATCTGTCATCCTGACCGTTTTCAGGCGGGACCGAGCCCACCCCACACCTTTGCCCGCCAAGCATTCGGGGGGCAGGGGTCGGGGTGATCTTTCCCTCTCTCATCGGAAGAGCGAGAAAATGGAACACAGCCCCGAGTTGAGACTTTCTATTTTTTTTCCCCAGCGCATCGGGAGCCGACATAGGCAACATCTCTCGTGAAGCCTGAGATACAGCATGCCGACTGCGCTGCAAACCCATTGTAATTACAGTATTCTTCCAGCGACAATCATCCACGCCATGCACCGTCCCCGCGAAAATCCAAATGCCGATATTCATAAATCTAAAAACGTGCGCGCCACCCAAGCCAAAACTCCCATTCATCCAAGGAACCCTCAAGCTTCGCAGCAATTGCAGCAATCGCGGCAATACAAGCAATCGCGGGCATCGCAAGCACCGCAAACATCGCAAGCGTTGCACGCGCGCCCCAACCTCCCACGGTCCTCTTCCATCTCCTCTTCGTCAGAGCTCATCTTCGTCAGTGCTTCCACGGCTATTCTCTCTTGCGGATCTAAGATTCTAACCATCGCAAAGTTAGCACAGATGCTCAAACCGCAACGCCAGGTCGCCGTGTCATGAGTACTCACTGGGCTGCATTTCCATCTGAACGTCTCTCCTCCGCTTCCGCGCACTGTTCGCTTTCACGTTCACCCTCTCGGTCCCCAGCCAGAGTCTCGTCGCTCTCCATGTCCACGTCCGCGTCCGGGGGCAAGTCTCGGCGCAAGTCTTGGCCCAAGTACCGATCGAAGAATCGGCGCAAGTCCCGGTCTGCGTGACGGGCCTCTTCCTCAGGACGATCAATCCTAAACCCGTCACTCATCACCTCACTCACAGCTATCCCATCCGCAAACCCCCTGATCTTCACCCAAAGATGATACTCCCCCTCCCCCACCCACTCCGCAATCCTCAGCAACCCCTGCTGCTGCTGAAAGCCCTCAGGCCACTCAAACCACCAACCCGCCTTCTCCTCCGTCGCCACCACCACCGTCGTCCCCACCAAGCCTCCCTGCACCTCTCCCTGTACCGGACAGGGGGCCAGCAGATGCTTGATGGGCGGCAGAGTCACATTCTGCGGCGGCGCCTCCAAACCCAACATAGGGGCCAACTTGAACCCCTGCTGCGCTGGAATATCATCCCGTGGCCGCGGTGCTGTCCCCGCTCGCACGAGACAGACCTCCGCCCGCATGGAAATAGGCGCGAGCCTCAGGCCGACTCCCTCCGCGGCGGGCACTCCCCACTTGTGGTCGCCGCTCCAGCGTGTACCGCCGCCGCCGCCGTGTCCGGACTTGTCGGTGTGCACGGCGGCGACGACGACGGGCGGGTTTCCTCCCGTCGGGTTCCAGCACTTATCGCCGTAGTAACCGGGGGTTCCGTCCGCGTGTCTACCGCCGGTGGCGTAGCGGACGGCGACGCGCGGGACGGAGATGGTCCCTTCCCCTTGCCCTAGGCGGGGTTTGTGCAAGACAGCCGGCAGGTAGATGGTGAATTCCGAGGTCGTGGCCAAGGAGGGGGCGTTTCGGAACTCGATGGGGCCCCGGGGTTCGAGCGGGGGAAGGCTGAGGTTCGCAGCCATACCTGTACCGAGGGGGGGCAAGGGCAGGTGCGGCCGCGGGCGCGGGGGAGGCGGCATCGCGGCGGGTGTGTGCGGCGGCGGTAATCGATGCTGTCGGTGCGGGGGGGTCATCGCGGCGTGCGGCGGTTGGCACCGTACGGCCGGAGGCAAAGATGTACAATAGGTACCTTATGATATGTGACTTGCAAGCGATGTTTCTATCCGTCAGTATGCTGCTTCTTTGCTAGGACTGCGAGCGACGCGAGAGAGAGAGAGAAGAGGATGCCCAGAAAAAACAAAATGCGAGAACTTATATACCGCTGAGAAATAAAACCGGAACTAACTTTGGTTGGGGGAGACAGACTTCGCGATGGCATCGCATACTTTCGCGATATCATGGCAAGTGTGGGCCCGCAATGCCAATGTGAACTTAGTGTCGCGGCGGCATACGTCCATCCAGTGGCCCTGCTGCGCATTGGATGGGGCAGTCTGAAATCATGGGTGTTGTTGGGTGGGGTAGGAATGCTTGGCCGGTGGGATGCGAGGACCTGCTGAATGCTACTGCGAAGGACCATCGGAATGCCAGATGGCCTTTTTGAGATGCAGCAAGGTGTTTTAAATATTTATGTATGTGTTTTCAGAATGGGAGGTGGCCTGTAATAACGAGAGTTTGGGCGGTCTTTGGAGTAAGAAGGCAGTCTTCACACTGGCTCAGGGGTCCCTTTCTTTTGCCCCGAGCCTTCGTAGATAGCCACAACTTCCCAACCACACCAACAGGGGATGTGGACGGCAGGGCTGCGTGGGAACGATAGCTACCGCTGTCGTTTACCATCTGATGCTGAAATAGCAGGGCTTGTGATGATTCGAAAATGGCCTCATTAATATCGAGAGAGATCCCGTTCGCATCGTGGGAGGTCTTCGTTGCCTTATAACAGAACGGCCGTCATAAAATGCAGGGGCACCTCTTTCCATGGTAATAAGACCTCTAGCGATGGTAGGAACTCGTCTTTGATATTGGGGGTACGGAGGAAATAGAGTTCTCTACTTGTAGCTGTATTTCATATACCGCTGAATCGCTATACAAAACACATCCGCTCGGCCACCCTTAGGCCCCAACCAATCAGCTGTTTTTATGACCTAGTCCTTTCAGCTTTTCCCACCCGCTACGAGCTCTGTCACGGAACCCGCGCTTCTTCTGCTTCTTCTTGTTAGCTGCGATGCGAGCAGCGACTTCGGCTTCGATGCCACTCCATGCCGTGGAAGTATTGTCCCATTCTGCCTCTCCGAATTGAGCCCGGTTGTAGACGTTGGCGGGCGCAAGATCGAAAATCTTCTCATGATCCTCCAGCCCTGAATCTGTACGCCGAAGCGGTGAGTTAGTACTGTATCAGCAGAGACAGCAGAGAACTGGGGACTTGGTAAGTGCTCACCGGTTACTGGTATATTTTCCCGAAAAACATGACTGATGTACGGCGCCCTCATGACCTTGATGATGCCGTCGTTGTCCGGGCCAGTCGGTCCAAACCCAGGGGTATAGCTCCCACTGCTGCTGCTCTCACCTTTGCTGCTCTCACCCTTGCTGCTCTCACCCTTGCTAATCTCACCCTTGATACTCTTACCCTTGCTACTCTCACCTTTGCTAATCTCACCCTTGATACTCTCACCCTTGCTGCTGCTCCCGCCTTTGCTGGTCTTCCTGGCCCTCCTGCCGGGCCTCTCATCTTTGGCCTGACTGCCGTCGCCGTAGGTGTCATATGCTTTGACAGTGGGGTCGTAGTATACAATGACCTCGAAGATGACGGGCCTGGCCGTGTATGTCTTTCCGATTCCAATCTTGAATTGTGGCATCCACTCCTCAAAGAGATACCTCGTTGGCATGATTCCGGGGAACTGGAAGTACAGGAAGCCGTCGTACAAATCATCTCGTTTCACGATAGCCCCAGAAAAGTTGCTCTGCATGAAGTTTCCGGAGGGCTCGAGGACGCGTCTAAACTTGGCGTTGTCACTGATCTCGACGGGCATCGCAACAATTCTCGCTCTGTATTGGGACAACACCCTCGGAATGTCGGGGCCGACGAACATGCGCACCGTTGGCGGTGGGTACATCTGAAGGTGTGTCCTGGCGAGCAACGGCGGACGGATGAACCATTCGATGTGCCACTTTTTCGGCATCCGGACTTCCACAATAATTGTTGAGCCTCCGTCGCTGGCCTTGTCCTCGGGCGGGTCTCGGGTACGTTCGTCCCCCGGAGGGTTCTTGTCGGGTTCGTCTTTGGATGGATCTTGGGCGGGCGCTTTGCCTTTGTCTTTGTCTTGGGGCGGATTCTGGGAGGGTTCGTCTTCGGACGGATCGTACGCAGGCGCTTTTCCCTTGCCTTTGTCTTGGGCTGAGCTCTGGGCTGGTGCTTTGCCTTTGCATTTCGGAGAGCTCTGTCCGGGCGAGTCTTCGAGAGTCGGGTTCTCTTCGAGAATTGGGTTCAGGGCTGACGCTTTGCCTGTATCTTTGTCTGTGGAAGAGCTCTGGGATAGCAACGCTGTGAGGTTCAGTTTAAGAGCTGGCGCGTTGCTTCTGCTTCTGGACTTGAAATAGCTCAGAACTGGCGCTTTGCCTTTGTTTTTGGAAGCGCTCTGGGCTATCACGCGCTTGAGAGCCCGGTTCTCCTCAACAAATGGGTTCACGGAGCTCTGGATTGCCGGGTTCTCGCGAACTGAGTTCAGGTCTGGCGCTTGCAGGGGTGGCACTTTGCGTTTGGTTTTGGTTTTTTCGGAATAGGGCTCAGTTGGTACCGGTCTGGGTCTTCCGCTGTCTTGAAAGGATCTCCGAGCCAGCATGGCTTTTAGAGTCGGGCTATTCTCGGAGACTGGGGCTAGGGCTGGCGTTTTACCTTTGGCTCTGCCTCTGGCTCTGTCTCTGAGAGGTTTCAGGGCTGCCAAGGTTTTGAGAGTTGGCTTACCCTTGAGAACTGGTGCCAGGGCTGGCGCTTTGCCTTTGCCTTTGTCTCTAGGAGAGCTTAGGGATGTCGAGGCTCTGAAAATTGGGTTCTGAAGAGTTGGGCTCAGAGCTGGCGCTTTTCCTTTGCCTCTGCTTCTGGGAGAACCCAGGGCTCTCGAGTTTCTGAGGGCCAGGTAATTGACAGTTGGGCTCGGAACTGGCATCTGGCGCTTGCGGACGCTCGAGTCTAGCAAGTCCTCGAAAATCGGGAAAAGATTCTGGGCTGGCGCTTGATCTTTACCTTCTTCTTGGGGATAGCACTTGAACAACAAGTCTTCGTAAATAGGATGCAAGTCAGGAGCTGGGGCTTTTCCTTTCCCCTTCTCTAGCGATTTCTCGAAGATCGGGTGCCAGTCATGAGCTGGCGCTTTGCCTTTGCCTTTGCCTTTGTGTGCGGAAGGGCTCTGGGATAGCAAAGATGAAAGAGCCGGGTTCATGATTGGCGCGTTGCTTCTGCTTCTGGACCTGAAATAGCCCGGGGCTAGCTCTTTGCCTCTGTCATCGTCTCTGGAATAGCGATGGGCTGGCGCGATGCCTTTGCCTTTGCGCGGGTATTTCGCCGGCTCCCGTTGCTGGACAGAAGTAGTCATTCTTCATAGGGTACTGTGTTTGCTAATCGATAATGTTTGGGGTGAAATGAAGGCAACCTGATAGCAGATGCGAAATGTGTGGTGGTCGAGCGTGGAAAAAACGGCAACGGCACGGCCCGGTCGGAATTGAAATCGTATGCGGCAGGTCGGCTCCTTCCCGAGCTTAAACTGATCGTGGCTCGCGTGATAAGCGGTCATCGACATTTCGAGGCACCGGGAAGGCGCCCCGTACTTGCCAAACAATCCATTTCGCCTCAGGTAATATGTGCCAAGACGAAACGTCTGGCCTCTTTCCAAATATATGGATGTCTAGCTCCCCCTTTTCCGGGAAAAGACGGGGATGAGTTCGTCTTCCTGGGCTGTCGCCCACCGAAGGCTCATTGCATCTGCCCTGCACCTGAAGGAAGGTCAACAAACTGGTCGGACCCTCAGCAACCCCCCTTACGCCCCTTTGGATCGGCAACACCTTTCAACCAGCATGGCGGAACTCCTGGCCTCGTGAAACCCTAACTCACCTCGCATTCGCCCAATGGATCGTTCCTTCCTTTCGGCGTGCCCCAGCAGATCTGCCCTGATGAAACTGGAGCACCGCTTGTCGAGCAGGGGACCTTGACGGGCTGCTTGATCCTTGCCGCGGCGTGATTGGCAGACATTCCCCTATTCAAAGTAAACAAACCCCTAGACGTGGAATGCAACAATTGTACTGTGGCCACCGCGATGGCCTTGCAGTCAAATACCTGCCATTGCTAGTCGTTTGCATCAGCCGCGTGTTTGAAGAGCAAAATGAATGTAAGAAACCCGTAGCCGTTGCAACCCCATCAATACATCCCAAGGTAACGCCCCACTTTCTGCCTCGGCGCCGTGTCCGGAAAGTGGAGACCGCTTCAATCACCGAGTGAGGTGCGAACGGAAGAAAATCCCCATTGATACCGATGAAGTACTGCGCCGCAGGCTACAGAGCACCAAGACGCTGACTCCAAGAGCCCCCCACGCAATCCAAAGGCATCAACCTTTGGCAAAAACCCAACAGGATCCCTAAATAGCCCTAGCACTTCTCATTCGTAGTTCTAGGCGCATTAATATAGCCGATTTCCTCCTCTCTGGGCGATACCACCACCCCTGGGACAGTCGCTCTCGCCCCGATCATCAGCCCCGCCTGGGCGAGCGCCCGGATTCCGTGCTCTGGGCGCAGGAGACGTTCACGATAGGGCATGACAAAGTTCTCGGTCTCGTGACACCTCTCTGTCGGACGTGACAGGACCGGAAAGGACTTGAAGATGGTCGAATATAAAGTACGGACAACCGTTGCGTTGGCCTCTGTACAATAACGCGAATGGAAGGTGGCAGGGAGATTGTAGTCCGGTAAGAGGATGAAAATCTCGGCCTTTGCCTTGAAATTGGCAATCTTGAAGTTAATCGTCCTTTGGTCGAGTGCATTTCCTGCATTCATTCGTATGGTTGGTGCTGGGGTTATTTTCTGGGATCCTACCGCCAATGGATGAGGATAGACGACAAACTCCACCTTGATAATTCGGCTCATCTTTCTGTCCAAGATGAGTTTTTGCTCGGAAGAGGTGATTGACAGATAGGTGCAAGATTTTGCGTAGTGCAATGGAATGGAGTTTCAAGAAAGCTGCGTTGGATTTCCAAAAGGGATCTGCACCTTCATGTATACCACTTCCTATAGAAACATTAGAAAGACAGAAGGTACAGCTTTCCTCGTAACTGAAAGAAAGATATTCATCAGGTGTGCCCGGCGTTTTCCGACATGTCACATTGTGACACATTCCGTGGTGACATGGTGGAGGATTCGTGGAATAGCCTCGGTGCGATGTGATGCCGTATTCTGAATGGCATTATCCAAGATACTTGTAGCACCTCTCCAGTGGCTCAACCACCTTTTCCACCATGAGTTTTCTCCACGATCCGTCGCTTAGCAACGTCCTGCATCCAGCTAAGCACCACTCCACGGCTTCTGTGTAGTCGGCACCTGCCTCGTCATTGACATCTTTCAGCCACTCTAGCGCAGCGATCAGGTCCAGAGCCGCCCGCATTTGCTCCTCCCCTATCCCACCAGGCAGCACCAAACGGCTTGGATGATGCTCAATCGCGCGCCCGAAGCAGAGTTCGAGCAGTAATATCCCCAAGCACGCAATACCTGCCACGTCATGGCCACCAACAGGGGTGCTCCCAGTCCATGGGCCATCATGAATGGAGGGGAGATTTTGGTCAAATTGGGTGATGATAAATGGCGAGTCTAGACTTGGTATCCCCGGCCCAGGAGTAGATGTATGGAAGTACACGCAACGCTTGTCCCATGACATCTGGAGCCAAGCTGTGTCCTTGAGTTGGACGAATGAAGATGCAAGTACAAGGGATAGGCGATAACGCTGACGCCGTGTCAAGGGCGGCTTCTCTGAGCCGAAGATGAGACTGGCAAGGCTGATGTGCGGATGTTGGGCGGGCGTAACTGGGTTGGGGTGGATGGCGAAGCGGATATCAGAGTCTGCCGGCGCGAGGTATCCAAGAGGATCTGAGTTTTTAGATGATGTGGACGGTGCTTCGATGTCGAGTGCGTGGCAGAGATCAGTGATGATATTGAGTGTATCTACGGGCGTATGGATGGAAGGAGGAGGAGATGGCGGGAGGGCTGGTATAATTGATGGTGGTAGAGGATGCTTGGCGGAGGCTATATGGGCTTGTTTCCTATGATTTGTTAGTCCGTGTGGAGAGGAGGTTTGCCATGGATAGTGCATTGCCATACATTTTCCGCGTCGTAGCCGCTGGCCCTGTGGCGAGTACCGTCTTCTGTTCTTGGCTTGCTCCGAAACGCACCGACTTTGATACTGGCTTCGTGTGACGCTGCTGTGTTGTCGTCGCGACTGAAACATCGACTTCTCTCTCTTGGATGCTCAGCTGGCCAAAGGCGGCAAGGTTTTGTGACACTTGCTCCAGTGTTCTTATGGTGAGTGAGCACATGGACCACACGCCGTCGTTGCTCCTCTCTTCTGCCCCGGAATCAAGCTGCAGGCGGAAGTCATTATCTGCTGGCGCTCTGTGCTGCAGCATGAGCTGGGCGCAATGACGATCCCGACAGCCACAGTTCCACGCCCCAAGAAGTGCCCTGTATAACTTATCCGCGTTTCCCCAGAACTTGGTTATGGCAGCGGTCGTGGATTTGGAGGACACTTGCTGATTTTGGCGAGCTTCTTCCAGCTCGGAGACAGCGTCGCTGGAAGCCATCAGCTTTTCAAGTCGGTCGTTGTATGTCTGAAATTCAGCAAAGAGTCGTGTCCTCGCTCGCTCTCCCACACTGAACTTAACCCGGAAGGCCTGGTAGCTCCGGTTAGATCGGTCGAACGATTGCTTGATTCGCGAAGTTGCCGATGGTTTTGTCCGGACTCGCCCCTCGTCCGCAGCGTTTGACTGGATTATGTCGCTATCGATGGCCAACTCTTCTTTCAGGTCCTGCATGACGCGCTGCATCTCGCCCAGTATCTCCAGATACAGGTGGTAGGAGTCGTGGAGTCTGGCCTCCAATGCGCTCTGTATGCCAGGCTCCTTCCAGGCATCGCCTCCTGGATCGCCGACGAGGCGCTGCAGTTGCGCATCATCCTGGACGATGGGGAGCAGAAGTTGCTTCAAATTGCGAAGAAAGCTGAGGCGGTGGAACTTGAGTTCGTTGCTGCTGCGCTGGTACTCGAGTCGTATTTCGTACCAGAATCCCATGACCCGCGCCACGTCGCGGTACTGCTCGAGCGCCCAGATGGTGACTGGAAAAGCACCGAGAACGAGGCCTGCGACTTCGATGCCCGACATGCTGGCGGTGGGATGGCCGGTGCGCAATCATCCGACCGGATGGGTGTTGGGGGGACTCGGAGGCTCAGAGAAGACCGAAAATTTTGGTCACAGCTAAGTGTGCTCAGCCCCTCATCTAGTGGTCGGACAGGGCCCAATCACGGAGCCGTCTTGTCGGTTGCTCCTCCCGGAAGTTGCATCCCGTCGCCAGCGCGCTGTGGTGGGGTGCCATTGGGTGCCTAGGCGCATTTGCGGGGGTCCTGCGCACGACACCGCTCCTGTTGCCTTCGTTTGAATTAGACTGCATCTCGATTCCACGAGCCTAGAGTCGCGAGCGGACTCTAAGCCAGCACTTCTCGACTCGGCGCCAGCGCAAAAAAGGACTTCGGCTCTCATGCGATCGGCGGATGGACACCCAAACCCCTATTGCTACCAGGGCGGGGGATGTTGAGCGCAAGTTCAACAACATTCTCCGCAAGCTAGAGTCGGGCAGCGAGGCCCAAAACGTGAGTCGCGGCACCGCGCCGAGCGCAAGAATTCCAGCTGACCGGCCCTCCAGACACCCGTTGCGGCCGCCGAGGTACTTGATGTCCGTGATAAGTTCCGGCTCTGGGCGGGCAATATTGGGGCGCTGAACACGCCAGAATCGGCATTCTCCCTCGAGTCGCGGCTCGCTACCGCAGGCGAGCTCCTTGAGCAGGTATCAGATCTCGTCGGCGACTTGGACGATGCTCTGGAAGACTGTAGGCGGCCCGATGTCTCCTTGTTTCCATTGTTGTGATTGTCCTGACACTCCGACAGTGTCCGAAATAGTTGCCGGGAACCGTGACAATAGAACGATCCATTATGATTCTTATGCAGCGGAACAAGCGTCAAGCCCCCCGGCAGACAAAGATGAGGCCCACGACATCCTTGACGTTGCGTCCGAATGCATCCGGAGCCTACTTCGTATTTCCGTTCTGATCCGCAAGGCGACCCCTCGCGATCGGTTCAGCAGGGCGATCCAAACCACTAGCGCAAAGAGCAGTCCGTTTCTCGACCAGTTTGATATCTGCCATGTGGCGGAGCGGTACCCTAAGCTGAAGAGAAACGAGGCAGCTCGACTATGTGAGCGTCTCGGCCGTGCAATCACCAAGCGCCGCCAGTTCCTCCGCTATTCGCGCCAGCATCGGTCAAGAATCTCTGGGGATGCGGAACCGACAGAGGAGACCGAGGAAAAGGAGGCCACTGAGTCCATTCTGGCCCGAAATGCATTCCTAGTGTCCCATGACACTACAGGGAAGTCAATGTATTCGCCAGCCGTTACTCGGGTCGGAAGTGTCTCTGAGGGCGCCCACACACGACCTTCGACCAAAGCATCTACGCTTGACGTCACGAAACTGGCCCTACTGGAGCTCACAGAAATTCAGAACGATGAAGCCCGATCATATGTCTCTGCGAGCTCTTCGTTCCGTATCACTGGAAGTGGCGAAGCCGTGCTCCGGCTACCCACCCTGCCTGAAGTCAGCAAGGGCGAGGCCATGTTCGAGTGCCCGTTTTGCTTTGGCATCCAAAATATATCAAAGGAATCTGAGTGGCGCCAGCATGCCTTCCATGACTTGAGAGCATACGTATGTACACTCGGTGGCACCGAATGTGATAACAGCCTTTTCGGCAACAGTCGTGCATGGTTCGATCACGAGATGCAATGCCATCGAAGGACTTGGGTCTGCATCCTTTGCCAGGAGGGCCCGTTCAGGACGGCGCTGCAGATGGAAGGACATACGGTCGGAAAGCATCATGATCTCCTGACCCAGGAAGAACAGTTGCAAGTCGTTGTTGACGCGAGTCAGCGCTCCATGGATGCCATCCCCGCTCGGGACTGCCCATTCTGCGACGAATGGGCTGAGTTCGTGGAGGAAAGTACGCCAGTACCAGGGGGGAATTCGCCCTCGAAGACAGTGGTCACCGTTGACCCAACACAGTTCCGCCGTCATCTTTCTTTCCATCAGGAGCAGTTGGCCCTATTTGCCATACCAAGGACATCACACGATGACATCCACGAACGCGATGCAGATAGCAGTTTGAGCGGAGGTCTGTCAAGCCGCGGTGCGGAGCTGGAAGGAGAAGACAATGATTCCGATGCGGCAAACGAAGCCTGGCCCCCTGACCCGCCATTACTCATTGCGGCAGCAGCTGGAGACCTAGAAGAAGTTGAGTTGCTCCTGAAATCAGGAGCAGATCCAGCAGCAAAAGGAGAGACATGGAACGATCTGTGGGAAGCGGCCCATTCTCGTGTCACTTCCACGACGGCGCGTCGGGACACATACGTCGGGAAAATCAACCGTCTTGTCAGCCTGTACTGTCGAACCGAGTGGGGGGACGTTTTTCCCGGAGGAACGCTTTTGCGCATTCGCTCTGCCCGATTGAGTGCTGAAGGGGGCGACGCGGACAGGGGTCGGAACCAGGGTGTGGACTCAGATGAAGAGCAAACCGAGGGCCTTAGTCGCGGCACTGCGCGGTCTTCTTCACTTGGCATACCCATGAGATCGAACATGCCCAGGAGACGGCGGCTATCATACGATTCGGATGAGCACGATACTGCTTATGCATACACGGGACCGTCGAGCCTCGCAAGATATGACCTTGAGAATCCCGAGCGACTGAGGCCGGATCCGGGCTCCCATCCCAATCCCTACATACCATGGGATCCTCACCATCACTTGGGCTGGGATATGATCCAGGTTGGAGAGATTCGTGGGTGCTTCGGACAGCACGACCGAGCCACCGAACACGGAAGGAGGCAGTCAAGCAGCTACCCCGAGTTCGATGACCGGGCACACCAGCTTCAGGGTGGAGATGGCGATCATCGCAGTACACCCCTCAGGCACCACCGAGACGTAGAAAGCGATTCCAATGACTACATTGCTCTGGCAAACAATGGAAAAAATGCAGCTACAGTTGACGAGACTCCCGAGACACATTCTGCGAGCATAGGTCATGGACAAGAATGCCTCAATGAGGATAAACATGATGACGATATCTTGGAGCGGCCTACACCAAAGTTATTCGAAGACGTCAACCTTTCGCGGAGAGGTAGCACGCCAACTGATGCTCATTCAACAAACGGCAAGATGCCAGAGCGCGCCGGAGAGAAAAACCCAGTCAAAGGTATTTTGAAACGTCCAACGCAAAAATTTCCAGAGGAGCCCAACCCTATCCGGGAAGGCGTGGTATCTTCGAAAGAGGCCCATAAAGTGGACAAGAGCAAGGCAGCCTTCCCCCCCGGCGCGAAATGGACTAAGATCAGTCGCAAAATGGTAAATCCTGAGGCCTTGGCCATCGGAAAAGAGCGATACGAGGTTCGGGACGACTTTGTTATTGTAATGCGGGTGCTGAGCAAGGAGGAGATCGTTGCTTATGCCGAAGCAACTGCGAAACTGAGAGGTATGTGTCCCAGAACGACCCCTTATGGTTTTTCTGATGTAACAACAAGGCCCAATACTAAATTCCTCACAGAGAAACGCAAACAGGAAGCTTCCAAGAAGGCGGTCAGCGACTGGGTTGTCGCCGAAGCCTCCGGGCCTGTCGATGTAGAAAAGCTCTGGCGAAGTTTAGACAAGATTAGCTACCAATGACTCATGAGACACCTTCTGCGCGTTTGTTCAGGTCACACATTCCGTCCGATAGGCCCCCCGCACCGCTAGCAAATCGAATGGGCAAACTGATTGCTGTCGGCGATACATGCTCATCCCCTCCAACGACCAGTGCCAAATCCAGCGGAGCTCAGCACCAATAATATCTTCCCTTTCCCCCGCTTCATTTAATCGTGGGGCTGGGAATCAGAGACATGGAACTGGAGTTCCGCCAAACCACATGTGCCTGATCGGCGAAGACTACATCAACTCGCCTGATGACGAAAAGAAATTGCGCTATAACACATTGTGATTGACCACGAAGAGGGCAATACGCGTGCGGGGACCACAAATCCGATGCATGTCTCAGCCGTCTGTATGCCGCCAGACGTGGTTGCGGGGTGTTGGAGTGCCGCAATGCTCACCCTGCTTGTGGTTGGTTGGACGTGTTGTCGATCATCCTATGATCGGTTTGCCTTGATTCGAGGACTACATGCAGGTGAATGCATTCATCCGATTCACCACGGGAGCTTCCGTGGTCTCGATGCCCCGCCCACCTAACTACCTACCTAAGGTATATAAGCGTCTTCGAAGCACGCAGACACGTTGTTAGCGAGTCAGCCCAGCGCACTTCCATTCTTCAACTCCGATTTCTGCATTCCAAGGCGCAAGCGAACCATTGAAAATGCGATCCATCATTGCTGCAGCGCTCACTGCGCTGGCTGCCGTGGCCAATGGCGCAATTTTGCCCCGTCAGACGTCTGGCGGAAGTACCGATTTCGACGCTGTCATCGTTGGTGGAGGCCCGGCCGGACTCGCTGCATTGAGCGGACTTGCCCGCGTGCGCCGAAATGTTCTCCTCATCGACTCCGGCGTGTATCGCAACGCTCCCACAAGGCACATGCACGATGTTCTCGGGTTCGACGGTATAGTTCTATCATCTCCTTCCTATCACTGGCTTTGCTAATCCGTACCCAAGGCGTCACCCCCGCCTACTTCCGCTGGGCAGCCCGCCAGCAACTTTCCCACTACGGCACCATCGCCATGATCAACGGCACCGTCACCAACATCGCCCCCGGCGACGCTAAAAACACCTACTTCATTGTCTCCGCCTCTGACACAGCCACCAAGCTTCAAACTTCCATCACCGCCCGCAAAATCATCCTCGCCACCGGCCTCCGCGACATCCTCCCCTCCACCCCTGGCGTCCGCGAAAACTGGGGCCAGGGCATCTTCTGGTGCCCCTGGTGCGACGGCCACGAGCACGCCGACCAGCCCCTCGGTCTCCTCGGGCCCCTCACCGACGCCCCCGGCGCCGTCCGCGAGATGGTCACCCTCAATTCCAACGTGGTTGCCTTCGTCAACGGCACTAACACCGCTGCTGCGCGCGCCGACACGGAGAAGAAGTTCCCCAGCTGGGAGAAATACCTGCAGATTCACAACGTCACCGTCGACAACCGCACCATCACGGCCATCACCCGCCTCCAGAACGGGGCGGATGGTCATGGAGACCCGAGCCTGCCGACGGTGGCGGAGTATGACTCGTTCCAGGTCGAATTCGCAGAAGGGTTGGCTGTCAAGACGGCGGCGTTTCTGGCGAGCTTCCCGTCGGAGCAGACGAGTGATGTCGGCCAGAAGATGGGCGTGCGGCTGGATGGGGGACGGTTGGCGGCGAATGGGGCAGCGGGGCTAGCGACTAATGTGGAGGGTGTGTATGCGATTGGGGATGCGAATGCGGATAATGTGACGAATGTGCCGCATGCGTTGTTTAGTGGGAAGAGGACGGCGGTTTTCTTGCATGGTAAGTATTTTTTTTTCCCCGGTGCGGTTAGTGGGGCTGATATTGGGGGGTCGTGCTAACAATGACACAGTGAAGCTTGCCAGAGAGGATGCTGAGAAGGAAATAAACGGGACGATTGCCAGGAGGGATATGGAGCTTGAGGCGAGGTCGCTGTGGGATACAGTTAATGGCCAGCCGGGTGATATTCTCTACGCTGGGGCGTTTGACGGGAACTAGACGGTGAAACTAGCGGACGTGGAGAAAAGCCTGGAAGGAATGTCGAACCTTAGGTTTGATGTGCCGGGTACTCATAGACAGACTAGGGTAACTATCCAACAGTACCAAGGTCATATGGTTGGACTCTAGTATGCTCAAATTGGTCTACCAGGGAAACTCTCTTTCAATCTGCCTTGCTGTCACTGCTTGTGATCAGCCCCTGTTATAATCGGGAGTTTGGATCTAGGGTTCGTTCAGTATCTTTGTAGTATTCCCAAGGCATCAGACACCGCCGGCAACTGCCTTATGGCCGTTTTCTTAGTCAGCGTTGCGAGACCGCAAGTGGGCGGAGTGTTAACTAACTGGCGGTGTGGCCGCTCTACGAATTGATTGGCGGAAGGTGGCAGATTGACTGCTGATGTGCACATCACTTTTCGCGACCGAACCCCGCAACCTGAGTTGGAGCTTGACCGATTCCTCACCGTTTTTTTCTTTTTGATACATTGCGAGTAGTTTACTCAACTCCTTGGCTGTCATTACAATTCGTTTGGCCGTCCTGTGGCGAACATGGAACACTCAATCTCAATGGGCACGTCGATTTCATCCACGTCGATTTCATCCACGTCGATTTCATCCACGTCGATTTCATCCATGTCTCCATTTACCTCCCATCATGGCGGATTCCGCTCCCGTGCGCTTGGTACTAGTGGGGACCAAGACTACCAAAAGCATCTTTCTCGCGACCGAAAGCGCCTGGGACACGGCCAGGACCGACAGCGTGGCGTGGTTAAAGGGTAATACGCATATCCTCTTTCTCCAACTTCAAGCTTGCAGCTCTAACATCGTGTCCTGCTGTTAGGCTGAATGTCAGGACAGCCAAGTTTTCATTCGAACGGCGATAAAAGGATGAGCGTCGGGAACATTTGCGGGCTTCATTCTCCCGGGACCCCTTGAGAAACCCTGTGGAACCCAAGCGAAAGGGTTAACACCTGGATGGCGAGGCTCTCGGATTACGCCCGGCGACAGTGCGCTCGCTCAACACGTCAATGCAGGCGAGGGGCAGAGGCTCGGCCATTGGTAGATCGGAATCAGAATTTTCTTGTCGGTGTGACGCTTTTTGAAACCAACGCATGCACCACATGTGACTGGTTTTTTTCAGGTAGCAATAAGTACCTTACCTTACCTTCCCTATTGCCATGAACCAAGTCCAAGCAGACACTGCACTGGCACGCAGATTGCGACGTTCACAAATTTTGGCGGAGCAGAAGCAACCAATCTTCGGAATGGCCGACTGGAGCATGCATTCAGAGCAGCGCGTTCGGCTTGGTCGGTGGTCCGAATATCCGACAGGCAGTAAGTACCTATCTTCGTCCTCCCATCAGCTTTAAAATGGCATGCTCGTAGCAAACCACTGAGCCCCCGTCTGTGACCCTCTAGGAGACCAATATCTGCTCACCGAGTGGGATGCATCCGTGCTCAAGGCCCTCCTCGCTGTATGGCTCAGCTTAGTAGGGCCGTCCGTATATCGACTTCTGCAGTTTCCTCTTGTTCACGTCATGCGATTTTGCGAGAGATGGGACACGCCCAGCAGCAATGGAGAAACCTTACCGTTGCTTCAGGAGCCCCAACCCCATTACAATGGTTCCCCCAGCACACCTGAGGTCCAGGGGTCGTCAAAGGCTTCGAGTGTTCTTAGCGAGTCGAACGGAGGGGGGGAGCTGTTCAAAAACGCCGTTTTCTATGCATATCAAGGAGCCAACCGGCATAAGCTCGCCCTCGTGCTCATGGGTCTCGTCTTTCTCGCGTCATTCGCAGCCCGAGCAGCGGCCGGCGTTCTGTCGGCCCTAGTCGCAACCAACGGGGCCGCACTTTGGAACTCCGATAAATGCGGGCTCTATCGCTTCGACAACGATGGAGCAGGCGACGAGGCCGCCGCGCGTGCTGATGTCTTTGACCGCGCTAAAGAAACCAGGGCTGGAGAATACGCCAAATACTGCTACAACTCGAGCTCGGCGCTGCCATTGCGCTGCGGCTTCTTCTACGAAACCGAGATCAAATTCAACACCACGTATCAGTATAAGTGCCCCTTTCCGAAAGAAGACATCTGTATTCGCGGGTCACCCGCAGTAACCTTCGATACGGGCCTTGTCGCGGCTAGCTCGATCGGGATCAACGACCCCTACGGGTACAGGTTCCGACGATCCACAACATGCACTCCTTTGAGCACAGAAAGTCCGTACGTGAGGAACGGAACGGACAATAGAACGGCGGATTACACCTATTTCTACGGAGAGACAGGTGACACAGACTACACCTTCCGCAGCACTGGCGATCCATTCAACTGGCTCGTCTCAAGCTACGACGTCAAGTCAGCACTCCCAACC
>Ga0247760_1001491_pt1 | contig 21533 bp, 18 predicted proteins | sample UWRJL171409R4_FD_179936 | JGI IMG/M metagenome (GOLD analysis project Ga0247760, IMG submission 179936) | Plant litter microbial communities from Arlington Agricultural Research Station in Wisconsin, United States - UWRJ-L171-409R-4 | ecosystem: Environmental > Terrestrial > Plant litter >... | reverse complement strand
GGGGTGTTGAGAAAGTTGGTATTTGCACTTACGCAGCGGTGGCGGTAAAGATTTGCACCGTCGTCGTGTCCTTGGCCAGGATCATCAGGCCGATAGCAAACATGACAGTGAAGCCGCCAATGTAGAGGAGCGTCTCGGTCATGCCGCGCGCCGTGGTCAGCACGCTGATGGCGAGCGTCGGGAGCAGGCATGCAACGACAGTGGCCACCGCCGAGGTGAATCGTTGCATGTTCTTATCCGGGTGGGTCTCAAAAGTGTCCTCGAAGCTTGCCATGTTTTTGCCGTCCTCGCCCCTCTGGTGTTTCTTGTACGCGACCTAGAACGGCGTCTAGTAATCGGCCACCCAACCGGTGAACCCGTCTCTATCCTCAGTCTTACACGGCATCATGAAGTCGCGGTTCGTCCGGGCCGACTGGCCCTTCCAGAACAAAAAGACGCTGCGGATGAGCGCGCGGGTTCGTTCGGGTAGCCCATGGCGTGGCCGGATGTGGCCCTGGTTGCCCCATGCCTTGCTTCCGCTGCCGTTGACCTTGCTGTTGCCCCCGTCGCATGACGCGTCCGTCATCCACTGGAAGAGGGCTTCCATTTTATCGTGCTCGGTTTAGGGAGCGCTGAGACCTGGGAGAGTTCGATTAGGGCACGATCTGTGACGGGGTCATCTTTGTTAGGACGTGTTCTAATATGGCAAGAAGGAACGGGGAGAGAGAGAAGATAATATCGTACTGTACTGATGGAGACATAGCACAAGTGCCCCGCAGGTCGCATCTGGCCATGTTGTACAAGTACAACCAAAGATTGCCAAATTCAGCAAAGACAAGCTTTGAGGGCTGCATGCGTCTCTGGCCAATCCCTGATCTTGACACAAGTGCGCAAAATAGAAGACGGCACAGCGATGGCCTTCACTGAGCCGGGGATTCCATTTCCACACCTAGCTGACAAACCAGCTCACACATCTAGATCACACACCTAACTGAGGTCTCGGTATCCCGCCCACACCGGCTCCCCATCCACACACCTCCCATATTCTCCCGATACCCCCAGGCCGAAAAGCGGCTCAACCATTCTCAAGGGTGTCCCGACGGGTATGATAACACGTTTGTACTGGCTAACAGTGTGATGACGTGCAGATCGGCTCACCGAAGAGTATAGTAGGTGCATGCACGAAAGGTCACAAGAAAGAGGACCAGAGCGCGCAGAAGGTGGAACGATACTGCCCCCCTCCCCGAGGGTGCTCCGTCCAGGTATATAAGGTCCAGGACCTGAAGCGGGCGAGCTCTCAGCCCCGATGAGTTCTGCGCTCTTGTCTCCTCCCGCACATCTTCCGCTCAGCACACCAACCTCCCAGCAGACCTATTGGCGCTATCAAAGTACTATCCAACAAGTTGTGCAGCACGATGGGCGGCGAAAAGGAAAAGGAGAAAAAGGAAAGGACCGAAAAAGGAGGAACGTTCCTGATGACATACAGTACGCCCAGCTCAACCCTGAAACAACTCTAGCTTATAGCCGTCATTTCCCCATAACAAACTTCCCTAGAGCAAACCGGATAACTTCACATCAGCACCCCCGAGCGAGCACGCGCATGCGATATATACTCTTAACGAGAAGATCGGGAAGTGTAGGAACACCCTGACCCGGCGGAAAAACAACGGCAGCACGCCCGAACTCATCAAGGAGGCGAAGTAGGATTTGAGTAATGCCGAGGTTGAGAAGGATATTGAGACATGCAATGTGGCACTCAAATACGGCGACATCTCGGCGGAGCAGAAGCTCAGCTTGACCGAGTATCTCGAACATTTGAATACGCTGCTGGTCCCAGTCGGGGGCAAGTAACACTAGCTGTGATTTAACGAGATACGCTTATTCTCTTGCGGGTTGATGTTTCGTAGTGGAGGTTTCAGAGTACTTGTATTTTTTCTTCACTTTTCTTTGCTCAAGATGGAACTTGGCTTAACACGGTGTGGTTGCTTCTTTTCAGCATATTTACAAGCCAGGGCAGTCCAGCACTCCAGTCTCTACCTAGATATCTACCAATTAGGCCTATCGATATTATCGCGATGGTGACACATTGAGAGTAAATGTATATTCTGGTAATACATGTCCTGCCTCACACTCCTACTGAACTTGGAACCCTTCCGCGCAGCTGCAAATTGTAACATCCATTTCACCACCCCAAAACCGACACCTCAAACTTCCCTTTCCTTCTTCGGAACTGAGCAGTTGCCGCCTTAGATAAAGTAAGTCTTATGTCGCATTGAAATACGACTGAGCTACGGAGTATGAGGCTAGAACTTGCTTTTAATTGCACTGTGTTGTTAGTTGGACTTTATGTCGCCCTCGACGATACGATGCGCAGGCAAATGCCAAATGCCTGCCATCGATGACATCCTGCAGCCGCTTTCGACTTGGAGCCCTCTTTTACAGCGACTAAAAGGAGCCGAAATCTCGCACAATTGACTTTTTTCTAAGTGGCTTCTATTCCCCCGTGCTGCGGCCGCCCGGACGCCCCTGTGCGGAACTCAAGAAGCCAGTCAGGGTGCGTCTCTCCGCCATCCCGATGCCGGCGCAGAAGAGCACGCATAACAGCGCATTCTCGTACAGAGCAAAATCACGAGCTGCGTCTATGTAGACCCGTCCCACAGACTTGTCATAACTCAGCTTAGCGAGCGCGCTCTTCCCATCCGCGGCGAGTGACAACAACGCAAAGATCTTTGTCTCGACTGTCGGTTGACTGCTGGTTCTAGCACGCCTTCAGCACGCCTGCTAGCTCGAGCCACCCTCCTTTTTGCGCATCTATGCGCACCTCGTCAATCAGGACGGCGCTAGATCCGTTCAGCGCCAGGATGCGTTTCTAGCCTACAATGGTAGAGTGCTCGATAAGCGGGCAGGCCCACGTCAGACATACCTACGTGGACAAGAGAGCGAAGACAGTGGCTATCGTGTCCCTGTCTAGGAGCTGTCCAGGAGCTGTCCGTCGTGGACCACCTGCATCTTCTCGTTGACGACAATCTTTCGCACCATCCAGACGCGGGTGGAATATGGGGTTTTCAAACAAATCACACAGGGCGGGCCAAAATGGGAATCTCCGCTCCCGCACGTAGCGGCGATACAGCTCCGGTAACAAGGGGCGTAGTTTTTGATCACGTAGCTGAGCTCGATGAGCAGATGCGAGATGGGCGATAGGGGGCAGGCCAAAACAGGCTTTCACTCGGCCGGCGGGGCGGTAGATGCCACCATTCGCTTTACCAACTAGGACTTTCCTATTCCGTTCTGTTGGTCGATACAAATAGTCAGCGGAAAAACAGGGGAGATCGTTCGCACAGGAGGTCATAGACGAACTGTGTCGTTTCGAATAGCCTACCGTCGATGGATTCGGCATAGTTTGGGCTTGCTTCTACCCAAGCACATAACATGGCATCGTATATGGGAAGCTCGAGAGCTGGGGGCTCTTTGATGTCGACGATCGACATCTCGCACTGAATCATCTCGGTGGAATTCGATGGCTGCGGGTTGCCCGGTCGCCAGCACAGGTGCAAAACTGTCGACTGCAGTCACTAACATGTCTGGAAATGGACTGTGAAGGTCAAGGGCTGAATTAGAGTTCTCACTGGCTTCAAAAAGTGCCAGCCAGAGGGAGCACCGAGCTTCAGCCTTCAAGCGTTCTCTATCTGACTCCACTGTGTATCTGGTGCCTCCCACATATTACTAACCGGGAGCAGCAACCTGACAGCCCGCCCCAAAAAATATGGCGAGATCGTAGAGATACCAGCCAGCATTGGCAAAAGGCGCGATATTAGCACCCTCCCGCCACATAGTCAACTGTTCGTTGGGGTACGTAGTCTTGGCTCGGAAGGAAACGTAGTCCCACCTTTCAGGATCAATTTCCATCTCCCCCGTCACTCTGCACTTGAACGCTGAACCAGAAATGTAGTCACCGCTTGGATTGCTGCACCTCAAACGCCCGTAGTCTCCGTGAGTCGCCGGGAAGGAAGAAAACACAGGACGCTCGTCTCTCATGTCGTAGGTATATGGTATGTATAGATCTTGACCAACAAAAGGCGTGTTGTGTAAAGAGACGAAACCGGTCGCAATGTCAAGATTAAAAAGAGCGACGTTCGGGGATTGCGGGTCGTCAAGCCCGGCAGAGCCGTAAGGACCTGTGACGCTGACGCGTCGCCCATAGTTGCTGGTACCTTGAGTAACAGCCTTGAGGCAGAACGGTCCAATGGTTGGTGTTGACGACGGGGCGCTGTATGAGGACGAGACACTGGCCGATGATATCAGCGTCGGGCTGGAAATCGAAGGGTTTACGGATGCGCTCGAGATGGGACCAATTGATGAGAAGGATGCGACGCTCGAGACGAGGCTGGACGCAGCACTAGACACGGAACTGGAGATGGCGCTGGATGGGGCGCTAGAAACGGCACTCGACGCAGCGCTGGATGCCGAGGAGACGGAGACCGATGGTGATGCTGAAGGTGCAGTGGAACTGGAGGCAGATGCAATGCTCGATGGACGAGCACTGCTTCTCAGACGACAGCGGCTTGCCGAAGCCACAGTCGCAAGGACGACCAAAAAAGGAAGCGACAGTCGCATGATGGCAAGATAGTAACCACCCTTGTCGAAAAGAACAATCCAAACGAATGACTTGGCGAAAATTCGCCAGAAGGATAACAACCGGCCTAACAACTAGGAAGAACGACGAAGTGAGAGAGACAGTCTGCTTGTTATTTATTTCTGGCGCTGAAGTGGATCGTGCGCCCCTGAATGGGTCTTGTCGGTAAAAATGAGACAAGAGTCCAATAGTCGCTGTCCAAAACGGGGTTTTCAGCTCGATGGCGTGTCTACCAGGGTCGCCAATCAGGTCTAGTTAGCAAGGAGCGGTCTGGACTTCAGGCAGCCCAGGGGTCTCCAGCTCCTCAGGGTTAGGGGTTTGTCTAGCTCATTCACAAGTTATGTTATCCCAGTCCACGGCAGCTATGTCATCCGAATATGTCGCTTCGTGCCATGAGTAAAAGGTTATCTCTGCAAGCACGACTCTTTTTTTCGAGCTCACGCTGGCTAGCCGACACGATCGAAAGGGCCATGGGCGTGACGGGTCTCGCCGTGCTCATGACCACGTTCATGTTCGCAGGCCGGCACAAGCTCAACCTGTTTCACCACCCTAAAATCGACGAACACCCCTACTCATAGTCATATGACTCTTCGTCACGTTTGATCAATCCAGATCAGCTCCGGCTCAGCTTCGGCTAAGATCTGCTTATTGAACAGCATAGCCTTCCGAGAAGGTGTAGTTTTAGCCGAAGGGCCTAAAAATGGTCCCGTGTGAGTAGAGGGACCCACACTGAGCTCTCGCAGTTGTCGACCACAGTGCCGGGGGTCAGCCTAGCACTGTCGAACGCACTGCAAATTTAGCCCCACGTGAGCGGATTTACGGGACACAAATCGAAACCAGGCCCTTTTCGAGCCAATGAAGTAGCTCAGCCCCCACGTGAGGGCTAACCGAGGTGCCAAGCGCGTCCCACTTGAGGTGACTCAGGAGCCTTTAGATTTCCGTCCACAACAAGCACTCTCCGCCTTGATGCCGGACATACCAAATTAAACTCAATTGCGACACAACACGATCCCACCACCTGCATTGGCCAGCCCCCAGGAGTCCGTGCAAATGTCAACACCCTGGTCAGGGATAATGCGAGCCTTGTTGCCGCAGGTCGCGAACAACCCGAGTCCTAAGGTCGAAGAAGCTGACACTCGCCCCACTTCGAACCCCTATGTATGCGACTCTTCCGACCTAAACCCTGAGGATAGAGAAGAGGGCAGTTTAAACCAGGATTCCAATAATCCCAGCTTTTCTGGTTCTGGTGATAAAGAACTTAAAGATAAATGTCCAGCCTGCCAGCGTGTCGCCAAAGTCATATGCAATTAGACGGGTGAGCACAAGTGGCCGGGCATGATATTTAGGACGTTCGGCGAGTTCCAACGCGCGTAGGAGTGGTGCGCTACGTACAGGTGATTTGTCGAGCATTTTACCAAAGAATTCCACGGGAACAGAGATATAAGTACGTTATTACTACGTCCCGCGACTGTCCGCTTAGCCTATGGTGATGCTAGCGGCTCGGGCTGGTAGTTCACAGTCGAGGGCGAGATATCCCAACCGCACAATCCCCAAGCACTTTTAGGCCAAGTATCGAAGAGCAGTTCTCTTTGGGCTCTGAGGATTTCTTACTCCGAGCCCTGGGAGAGTAGGGCCGTAATTCCCGACGAATCCTGGATCGACTTTAAGCAGGTACGGGGATAGGCGACGAGCTGTGATCGAGAATATAGAGGTATTTGCCACTCCTTTTCAGACCCGTGGCTCAAGGTCGACTTCCCGTTCATGATGCCGTCAACGATACTTCTTATCGATACAGAAGATCGATACTTGGTAAACGCCCCCAAAAACGTATCGTATACTTATATAGCGCTCAGCTATGTCTGGGGGAAGGTTGCAGATCCCCTCTACACCACGCTTGGAAACGTCGGGATCTTTCGTTGCAAAGGCGCTTTCGACCTATCTCATTACCGCGAGCGGCTCCCCCGGACCATTAGAGACAGCATGTCGCTTACCCAGTTACTGGGTAAGCGGCACCTCTGGGTTAACCGTTTCTATATCGTGCAGGACGATATAGGACACATACATAAGCAGTTGAAAGCAATAGCATTTGTCTATACTAATACTTACTTCATTATCGTTGCATTCGATAGTAGTGGCGACGACTATGGCATCAGAGGCGTAGGCAAGGGCTCGAAACCACGGCAATACAAGCTAGACGAGTTCAAGTTCGTATCAGACTACCACTTGATAGTATATTGGAGTTACGACCTCGCTCGCCGCGAGTACTTATACCCGATGCGTGAATGGATATTCCAGGAACGAGAGGTGTCGCAGCGTTAGTTGGTATTCCGTTACGGGATGGTGTCGTGGATATTTAAAGTTATGGACGTGGAACGAGAACCGAGTAACGCCCATACTACGGGCCGCACGGAGAAGACAGTACCACGAGGATGACCTCTTTACGCGCTGGCTAATAGCCAAACCTATTACATTACGTACAGTTGGTAAGGAGGTACAGCGGCTACGAACTCACCTACCCCGCGGATACCTTGAATACCTTTTCAGCCCTTGCCAGCATCATATCCCGGTCGATACGCGGCGGTTTTCTTTTTGGCCTACCTGAAATGTTTTTCGACGGCTACTTACTCTAGTCGCCAACCAAGTCGGTGCAACGCCGTCACCAACAGGTTGCCACCCAAGACGGAACAATTACCTCTAAAGATATCGACAAACTCCCATCGTGGTCGTAGGTTAGCTGGGCTGGCCACGTCAACACTCGGTTATAGGAAGATTCACACAATTTCATTGTCAAGCCAGGAGACACTAGTCTCGATATATCCTATTTAACCATCACGAGAACTCTCAACTAGTTCAAAGTTAATAAGAACTCCGGAAAGAGGGAGCAGATCCAGGCTTCGTACTACGACGCTTCCAGCCCGCCTCAGCCCTCATCTAGCAAGAATACGGACATCACGAGGCATCATGTCATGGCAGCGGCAGCTGGTAATGCAACGAACAACATACTACCACCGGGTTAGAGTTTCCAACGGCACGTTCAACTCGCTTGGCAACCCTTGGTGTCAGATACGAGAACGTGGAGTCCCGTAATAGAGATCCGGGCCCCAAGATATTTCCTCACCGTAGGTACTAAACCATTTCGGGAACGAATCGCGGGTGGCGTGACGGCATGGTTGGTTAAGTATACTACTAGTTCCGAAGACCCGGAGAATATCGTAGGCGCCATAGACCTTAACACGTCTGACCCGCAAGAGATCCCGACTGGCATACGCTGCGAGCTTATTACGATATCCCGCGGAGATGCAAACTGGTCTGTAAATTCATATCGGATACGCCATATGTTTCCCGAAGCTGAGCTGCTCTTCGACCTGCTACTATAATGAGGATGAGTGCAAGGGCCCAAGATTGTGCAGTTTCTACAATGTCTTGTGGATAGAGTGGAAAAAGGGTGGCGACAGCAGAGGGGGAACTGAAGGGAAAATTGCAGTCCGCAAAGGCCTAGGCAGAGTGTTCAAGTCCTTCTGGGACGCCCAAGACTCCGAAGTTATTGATGTCAGGCTAGGATAGATGGCAATGAAACATGTACCTAACCACCAGGGTGTATTGAATAAACTTGAATGATGGGCCTTGCGGAATGGTGATGAATACCATGCCTACCTAGGTACTTTTGCCTGCGAGAAGACCAATGACAAATTTCCATAGACGCTGTAGTAGAAATAATCGGACCAAAAAGTTTTTTTTACAACGCCACACCCGGCGTTGGGTGAAGTACTGTAATACGACCCACTTCACTTGGACGATGCAGACCAACTGCTCAATCCACCGCATCACAAAACCTTCGGCTGAAGCGCAATGCCCGTTCTGCTTATGACTCCTTCGGTCGCATCATGCCATCGTCATGGTATTCACCATGAATTGCATGTGCCTGCGAGGAACTGTCAAGATAAAAAGGCACGCCCAGCCAGTTTATCTTGCCCAGAACTTGCCAGCCAGCATGTCAATCCATCAATCCATCTTGCCAGCACTTCAATCAACCACATCATCAACCACATTATCAACCACAATCAACCATCACAATGCCGTAGACATCGCACGGTCCCCGGGTTTGCCAACTTCGCCCGTTCACCAAGCAAATGATGGAACAACTCTCAACCCATGAGCACAACTCACCAGCAGGTGCTACTCGAACCAAGGCGATTTCGGCCCTGGCTGAGGATCAACACAGCCCCCAAAACCCCCTACCTCAGTGTCAACGGCCAGGTTACACTGTCGGGCACGAGAGTTCTGCCACCTATACAAAAGATGCCAGGAGTAACTCACTGCAATTTAAGCCCCGCGCGAGGGGACTTTTGTCCGAAGTCCGAAGTATCCGACGCACTTTCCTGCTGCCTACCTTGGCCGGGGGGGCTGATCGTCCCGTTCAGGTAGATATAAGCCACGCCAAGGATACGGGCACAGCCACATAACACAGAGAGAGATGCCTGGAACCATAATCCTTCAGCTAATCCAACAAGTCGTTTTTGTACGGAGCTGCGACGAGATGTATAACACTACCTGTAAGGCGAATATTACGTGGAGGGATCGACAATTATGCTACTCCCCTGCGTATAGCGCCAGCCCCCGCTAACGTAAGGAGGTAAGAAGAATGACCGCGTTGGTTACCTACCTACATAGCTTTTCGGATACTCTAAGATGGATCGTCCAAAAGACCGAAACTGGCATGGGTTCACAATCCGAACGAATCTCTTATAAGACTTGACTTGGTGCAGCAAAACGAACAGTTTTCTTTTTGCCTGTTTTTTTCCCCCCATGTGCCTGGCTGAATTAACATGAGCATATTTTCCCTGATACAATACCTCCTCGCCAAGCTGCAGCAATGGCTCTCCCGCGCAGAAGCCGGGCTCGCGAGGCATGATGAGAAACGAAAACGCCGTGGACATATCACCACCACCACGATCCGTTCATCCAAGTGGCTCGTCCTCGCCGCCGCCTGCTGGGCCCTCTGCACCACATCCTTCTTCTACTCCTCCACCGTGCTACTCATCCCCTTCACCCTCCAGACCCAAACCGGCATCCCCCTAGATGCAGTCCAGCTGTGGACAGGCGCGCTGGTCGGCGGCTACAGCGCTGTCCTGACCCTCGGCGGGCCTCTGGCCGGTCACTGGGCCGATGTGTCGCGCTCCAAGAAGCGGCCTATGTATCTGGCGCATGGGCTGCTCCTGGCTGCTTTGATATCGACGTGGAAGGGAACCCACGTGGCGGTGTGGATGCTGGGGAGGCTCTGCCACGGCGCGGCAGGGAGCATCTTTTGGTCGGCCGGCCAGGCCATGCTGGCGGACGCGTTCGGACCCGAGAACATGGGCTCGGCGGTCGGGTACGTGGACGTGTCGACCTCGCTGGCCTATCTCCTCGCGCCCATCCTCGACGGCGTGCTGCTTAGTTCCAAGGGGGCCGATGCCGTGTATGGTGTTTCGCTGGCATTTTCCTGTGTCGGGGTCGTGCTTTTGATAGTCATGAGCGAGACGGTGCAGATACCTCTACAAGGGCCAACAGAGGAAGAAGAAGAAAATGTCCAGCCCATGACGTTCGCTGTGGGTAATACAACTATACAGAGCGGTACTACTACTTGGCGCACGAGAAAACCCAACGTGCATCTCGTTCTTGACACGGGGGATGCCAGTCTACGAAACCGCGTCAAGCTCGTTCGGCATCTTCTCAGCTCTCCTCGCATGATGGCAGCCCTGTTCGGTTGTTTCGTTGCCGGGAACGTCTTGTAAGTACCTAATACTAGTAGCCTCTCCTGGGTACCAACCAGCAATCCCTTCTCTCCGATTCTCTCTCTCTGTCAACGGATAGTTACTAACATGCTCTCTCCTCCTCCCGACAGAATATCCTACGACGCCATCGCCCCAACCCACATGGAACGCACTTTTCACTGGGGCCCGTCGCAGGTCGGGGTAGCCCTGGCAGCGTGGTACGGCCCAAAGCTCCTCTCCATCGTGCCCGGCAAGCTGGCCGACCGCTTCGGCGCGCGATGGCTCACAGTCGCCGGGTTCCTGTCGTCCATACCGCCGTTGCTCGCCGCGTCGTTTGCAGACCAAAACGCAGACAGAACGAAGACGCTTTTCGTCCTCATGACCGTGTGTCTGAGCATCACTATCAGCCTCGCCAATGCGCCGATTACTGCCGAGATTATGTATACTATCAAAGACGAGAAGATCACGAATCCCAATCTGTTTGGGTCCACGACGGCGTCGGGGCTGGGCTTTGGCTTCTTTGTGTTTTCGTGGTCGCTTGGCGCCACGGTGGGGAGCCTGTCGTGTGCGCGCGTGGTTGACACTGCAGGATGGAGCGCGGCCATGTACATGTTAGTGTCCTGGTGTGCTGCTGGGGCTATTGTGTGTTTTGTCTGGACTGGTCGTAGAGAGGGAGCACGCTCTCCAGAGAGGCGGGAGGTGATTCGGAGATGGCATTCCACCGGACCGCCGAGGTTGTATCTAGGAGACTTTGGACCACGCCTGTTGTCACTGACACCGCCGCCAAGGGCGTTCCATCCATATATGGAGGTATGACAGAAGAGTACCATGCGCATATATATATATGTTATATCGTGATTGGGGCCAGTTACCTGGCAAAGAATTAGGAAAGGCACAGGCGAAAAACAAGGCATATTTCGTGTATCCAGGTTCGTCCAGATTATACATACATGCAGGCCGTTCCGCTCCCTTCCCCGCCGTATATCTTTTGCTCCACTGACGACTATAGTACAGTTACAAAAGCTGAATAAAACCTCTCGACTTCCCCCACCATGTTACAGGGTCAACAGTTGGCATATTAGGCGGTGATATTTACTTTATCGACCACGCCCGTCGGAGTCTGGCAGAGAATGTCCTGGCCGAGCTGGTTGATGTTAGTGGTCCTGCTAGGGGTCCTGGCGCACACCCACGGCACCGCACCACGCTACGATGCAAAATAGGAAAAACCGCTTCCCTAATTCCTGCCTTCTCCTCTCCAATAATTAAATCCCATCTCTCCCCATCATCCGTCATTGTCCACTATTAACTAACGTAACCTTACTTAAGGGTCCGAGCGTTTTCCGCGTTAGACCCCCTCCTTCGTAAGGGGAGCGAAAAGTACGGGACACGACGAAAAGTCTAGGACACCCCAAGACGCCAAGACTGGCTTTTCCCACCTAGTCCACCACCTTTCTGTCCACAGCTATTATAACACCTTTATTCTAATACTACGTACTATTACAACTTGCACCCAAGGTAGGTCAGACTGCAAGGCAGTACGCCGCAGGGTTATTAACAGTGATAAGACGAAGGTTACGCAAGGTCCAGATAGTAGAGTTTACTATCTCGAACAGGTATTCTACAAAGAGCTTAAAGAAGGTACTTACAAGATTATAGACGTAAACATGATATTGCTTACGTAAGGAACAAGAGCAAGTTCCTTACACAATAGGTACGCTGATGGGGGAATCGTGGATTCTGAAGAGTAGAATTGATTGTGTGGAAGAAGGTGGTGCCAAGAGAGGAAGCAATTTCAACTTCAGGTAAATCGCCAGAGAGGAATTTGCCACTCCTTGAACAACACAACTCCCGCACTCAACATTTTAACACCGAGCAATCCGCTAACCACTTCTCACACCTCACCGTCAACTTTTTCATGCATACTCGCCCCCTCCGGCGTCATATAATCGACATCCACCTCAAACACCGTCGTCACCCTCGCCAACTGGTAATAATACCCCTGAACATTCATTGTTGGCCTCCCACACCATAACAGTAGCCAGGTAGATAGATATGCACTCACCTGCAAAATCACCACCTCCAACCGCCCCTCTCCCCCAACACCTCCCTAACCCCCTCCCAAACCTCCCTCCCCACCCTCGGCTATTCACCACCCCCTCCAAAAACACCATCACCTTCACCTCCCCTTCACTAAAACTCTCCTCCCTCGCCCTCCCCTCCATAAAATGCCCCCCATCCCTTCCCGCCCTCTCAATCTCCGCCCGCTGCTCATCCGTCACATACCCCTTGGAAATCTCAACGTGCTGCAGGTGCTCGTAGGCGGATTCGAAGCGCAGCGAGGAGTAGAAGATTACGAGTTCGCGGAGGCGGGTGGAAAGGGAGAGGGAGGTGTATTGCGTTTGGCCTTGGGCGGCGAGCAGCGGGAAGAGCGTGGGTGCGTTGGCGAGGAGGCGGAAGATGTTGATGGAGCCCGGGCCGGGGATGGAGGTGGGGAGGTAGGGGAGGCGTGCCATTAGGGGGGCGGGATCTTTTTTTTTTGGTTGAAAATGGTGTTGTGTGGTAGAAGAGGTGGGATGGAGAGAAAAGTGTTGAGACTGAAGTTTTAGTGGGGTAAGGGGTCAGGGCCGGATGTCATGCTTGAGGAAGGCTGGGATTTATGTCTGGCGAGGTTTAGGTGTTGCAGTTCTTTGTGCGACTTGTGCTCGGAGTTTCCGGCTTTGTGGTTGCATAGGGCTTACTCAGCTCGATCGCTCACCTCGTCTTCATCACATCGCGGCTTGATTTCAGGTTTTCGGCGTCGTATGACGATACGGGAAACGCTTGATGACAAACTTGTGGAAGAATTTCGCATTTTGCTCGGCATTGTAGGTAGGCATTGCGCTGCTGGATTGAATAGGCCGTAGTACTAGGTACTCTAAGATGATATGACTTTATGGGGAAATTCAGGGTGCCTACCTACCTACATGCTTGAAAGACATTGTTATGTTATGAATAGACATTCTGAGCTTTGGAAGAGGCATTCATGTCCTTGGGAGAGGCATTCTGATCTTCGGAAGCGACAGTTTCATATTCTGAAGAGGCATTCTTACTTTTCCCAACGGCATGTTATAATATAAGTGCGGCCTCGTACAGTTGCAGTCAGGTATAAGCATTGTCCTTTTAGGCTGTATCGCATCTTCACGAGGCCTTCAAACTCCTTTCGCAGGCCTTTATACATTGCTCGGACGGCTTCCCACATCACATAGAGGCCTTCTCAATTCCTGAACAGGCCTTTATGTATTGCTCGGACAGCTTCCCATATTACAAACAGGCCTTCTCAATTCCCGAACAGGCCTTTGTACATTCTTCAACACCCGTGTTTATAATGCACTTACGGCCTCCTGATTTCAAAAAACACCTTTTCAGTCCTGCGCAATCCGTACCGCAGTGACACTCCCGTCCGAAAACGCCTTAATATCCTCAAAGACATCATGAAGCGGCGTCACAAAACACTGTCGTCCCGCCCAGTGCCTCTGCCCCCCAAAGAGCAGCCCAACCGCCCTCCCCGCATGATCGAACACTACCACTCCCGAGTCTCCATTCTGGGCGCACTGCCATGTATGCTTCACGCCATACCCATCAAACAAAGAAACCTCCTCTGATTTCTGAACCCCTCGGTCCTCCACAAGCCTGACGATGCTTGGATACCCATGGAACATCCCACTCGTCGCATCCGTCATCGCGCCCTTTTTATAGAGAGACCCCCCCTGCCCAACCGTTGCGAGCAAACTGGTCGTGGGAACCTCCCCGAGATTTCCGCCCCGAACACTCGTAGGGGGTGCGTTGCAGATCGATCCGGTCGCCTCCCACTCCTCCCTTGTTGGAAGGGTGTTCCGCCCGATGCGCTGCGGGTCGTGAGGCTTGAGCAGCGCCCAATCCAGCCTGCCATTCGTCGGCGACCGTCTCCCTAGCCCTGAGGCGGCGAAGATCTTGCCGAACAGGTGGCGGTCCTCGGAGATGAACTTCTCCATCGACTCGAGGGGCTTTGTGACCTTATATATCTCATCTAGTGGCCAGACCTCGCGTTCAATTAGGTCACGGAATACGTGGACCGCGTAATCATGTTTCGTCCGGCCTGGGCTCTCCATCTCAGCAAGGCGCAGCGGCTTTTCTGCGTGGGCAGGCGAAATCCCCTGAGCATCGGCTTTCATTATGTCTTGCGGGTCTTTGATCGTACCGCGAACGACGTTGTAGCTGGTCAGGGCGTATTTCGTCCAGGTTGGCTTGTTGACGGTCTTCAACTCGATCCAGCACCCGAGCGTTCCGAGAAGGGTGAATTTTCCTCCACCTAGGGGGTCAGGGGCTAGCCCCAAGTCACCTCCGAGATTGACGGCTGTGCTGTACGGCGGACGCAAGTCATCTCCGGGTTGGAGATTGGCCTTGGTGTAAGGCCGGTCAATGCTACGACAGAAGCCGGCGTGTTCCGATATTCCAGTTTCGTGAGACGTTGTTTTCCCCAAGGGTTGGGGCCCGGGGTAATGGTCCGAGCTGCTGTGCTCCATGTGCACTTCGAATTTGTGCTGAGATACTTGGACGGTGAATTGCCGTATTTCCTCGGAGATTGGCTCCCACTGGGTCTCGTCTGAGTCGTAATCGAGCGAAATGTGAATGGTCAGGGGGTTTCTCTCGGCATACTCGCCGGACCACCATCCAAGTCTCACGAGGCTGATGTTGCTGAACTTATTGCGGGTGGCTGGATGCGACTCGAGGATCTCGTCGACTTTGTGTCTGATGACGTCCCAATCCGTGACAAGAGTTGGGCTGCTTAAGGTTTTAGGGATTGCGCGAATGTGACTCCAGACTTGCAGCTCGATGGCAATTATTTCAACTGCGATGTTGACACCCTTCAACTCGCTGTAGGCGAGAACTGTCGCGTCGACGAACTTTTTGGCCTGTTTCACGCCTTCTTCCCAAATGATCCGAGACGACTCCTCCCAGTCGGATGCAACTAGGACCGTGACTTGTCCAATGGTGCTGTCTGGAACATGGCGGAACGTGAGGCTGGGTCCTTCCTCGGTCGCAATACCGATGCGCGACAGGACTTTCTCCACGCCATCTTCCAATCGGAGGCCAAGATGCTTCCGAATCAAGTCGCATTCCGCATTCCAGCCACGGGCGATCGGGAGGGGAAGGGCCGGGGGGGCTGAGACGCGAAACTTGACGTTCGAAACAAGAAACTGGCCAGCGTCGCTGGAATCCGAGGATGAATGGCGGGTGCGTCTGTATCTTGCGCGCTTGCTGAGTGCCGGGCCGTCAGTAGAATCACTCGTCCACGGCATGCTGGGAATGGTCGCGGCAGCCATCTTCAGAGGGGGGTTGGTGTCGACTGAAAAAATGTGGTTAGTTCTAGGTTCAGAGCGAATGTAATAAGCGGCATGAAAAGACTCCGAGAAGGTACCTGTAGGTACCTAGGTTGGGGAAAACAAACTTGCAGGAGCGAAAACTTTCGCAGGTAGAGGAAACTTCTCTCTTCCAGAACTTAAATGGAAAGATGAGAGATAACCGAAAATCCCCGCCACCTGCGCCTGCAATCTTGGAAGTGGGCAGAAAATATCGGTTGTTCGTTGCAGGAAGAAGGCTGCAATGGCCAAAGGGCTGGCGAGTTAAATACTTTCAGGTGTGGGGCCTGGCCTCAGGCTCAACAAAATTCGGCAAAGCAGCATGACGACACTGGAAAATGCGGAGTTATCAGATGGTGAGCATATTATCTGCACATGAGACGGAGAAGTGGCATGACTCCTCACCTTCCGACAACAGCCTCGTTGTCTGAGACGAATCTGGGCCTGAAAAAATTCCTTTTTCGTTTATAATCCTAAGTTGGGATGAGGTGTGACCGATTTGCCCTGAGCTTTCCCTAATTCTTCCCTGAGCTGAGATGACCCGATATATGGGCGCTGCACAGCCTCAGGGGCCAGTTTTCAGTCCCCTGGCTAGATTTCCTTTCGATGGACCGTAATGTGCTGCTTCTAGCCACGTGGATTTAACACTCATTTTCACACGGTCGCAGTGACATCCTCCTCCCGGAGAGTTCAAAGCAAGCTTTAAGGTTTGTAGATAAAAAGGAGCATCCGCCCTTAGGACCACCTCAAGGGTTCCGCTTATGTGGTGGTGCGCATGCAGGATGTGTTAGCAGCAGAGGGTCAGATGACCGGGTGGTAGTACAAATTCGTACCTGTCAATGGGTGCAATTTACTGGAGTTGCCGAAGTACCGAGTAGGTAATGTGTCTCTTTTTTTGTCCATAGACTGGCTAACGAACCATAGGTGAGTGGTGTGACATTGGCTGGATGGCGACTAGATCGGCCAAGATGTGCAGCAAATGGGGTAGCACAGTCCCACCATCTTGAAGTTCCTCCAATAAACGGCCGGTTTTCGATGTAAGGTTTTCATGACGGTCTCGTGGTTCACCGCCCGATCAGGACGCCCCGGGTGCGTCTCAATACTCCAACCCGAGCCCTCGGGCCCGAAGTGCTTAAAAGTGGAGCTGCCCGGTCGAAATTACCTTGCCCAGAGTTGTTAGATTTGGCAAATCCAATCCACTTCACGTCCTGCCTGCGAGAAATCGACCTGCAATGTCTCCCCCTCTCGATATCCAGCTCACGATAAAGCCCCCTCCCGACCCTCCTCGTCAGCCGGAGGTTGAACATATCGCTGAGCTATCCCTCAAGGAGTGTGTTGGGGGCGGTAAAACCGCCAATACGTCAATCAGCGCCTTGGGAGGTGTCATCCGAGTGGAGCGTGAGCATGACGGCAAGAAAGACGACCAAGACGAACAAGACGATCAAGGCAACAAAGACGACAAGGACGGCAAACCCGGCAACTACCGAATAGTCGCAAGCTTCCAGCTACAGGTCAAGATCCACGGATTCGAAAAGGGCTACTTCAAGACCCACAACCGACTGTTCGACTTCGTCTCCCTCCGCTACCTCTACACCAAAGACGAAAGGCACGAGATTCTTCCCAACTTCCAGGAGGAGTCACTGGCTACAGAGGCTGAAGTCACCGAGGAGTCGACGAAATCCAGCAAGTGGGATATGGGACTGTCCAAGCCCGCTGCGTCACCAGCTGTCGCGCCAACCCTTTCTGTGCAGGTCGGAAGGGATCGAAAGCTGACGGTCAAGCGCAAGATGAAAGCGTGGAAGGGAGGCCTCTCTTACGAATCCTGGCACCCCCGAAGGTCAACGAAGCTCGATCATGTTGGCGAGTACCACGGCGAGCCAAAAACCCAGCGAAAAGACCGATACCAGAAGAAGCACAAGACGTTCCAGGTCCAGACACAGCATCGCAAGAGCTCAACAGGATGTTACTGCGACAACCCTTTTGACTTTGAAAACTGCGAATTCCGTGATGCTCACAAATTCTACGACCGTTGCGCCCACTGGTTCTGGCAAGTCTCGGCACGACCTCATTTCTGGACCCCTGAGATATACGAGAGCACGACCTTTCCCGTCACCGTGACGAGGATTATCGAGCCAGAGAAGATGGTATTCCTTAAGCAGGGTCAACAACATTTCCACTTCGACTTTGTGCTAAAGACGCGACTACGAGAACTTGGCTGGTTGGCCCGGGACCGCTTCCCATCCTTTCGCCCGACAAAACCCGCCGAGGTCAGATCACAGGATGATTACGGGTATCCACTAGGTATCGAGAAGATCAAGTTCTGTGTCCGAGCTTGTCCGGAGGGTTTTGAGTATTGGCCCCATCACCCCACACAAATCCTGCAGCTAGAGGCTGAGGAGAAGGTAAGTTAGCATCTTGATACTCTGTTTGTCGAGGTACCTTATCTGACAAGACTGTAAAAGGTATACGGCAAAAGCTTCGTGCCACGCCAGTTGCCCAAGATGATACCGGAAGACCCAAGGACCAATCAAACGCCCAGCGGAGGTATGGGATTTGGGGATGGCGGTGCGAACGGGAGGCTAGAACAAAAAGTGCGAGACATGGAAGCCAACATCAAGCGGCTCAAACGCAAAGCTTCCATCGATGGCATCAAACGGAATTTGGATGCGGTAAAGGATGCAGTCGCTATGCTTTCTAATACGCGTCGGGGGACGTCGTGTCGCTGTGAAAGGCGCTCATCGCGTTACCATGGTGCAAGAGTCAGGCTCTCGCGATCATCATCGTTCTCGTCCTCATCTTTCTCATCCTCATCGCCTCACTCGATGAATCTGCGGGGCGGGGCCGATTCTGCTGAATACAAGAACCTAGTAGGATATCGCGGTCAGCGGGACCGGTATCGGCCTCGAAGAAGTCGGTCACGAGCAGAAGACTACCGCTATCCTCGAGCATCATCACCCCAAGTATATGAGACGGAAGAACGATACAACATGGCTGGGCGGCAGGGGAGGGCCGATGAGTACGAGCACCGCGGGCGGCCCCGGCGCAGGTCATACATACGCCGAAGATCTTCCTCCTCCACGGACCACGAGCATGGTACACATGATGACGAGCGTGAGCTGAAATGGCAAGCCAGGCTTGAAAGTCGTATTCAAGAAGCGGAACATCGGTTGGGCGAACAATTGTCCAAAGCCAAGCGCGAGGAGGAGGAGGAACTAGCCAAAAAGGCAGCCGAGGAGCGTGAAGCACGGGTACACCATCACCAACGGACCAGATCGAGATCTCAATCCAAACACAGATACGTCTTCATACCCGGGAAGGGAATCCAGCAGGAGAAGACGACCATTCTGTTTGAGCTGACTGACCACGAAGATTCGGGTCCTCGACAACATTTCAGTGCCGCGCACGGACAGGGCCACCATCAACATCATCGAAATCACCAACACCATCAACATCATGATTGTCGTGATCACGACATCCACCATCGCCACTCCAGGATCAGGAAGGGCGCAAGTTAGCACCCAACCATAGCAAGTTACCGGAGCATTTTGTCGTGTATAGGAAAAGCGGTGGTTTGGATCATGAACCGATACGAGACTACTATCTGGCAACATAATAAGAGATAAGACGCACGGGTCCAACTGATATGGCGATAACAACCAGCGGCAGGTAGGCGACGTCTAAAATAGAAATTCTGCCGCACAATGACTAAGTGGCTGACAAGAGCAGAGAACAAAGTTGTGTTCCATTTACCCGCGGACCCACACAATGGCCGGCCGGGCCGCTGTGTCTTATCGTTGCCGGGAAAACATCCCGTATCTTCGTACTGTCACCTCACTTTCCATATGAGATACGCACCTAAACTGGATATTTGCTCTTTGCACTCCTCCAACAAGTATCCATTCATGGTCCCAAGGGACACTTCAAGATACCCTCATTTTGCCTAGCACATCTGTAACCTTGGGTTGTATTTGTATCCCTCGACAGTCTTCTCCGCACAAGCGAGTAACCCCTGACAAAGACCCAGTTTTATCTCGGCTGCTTGGGCCAGAATGGCAGCTGGATATCTCAGCATCCCATCAATAGCTTATTTACCGTATATTAAGGTCTCATTCGCTACCCAAACAACCACCGGTCGCTTCGCCCTACACGAGTCGGTGCAGTTACGAGCGCTCAAGGCATTGGTCGGACTACTCGCAAACATCAGCTTCACTTTTGTCTAATGAACTGAAGCCACCATTTTCATGTGCCTCCCGGGTTCGTGTCGTTAGCCGTAGGGCTAGATGCGACTGTGGCCCACTTCACGGGGGACTTTTGTCCCTCGCGTAAGATACACCCAGTCAGCAACCTCGGAACAGGCGTCGGAAACGGTCCGGTGTGTATTTCGTGGAATACTGCCGGCTAGGGAGGAAGACTTTCGAGAGGATAAATACCCCTTTGTCGCCCTGACTTCGTAAATGATCAACCTGCAAGCTCGCCGCCCACCACAACGACTTCCCATTACTTTGGTCTCTGCCCGTTCCTCCTTTCAACCAAACCTCCCACAATGTACGGTCCCAACCTCATCGCAATCGCCGCTCTCATCAGCGGCGCCCTCGCCAGTCCCGTGGCTGCACCAGCCCCCCTCGGCACCATCGTCAAGCGCGGCGAGGGCATCCACCTGGTCAACTGTGTCAACTATTCCGCTGTCGTCGTACGTGGTCACACCCCCCCAAATTCCTTGCGGACGTCCATCTAGTGCAAACACCCCACCATATTTGATTCTCTCACTAATGACCCCCGGCCGCAGTACTGCGCCAACGACAGCGACTGCAACCACTTCCCGGGTACCGGCAACCAGTGCGTGCCTGGCAACGGCCTCACGATTTGGGAGGGCACCAACAAGCGGTGCACGTTCCCCGGCACTGGGACTGAGTTTACCTGGTCCATTCGCACTGATGCGCAGAATCAGAAGACTTACACGCAGGTTGGGTATGTGATCCCCCTTTTCTGGACGTTGGGTAGGTAGGGTAGTTTGGTTTGCTGACTTGGCTGTGTGTGTGCGTAGGAGCGGCAGCAATGGGTTCCACAGCTTTACGATCTTCAAGGACGACAAGCACAGGATGTACAGCGATGGGAACGGGAATCAGTGCACGAGCATTTACTATGCGCTGCCTTGAAGGGGATGTCGGGGATGAGTGAGATGCAGGATGGAGAGTAAGCTAAGGTACATGTAAAGGTCACGTTTCGAGGCCTAGTGAAGTGTGACAAGCAACGAAAGACATAGCACGAGAAAGATGCATTGTGGATTTGAAAGATAGAAATTAATTAAACTAGATGTTCTCTTTTGGAGTGGATGGAACGCTGTGAGTTTGACGTGTTAGGAGCTGTGACATGAGCGGATATCACCCCTAAATGAAATAAAAAATTGAAGCTGAGCAGACCTGCTCTCAGCCCGTTGAACAAACTCCAAACGCTGCAACTGGGATCTATCATCAAACAATATATCGACTAACTGATGCCATCACCAGTGCCGCCGCCACCACCGCCGCCGCCACTGCCACCACCAGTCTTAGGTGTGTGATGGCCATGATGTGTGCCACTGTGAGGGGGGTTGCGAACGTGGTGAGGCTTCGGTTTGCGAGGAGGTTTGTTATTGCGAGGATGTTTGTGACCCGAATGAGTTGTATGACCTGTAGGAGTTGTAGTACTCGCAGGAGTTGTAGAACCTGCAGGAGTTGTGGAACCTGCAGGAAGTGTACCCCCAGTCGCTGGCTGCTTGACGCCGCCATCATCAGGAGGATTAGTAAATTT
>Ga0247760_1001489_pt1 | contig 21577 bp, 22 predicted proteins | sample UWRJL171409R4_FD_179936 | JGI IMG/M metagenome (GOLD analysis project Ga0247760, IMG submission 179936) | Plant litter microbial communities from Arlington Agricultural Research Station in Wisconsin, United States - UWRJ-L171-409R-4 | ecosystem: Environmental > Terrestrial > Plant litter >... | reverse complement strand
AATTTTTCCCCCCCCCCCCCCCCTTACCAAAAAAGTGGCGGCGACGTTGAGCTCCGAGACGGGAGACCAAACAGAATCACCTCGCCAACCTAGGTACCTGACCCCAGGGGACTGCGGGGCTTTTACTTCCCGTCATTCAGAGCTGGCCTACCCCACCCTTTCCGCCCTTTCCTTCCGCACAGTGCTGGACGCGGACTGCCACAGGCACCCTTACACCGCAAAAACACCCAAAATGACACTAATTTCGGCCCCACGGAAAAAGCTCGCAAAAGCCGTTTCACCTTCATGAACCACCGCCTCCATTGGACCTCCACTTCCACCTGCTCAGAAAACATCGATCGTTCGTTCGCTCACTCTCTTCTCTCTCTCTCCGCAATTCCGGGCCAGGTGGATAAAACTTTGTTTTTCTTCTTCTTTTTTTCCCCACGTGCTACGAATATACCAAACTATAGTTATCAAGTGGCTAGATATATCTACGTGTAATGAAGGAAGTCAGAGTGGGGGAGGTCGCACGTCAAGCCGCACCTCAACAGTAGAGCAAACCAGAATGCAAACTTCCATCGCGGTGATCCCCATCCCACTCCCGAAAATCCCACACCTCGCATCCCCTCCGCGCATCCTCATTGCAGTGAACACAATACGCAAAACCTTGGAACTGGGCTGTGCTATCGTCGATCCCACTTGGCATTCCCGTCCAGAGTACGACAGCTTGTTTCAAGATTCCAGGGGGGACATGCAGTGATCAGCCACATCACTGCTTGAAACACACGGCACGGCACATGGCCAAGAGGAGAAAACCCGGAATTCGCGAGCAGATTCACCAGCAAGAGGCCTCACTGTAGTCAGAGCAACAAGCCAATGGGTGTTCAGATTATCTGATCTGTTGAGGATCGCGGACGAGAGCGCCGTCCAGACATGTTCAAGTCTACTGTCTTGACATTGCCAAACTCTATCCGTATCCAGAACCAGAACACAACAAGGCCACCAAAAACTACAATACAGCCGTGCTCATTCTCAACCGCCACCCAGTATAGGGCCGGAGACGGCAGCAACCCTTCACACGAGGGTCATTAACCGACTGATCCCATTTACCTGGGCTGTCCTGTATCCCGTAAGCATCCAGTCAGATCCTTCTGACTGGCATATACGACACCAAACTCTCGCATTGCCCTGTCTGTGGTGCTCCAAATGATGAATAAGGTATAAAATGTCTGCCCGGAAGAGGTTAACTGAGACTCTCTCTCGTCCTACTCTTCCTAAACGAGGTCAAAAGGAATGGTGACCGTAACATCGCCCTGCCGCATGCCTCCCAGAACAGAGCCTGTGAAGGCGAGCAAAAAAAATGATGTAGAATCCACTAAGGAGAGGATAGCGCAAATGGGGGCGATTCCTGGTCGCTCTATCGGGGACTCAGATAATCGCCATCCTTACACCAAAAAACAAGATCGGCCGGTTCGTCGCGTATCGATCCACCAGTGATAAGTTGTACATATCCACCAACGCCGAATATGCTGATCCAAGTAAAATACAGGCGAGTCGTTTCCTTTCGTCAGGTTGGGGTGGGGGATCATGCGTTGGTGACCTAGGCAACTATGTTAGAACAGGGAGAAAAAAACCACGTGCAAGGGAACCTACGCGAAGAATCTTCCTCGAGTAATCTTGGTTGTCTGCAATGCTGCCATCGCTCAACCTCCTTTGGGCCATGACGGGATCGAGACGGGCGTCAGTAATTGACATGCCGCTGCTGCTTGGAGCCTTGCCGCTGATAAACGAGCTGACGGCGGCGTTTCGGCGATGCTCCTCCTCGATCTCGCGATTTCTCTTTCGGCGCATGTAAAAGAAGAAGCCTGATATGCTGAGTGCAACCACCACTACGGCAACGACAACTCCACCTGCAATAGCACCGACGTTGGATCCACCCTTGTTCTCCGGATTACTCGGCTCGGTGACGACGATGGGATTCTGAACCACGGTTGTTGTTGCCGGTCCGGTGTCGTTGCCTTTTGATTTTGCTGCCTCGCCGCTCGTGGCTACATTGAGAGTCATACCGGTGTTGTAGACGGTCCAGGTTCCGATACCACCGCCTAAACATGTTAGATCGATCACATCAATATGGCCGGAATATCCGAAACTTACAGGCTTCAATGTCATATCCAGTACATCCAACATTGCATTTGCTGTCATCGACTCTGTTCTTGGTCGACGGGTATTTGTGGCCGCAATAGCACTCGTTGCCTCCACTCGTGGCGGCTACTGGGTAGTTTTTGGCACGGCACGTAAGCTCAGCACACTTGCTCTTGCTGTTCCAGTCTGGCGTCCCCATGAACTCCATCTCGCCAAAGTCATCGAAGCAACCTTGTACGTTGAACGAGTTCAGTTGTGCGGGTTTTGAAGGCTCTTGCTTGGCAGCACCTGCTCGGGTAGCAAACTGGGGTACGGTGGAATCGATGGCAACGGCATTCGCGGCCGTGAACAGCAGGCTTGCCAGTACGCTGAAGTTCTTCATTGTGACAGATTGAAGAGGTTTGGTGATAGTGGGGTTGTCGGATTCGTTTGTCGGTCGGTTCGAATCTGTCGGGAGATTTGGTTTTGCAGCGATCGAGGTCAGGGCACCGAGTCTCGCAAGGCCTTCCAAATGGGCACCCGCGACCTAGGGCAAAAAAGAAGGGATAAACCCCAAAGAATGCGAATTGAAAATTGCTGATGAGCGAGTTTGATGACTTCTTGTCGTCGGTCCTGTCTCCCTTGGCGTTTGCTTGGTCGACAGGTCAAAGTTGAGAGGGCATTTCCCTTCGCAGCGGGCCGAAGGGCGAGGTGGGTATTTTGATGAAGTCTCCTCGTTGAAGGCCCAGTGGGGTGACGATGACAGAGACAACACACGCGCGACTGAAAACGAATGACTGGCGGTGGGAGTGTCAAGTGGTTTTGTTGGAGAGGCAGAAAACGGGCAAAAGAGGAGGGTCGGCGGCAGCGACAGAACGGGGAAGGAGCCTACGGATTCGCTGGAGCAAGTGGGACGTGCACAGGGGAAGCGAGCGGGAAATTGCAATGGGGACCTCGGGATGGGCGCAGGGACGGCAGCTGGTTTGCATCCCTGGCCGCCCAACGTCCTCAACCAGTGTGCGTGTCCCTGACAGGGGGTCCCTGGCTGGTCATCTCAACCCTCGACCTCCATCCCACTTTAGGCCTAGATGAGTGGAGCGATGATTGGCCAGCTGGCCAATGGACTTGTTTATCCGCGAAAAGTGGAGGGTCAACAAGCTTACGATTGGCTGGATGAGGCGCAACCTTCGCTGGACCGAGATGGAGACTTTCCAAAATCTTCCAAGCACGAATTCAGGGGCCGCGATTCCGCCGATCTGCTGACGAAAGATCGGGCGCAAGACACACGGCAAGATTGACCTTGTTAGTGAGTTGCACCAACACATTCTAAGTTTTTAACAGCATCTAACATGTCTTATGCAATGCTGAGATCTTTTGACGCCTTCGCCGGACGACCCGACAAGTCTCCACTGCAGAGCAGAAGCCAGACTTGGGCATGATCAGATGGCAGGATAGCGGCTTTTGTGGCAAACTACGTTAGTTAAAGCTTGCTGCCACCACCTGATAAATAACCAGAGACAGGCACGACAGACAAGATTCTGGTGGCTTTTCAATTCGGTTCGTGGGACGGAGCCGCTTGTCTTGGCGATTTCCAACGGCAGGCCGCAACTGGCCGCCAGAACCACATCCCCGGCCAGCTGAAGCCACTGGAGCTTTGTCCGAGCGGGGGCCACACTTGACCTGAAACGAAAACTCGGGCGATGGCAGCCGTCGGTGAGAGGATAGGCTAGTTAGTGACTTGTTGAGGTCATCGATGATGGAGGTTTACCCCATCGCTCATGCCTCGTTCAAGCCTCTTGCCCTCAAGTCTCTGGCCTTTCGGACATGTTCGTCCCATCGACCGGGATATTCTCGGCCACGCAAGCAACAGGCGAGCAACAATCGATATTGTCAATTCACCGGACCAGCAATACGAACTTGCCCCACCCGATGGACTTCCGAGTCCCGACAAGCATTTGGTCCTTTTGCGGGGTGGCTGCAGCCAAGGCGTCTGGACTCCTGGAGCAAAGCGTGTCAAACCTCAAGACAAGGCGTTTGTCCTCCAAACAAGAGTCGGTCAAGAGCAATCAGAGAAACCATCATGTTGTCTGCCGTTGATTCGCGCCCAACATGTCCTCGAAATGTTTGGGCGCACGCGGGCGGCATTGTTGATGCTGTGTGACATTGGACCAATTAAAAGCATTCCCGGCCGGAGTTGGAGAGCCAAGAGGGTGCATCAGCGGCGGGCACAGTGCTTTCTTGCTGGCACACGCAAAGTGGCCGCTATTTGCAGCACCGAACAGCTGCAGAGAAGCGCGCGTCAATCTATCGCGCTGACCTCCACCACGACGCTGTCTGCGTCAAACATTTCCATTCCCGCCGCTCTTTTACCAACAATAACCTCGGCGTTTCGCTTTCCATTTGACTTGACTAAACGCGCCGGTCTTTGCTGATCGGTCCGGGTCCGCGTCCTCAGTTTTGCGGAGTTTTGTTGATGACAATGACACGGATGTAACGGACAGCACAGCCACCGACTGACCCACTGTCGGCGCGCCTCTGGAACATGCAAATTCCAATCCTGGACCCGATACGGGCAATTACAGGATTCCATATTTACTTTCTGTGCCTCTCATCGACGGGAGAAACGAACCTGGTTTTTCTTCCTTTTGCACATTACGAAGGCGCGGCTCTTTCGGATCCAATTCTTTTGCCAGCCCCACTTCACGTGCTGCCCCATCCTGACGATCTTTTCCCGATCTTTTTTGTCAGCCGTCATCCAAACCAAAGATAGGGGTTCATCCGTATTGACTCGCAAACGCGCTGCATGTGTGTTAGTTCCCACGCGTGACTAGGTGGCTAGGTGGCTTCAGCAGACTTTGGCAAGTGGGAGCCGGCCGCATCATCAATTGCATCGCATGTGTCAACGCATGGCTGACTTGACTGTGGGGGATTCACATGTCACTTTCTGTAAACTCTACATTATCTCAAGCCCCCACCTCATGAACTACGTGAGAAGTTATGATTCCCCCACAGCGCCACCTTCCTAGTAATATATGTGGGAGATGGGAAACACTAAATCTAGTAATTAGCCGGTGGCACCCTCTTGTGACTTCATGATGCACTGCACTATGTTCTGCTGAGAATCTACATCTGCTGCATGCTGAAATTGCCGAGCCTGACCCGTACATGCCGACATGTCAAAAGTGTGGACCGTACGTAGTAGAATTGATATGTGGATGCATGCATGCATTGGTGCTTATTGCGAAGTGTAGCTACATGTAGATTGTAGAGATTTCCAGAGTCTATCTGTAGAAGTGTGAGGATTTTCTCTTGTTATCGAATCACCAATGGAACATGGAAAACTCCTCCCACACTGGAAACAACAGAGTAGAGTCATGCAGCGCTAAGATTACCTACCTAGGTCGGTACCCTTTCTGATGACGATATCTTTCTGGTGATGGTGATGATATTATTTCTTTCAATGACTACGGAGTAAACGTCAGCGAATGACCGGAACTGGTTGACTGACTGAACGTTGGTAGGAGACTCAGCAGGAAAAATAATAGAAGAACAAAAGATTTGGCGACATGAACATCACCAGTCCTCCGTACGGATACTCTACGTAGTTGAATATCCCAGCCCAGTCATTGCCTCTGAAGCAGCCAGCCAGCCAGCTACCATGACCCCATCCAAAAGATGAATGAAAAAAAAAAATGAAAAAAAAAGACATCTTCCCACACAGATAGCTCCAAATGGAGAATAGGGGAAGGGAAGGGGAAGGACCGAGCCAGGGCTCGAACCTGGGACCACTTGCAAAGTTTTATTCCTTTTCAGGAAAACCCAAAGCAAGTATGCTACCACTACACCACACGGCCTTTTTTTCTTCTCTTCTCATTTTCGTTGTGTTGCTTTGCGTTGAATCGAATCAAGTTGAGTTTAGTCAAGTTAAGTTTGGCTTGGTTTGGCTTGATACCTAGCTGGTGTGTCATGTTGCGATTTATAGTTCTACGTGCTCTTCGGCCTCTTGCCAATTAGTTATTTTACCACTTGTTCCTTACCACTTGCACTGTCACTTGTTCCTTACCACTAGTCACTTGCATTGCCACTTGCACTTCTCACCTGCTGCTTGTCGCTTGATTCTTTTCATGATTACAGAGACAGCCGTCGGGCTAGTAGGTCGTCGAAATGAATTTGGTCTGTGGTTAGCGGAAACGAGCGTTCCAAATTATGTGGCCAGGAATTAAGCTCAAAAGAAGATGCATGGGAATGAATCACAACAAGGTAAAACAACGACGTTCTGACCGTGACTGGTAATGCCAGATAGCCCTGGCAAAAGAATGTGAATGCTTTAGAGACTCGATCAGGCTAACAGTACCGTGGATACTGGGTTGATATGTTACAAAGACTCCAACTTCATAATTCCACTAATAGAAAGGCACACCCAGCTTGCTTTACATACGTGACGGATCACTACTACGGACTACTTCAAACTACACTGCATAACTAGAAGCACATCGGCTTGCACTCTTTTCATACCAATCTGGTTCGCGATTCATCCAGGATCTCAGGGCAATTCTCAGAATTAGGAATATAGCCAATAGCAAGTCTCATGTTCAAATATCCAGAAGGGACAGACTGAACAAATCTTGACTTACCAAATTACCTCCCCTCGTGAGCCTCCGACTCCTGACACTCCATTCGATGCTTCTTCCAGTCCTTCTTCTGACACTCTGCCGAGCAATACTTGACCTCCAAGCATCTCGCACACTTCTTCAACGGCCCACCATTCGGCTTCGCATCCGCCCTCCCACAAGCTCTACACGCGTCTTCGCTCTGAACTGGCAAAGCCGGACTCGTACTAGAACCCGCACTCGAACTTGATCCAGCATTCGCATCAGCATCCATCCCCATACGAGGAAATTTCGCCGCCAACGACGCATCCATGATATCCTCCACAAACGGCGAGGCGAACATGGGACTAATCGCCACGCGTGTCGCAAACTGCGCCGCAGAATCCCAGTCGGGCAACGGCATGAAATCCTCCGGTAGCTCGCCCTGTCCACAACTGCAAAGCAGTTGCTTACCGTCGTCCTCACTTACAGGAATCTTCCCCCCTCCGCTACGGTACTCGCACTCCTCGCCGTGCGTCCAGGTGCGACACCGTTCCGCCAGGGCTGGCAGGACGCGTTTCCACAGATGTAGCTCCGCGTCGTCGACCTTGATGGTGGCGCACTCGAGGGTGCGGAGCAAAAGAAGGAAGTCGTCGAGCTCATGCTTGTCGATCATCTCCCGCGTAAAAGGCAGGATGGCGGCATCGAGCACGACGCCGGCGCCGATGGCATCGAGGCGGAGGGCGCTTACAAAGATGAGCATGTGGATGCCGTCGCGGGGATGAGTGATAGAAAAGAGGCCGGTTTGACCGCCCTGCATGCCAGAGGAGAGCATGAGCATGGTGAAGAGGGATTCCTTGAAGTTGAGCCGGGCGGAGTCGCCGATGCCGGAATTGGTGCTGGAGTTGATCTCGTCGCGCATGCGGCGTTCACGGGCGGAGAAGATAAAGGAGCAAAAGCTGTTGAGGAAGCGAAGAGGTTCCTTCTTGCTGATATCTAGGATAGGGAGGTTATCGAGGTTGAGATGTGGGATATTGAGGGTGGCGGGGATGTGCGAGGGGAGCGACGGAACCGTGGGGAAGATGTAGTCTTCCAGATACTTGGATGCTATCGGTGCGGTAACCGGCGTGATGACCTCAATGTAGCATGACTTGCGGGCTATCCGAATCTTGCTGCTATCTTTCGAGACCGGAACGGAAAATGTGAGAGGGAGGACGAGAGTGCGTTTGCCAAAGACGACATCGATGGTAAAGGGCGATGACTGCTGAAGTTCAATGGGAAATTTGTCAGCCAAGAGTTTCTTGCCTTGATCAGTGGTGATGTCGAGGTGGCCGGTGATCGTGGTGATGTCACCCGTGATGGCGTCAATATCGGCCGAGAACGTAGCTCCGGACGACGAATTGCCAATGCTGAGGTTCTGCATGGGAGAAGGCAGAGCCTGGCTTCCGCCTACAATGTGATAAGATGTCTGCCCTGGCGCGTTCTTGGAGATGTAGACACTCTTCTCGTCCAGGATTGGGGCGCCAAACACCGCCATATCAGAACCCAGCAAACCAGAATACTGCATGACGGTCTGAGCCGAGTGCTGCAAGCAGAGACTAACTTTAGTTCCGGCGAGGTTAAACTGCAGAGCGCCTGTCACTGCGTAGAAAGTTGCAATCATTGGCGAGTTACCCGCCCATCCAGCTTCGTCTTCTTGAACTATGACGGTAAAACCATCTTGATCTCTCGCACCGCGCGTTGAAGCAATGCCAAACGCGATTTGAACATCTGAAAAAAGATTGTGATAACCCCCATCGTCTGAGGTGTCACAACGTACCGAGGCCTCAAAACCCAAACTTCCCAGCTTGGAGCGAGCAGACTTGTAAAGCCGCTGCCACTGAGGAGCGGGCACAACCAGCGTCACTGCAATCATTTCCGGTATTTTCTTCCACTTACAGAACCCTGCTTCGGTACTGTTCCTCTTAATCTCGTTCCTGAGAGTGGGTATGGACAAGACGCCAATCTGGGACAACTCTGCCAGGAAAGCTTGAGTGTGGTTGGTTCCCAGCGCCAGCGTCGTGTCGTCAACCACCTTCTCCAGAATAAGGTGCCCAAACTCAGATGCGTTGATCCGAGTACTCTTGCAAAGAGCCTTGATAAAGGCAGCAAAGGTTCCGCGGTGATACTTGGGGAATTGCATGGAGGGCATTTTCCCGACTCGATAATTTGCGAGGTTTTCATGCTGAAACATGTCCAGGTACACCCGATGAGCCAAGACTGCGAGATCGGCCGGCTTCAAAGACAACTTGCCCGCTTGATGTCCTCGCCCAGAGAGGTACTTATCGTGTTTCCACGCTAGGCGGGACTGAATCCTGAGGCTCTCAGTTCCGGATCTTTCTGACATGGAAATGTACATTTCATCAACGACCGAAATAGCAGTCGCGTTTGTCCAGTATTCAATCGGAGCCAGCCCGAGAAGAACGGAGACGGTCCTGGTGTGACCGGCGAGGAGAGATTCAAACTTGTCACTTTCGCTTGCCGAGCCTCGTGCCATGAGTTCCGTGTATATCGTTGACCAGGGTTCGTCCTTGAGGAGTGGTCCAGCGGATATCAGCAGATTCAGAGCTCCGCTATGATCAGAGATATTGGACGAGTCGATGATATCGAACGACTTGGGAGCTTTGCCACCCTTGCCATAGTCGGAATCTACAAGGGTGAGAGCTTGAAAGCCGGACTCGCGACGATACCAATTAGCGGTAGCTGCACCAGTTTCGGCGTTGTGCTGCAGGGTCTGGCAGAGCGAGAAACAGTCGGCGGCCACGAAGCGGACAACCATTCTCGAAGAAGCCTCTCTGAAGGAATCGATCCACTCCCCAAACAGGTACTGTGCGGTATCTAGAATCCTGTCCTGGGTGCGGGTCACCGGCCGAGAAGGCGAGAGCTCTGTGAGGTTTGCATATGCCACAGCCAGGTTAAAGCTTAGAAGAGGGGTGCATGGGAACGCCAGCGGCGACGTTTCCGATATCGCCGCGGCGAACATGGGGTTCGGTGACAGTGAAGCACCCTGGGGTTGAGGTCTCGACAGGCCTGACTCCCAACAGCGGTGGATGGCCTTATGGAGCTCCACGCCCATTGTGGTGTACAAAGGGGCAGACGCCTTCGCGGCGGTGATAATGATGCCGAACTTTCCCCACGCCTTGTCTTTGAAGGTATCAGCGGCCTTCCTGGCAGACTCGAACTGATTCTTGTAACGGGCCGTTCCCTTGTTCTCGAAAGCCGTCACATATTGCGACAAAACTTTCCGCACCAGCGAGAAAGTGTCATGGTCGCAGAAGCGGACAACAGACCCGTAGACGCCATCATGCCATGCATCCCAACTCTCAGACAACCCCAGCAGCTTCTTGGCCTGGGCAGCAAGCAGGAACATGTCGTCCTCGTCGAGGTAGAAATGGTAGTAGATGTTCCATATACGCTCTGCAGGAGCGGCCTCAGCTCCATCTAGGATGAGACTCATGATGAGGACATTGCGAGCTACCAAACGTCAGACTTTTGCGGACTGAACCGACTTGTTCAACACTGAGGATCTTACTGATAATGTGTTCTTCAATATCACACGCCGTGACATCGAGTTTGCGCTCTGGAAAACCCCTCTCGACGTAGGCCGTGTAGAGAATGTGACGGATGTCTCCACATCCGAGCAGTAGGGCACTCGCATTGGTGCCTTGAGGCAACGAAGCCGTCAGAGACACAGCGGGCGTGTTGCCCACGGCGTAAAATGGCCTGGAAGTGGCAAAGACTGTTGGCGTAAGCATTTCAGGCGTATCGCTTCAGATAGGAAGCCCTGTGCACGAGTTGTCTGTTGGTTTTGCTGGCCTATGTTCGGGGTCCCATCACGTTGTTGGGCAGCCGCCAATTCTGAGTGGGCCACAAAAGTGGGGAAATAGAGTACGTAGTGCGCATCACGGTGGAGTACTACGCATGTCAACCATATGGCAAATCGTCAGATTTGAATTATGAATACTACTCTGTTTCACTGGTGCAAATGGTTGCAAAACCCGCGAAGAAAACACCAAGCATCTCTTAAATTCTCCAGCTAATGGTAGGCACGGGTGGCACGAACGCTGATGAAAGCAGATGCAAGCAGCAAATCCAAGTCCCAAGAACCTCCACCGTCCAAACCTCTCCCACAAGCAATAACCATACAAATGTTTCCCCTCCCGTATAATTTACACACGATCCCGCAAAAGTCGACGACGCTGTTACGATTACATGGCTGCCTCGGCGACATTTTCCAGAAACATGGTCATAATCTTCGTAAGTACCATAAAATTCACCCCCAACAGAAATTAAGCCTTGCCCACATCTCCCCAATCCATTGCTTGCATCTGTCTCATCAAAATCGATCCATGACCAACGATGGCTGCGGGGGACGGGGCGGTGTAGGTAGGGTGTTTGTGCTCGGAACCGGTGGGGTAATATAGGGGGAAGAGAGGAACTAAATCAAGTCATCAAATGGGGTGGGGGGTAAGGGAGCTGGAACGGGTCCTCCTCGGCCTTCTCCGTGCCCAAAAGCCAAACCATAAGCCATTTTGCCTAAGCCAGATCATTAAGTCCCAAACCGTCTATAACCACCCAATTCAATATCGTCAACGCAGAGAAATTTCACGAACTCCCAAAGAACACATCGTCGCCGTTCGTGAACAAGCTGACAGCAGCATCGTACTCTTCTAAATCATCGAATGGCTTGCCCATGCCGTGGTGCAGCCCCATGCTGCCCGATGGGTTAAACAGGACATCCTCATCGGCAGGAAATTGCAACAAAGACATGTCGCTGTCGTCAAGACCTGCGATTGCACCGCTGCCATTGCCCATGACTAGCGATTGGGCGCCCGACATGGAAGGGTGGTGGTTTGAGAGGAGGCCGATGCTGCTTTCAGAAAGTGTGCTGCTATTTGGGTCGCTGCTCCCGGGTGGCTCGATGTCGAAAAGGCGTGCACTGTGGCCAGTCTGCGGTGGGGATGAGCTGGCTGAAAGCTCGGGTGGCGTGGTGGGGCCTGGGGAGGGTGGCTGGTTTTCTGACTGATCGGGAAGATTGTATTCAGCAAGAAGATCGGCTTGGGTCAGCTCTGGATGGGAAGCGAAGCTATGATGACTCATGGCGGAGGGGGATTCGACGCGGTGATCGGGCGAGGTGATGTCGACAAGCTCGGACGACGGCATGGGAGCGGAGGAAACACTGAGACTGGACGGGTTCATGGTCGCTGTTGTAACGGGAAGGTGGTGAGAGGACATGGCAACATCCATGATGTCGGGGAATGGGTCATTGTCGTCGTCCATCATGCCGTCGAAGCTGGTAGTGTGGGGTGCGGGCGAGTTGACAGCGGAGCTATCTGAATAGCCCGAGAAGCTGCTGACTGAACTTGTCGAGGCATGCTTGTTCTTGCGACGAGTCCGTTCACTCTTCTCGAGGCGCTCATCCATGTCCGGACGGTTCTTTCGCGGACGTCCACGCTTGACAACTTTGCGAACGACGCCGTCGAAGGCGCCAATGCACATGCCGCGTTGTCGGTGGCGCGTCAAAGCATCATGCCGGGCAAAGCTGTTACCGCACTCACATGGGTACGGCTTGATCCCCGTGTGTATCTTGGCGTGCCGCTTGAGATCGTGCTGCCGAACGAAGCACTTTTTGCATGATGGGCATTGATATTGCCTATCATTCAGATGGGTCTGGACATGGCTCTTGATATTCTCCTTGCGACCGAAACGCTTGTCGCACTTGTCGTACGTGCAGACCCACTTCCCGTCAGCTGGGTCGGGGCCCTCGATGTACATGGCGATGTCATCCATGGTGACGCCCGTGTCCGTTTTGGTTTCCTCGATGTTGATGTCGGCGATGCTGGCGGCGCTGGCAATGGACGCAAGGGACTCGGTTCGCCGGTGCGGTGACCCACGCCGCGAGGGGGAGTCACAGCCATGGCCGTTTGGCATGATGGTCTGCTGCGAGTCGTACTCTGGGTGGACACGGAACTCTGGCTTGTTCTCGAAAGGGTTGGCAGCGAAGCCGACCATGTGGGGTGTCATGGGAGTTTGAGTGGACGAGAGGTCTGCATGGAAGCTGTTGGAAAGGCTGTCGAAGCCCGATTCGATCTTGACGAACTCAGCGCTGACGTTTGCCATGTTCATGAAGCCAGGGGTTCCGAGCGCTTGCTCTGGGAACCCCATAGGCATGGTGTTGGCCCTCGGAGGTGTCTGAACCATGGCTTCCGCTTGTTGGCGCAGGTCCTGGAAGATGCCCGAGTTGCGATTGGAACGGCTTGTTCGGATGGGCTTGATCGTTTCCTCCATCGACTCATCGTAGTCATCAGTGAATCGGTTCGGACGTGGTTGGGATACTGGCTCATGCTTCGTTATGCGGTCGTGAGGGGTCTCGACGGGTGTGGGGGGGAAGGAACCTATGCACTTCGTCAGCAATCCGACAGCCTCTTACCAGGAGCGGCACATCTATCTTACTGTTGACATTCTGGGCTGGGGGCGTCGCGGGTCTCTGAACCGTGCCGAGAGCTTCAAACTTGGCCACCTTATCCATGATGCCGCCACTTATCCTCCTGGACGCCCGACGGGAGTGTGTGCCTGTCGCCTCGCTCTCCGAGATCCAGCCCTGCCCGGAACCGGCCGGACTTGGCTCTGGGAAAGTCATGAACGTTGGCGTGGACAAGGCACTGTCGGGGCCGAAGATGTCGAATTCTTGGGCGGTCATGATGTTGTTGCCAGCGAAATTTGTCTGGTTCTTCTTCATCATGGCATTCATGGAGTTCATGTAGGCATCCATGGGCAGACCGGACATGTCTCCGATCTGCCCCTGCACCGCCATGGCATCCACGAAGTGGGGGTTGTGAGGTGTTCCATTCGGCGTAAGGAGGAAACCATCGCCGGTTTGGTTCTGATGTTGGAGCTGGTGGTGTTGCGATGCGATATCGCCAAAGGCGGGCTGGCCGGGGCCCGGGCGGGCTATGCGTTGCTGCTGCGCTTCTCGCAGTACATGCTGTGGTGTTGCTGATCCTGTGTTAGTTGAAGTACTTACCGTGGTGTAGTCCTGCCGGAGGGTTGTCGTGGGTGTTGTCGGAGAAAACTGCGATCGGCGAGTGTCCAGGCTGAGGCCTCGTCGATGGGACATGTGCGGTCGCTGTTGTTGGAAGGTGGGCAGGGGCGCAATCTTGACGGCTTCGTAGGCCGTGGGCGTCGAGTTTTGGCGGCGGTGTTGCCGCTGACGCGCGTGAAGACTGCTCGCTGGTGGCGGATTAGACAGCATTGTGAATGCAGAGTGGAGTTCGGAAGGGATGTTGTCGTTGGCGTCGATGTCGAATTGCCGCACCTCGAGGGGAGGTGCTGGTCGATGTGGTTCCGAGACTGGGTTCTTGCGGTCAGTGTTTTTCATGCGTCGCGGGATGCGGCGAGGAAGGAGCGAACCTCACGCAGCGCAAGCCAGGCGGCCGGGCGGGTTAGAAAATTTTAGTTGTGCTCAGTCGATGTCGACTTCGCGATAGATCTTTCGGGTAGTGTGGTGCCTTATTCAGGCAATGGGGAGGGATGGTGCAATGTCTCGTTGGAGACGAACTTCAAGCTTTTGTGTAGCGCGATCAATTGGTGATGGGAATGGTAGGCCCAGTTCCCGTGGTCATGAGAGTGGAGGAACAGATGGGTAGCAGCAGCAGAAAGATGCAGATGTATGGGGACTGGAATGGTGCTGCTGCTGGGGATATCCATCTGTCCCGAGGCCGCGATGGTTGCGCCGACTTTTGTTTTCTTTCCCACGGGATGCGTTGCCAGCAGCAACCTGCGGGATTTGCAGCTGGGATTGGTGCGGCGCACCACAAAAGTGGAGCCACGTCCAATCGCCTGCCGCCGGGCTACCGCCCACTCTGGCGCTCCACCGGCCATTAAAACCCAAGCTAATGGGACTCGCTAACGTCACGCAGGTGCGAAGCCGCGCAGAGTCTCGCCGGTGCATTTTAGCCTGTGCGCGGCAAACCAGCGAACTCTGCGACGACATCCACTGGTTTTGGTCTTTTGCACCACAAATCCCGACGGTTTGGGCTGTTTGCCGTTGTTTTGGGGTCCTTCGCTCTCGTGCAACGCCTTACGATGGCGTTGCTATTAATTAACCGCCGTCTCCCTCACTGGTCTCGCCCGTTTGTCTCTCCTCTCAATCCATTCGACGGTGGCCCGCCCGGGTCCCAACGCCTGCGCCAGCCAATACCAAACGGCCATCCCGTCATCATAGCAACCGGCATTGGGGAAGTAGCACTGCTGGCCGTATATGTTGTCTACTATCAAGCCAGCAAGCCTCATGTTCAATACTATCTTGTTTACCCATTCCTCGGTCGCTTGTCCTTTTGCTAGCCGTTTGAGAGCCAGGGTGAGGATGACGTGATAGAGGGTTCCAGTGGGGGGCCCTCGGCCGCCAAACCCCACGACCAGAAGTGGACTTTCATTTCTCATCTGCCCACATGCAACCCCCGGAGCTTGCCGGGGTCGGGGTTGGGGACGGCGCCGGATTCCAGTGGCTTTCATATACTTTTCCTTCCTTTACGATAAAGCCCTTGCAATCGCATCACCCCAGTGTCCGTGTAAAATCGAGGCTCAATTGGGAGGGGGGACGCCGGGCCGGCGCTTGAGCCAGTGTTTCTGAGCCGAATCGCATCCGCCTTGTGCCAGAATGCTTCCGATTCGCGCGCTTCTAGCTGACCGACTCCCAGCAACCGACTACCACTTCCGCACTATTGGCTGTATGGTGAGTCTTGACAAGACGTTGTAATGGCTAATATCATTTTGAAGGTAGGTAACTGAGTAATTGAGGAGTTTTACTGTTCTCTGGGTTGCTATAAATCTCAGGACTGTTTCTGGCTGGCCAATTCTTCTGAAACTAAACCGCTGCGCATTCTGGGACGCAATGGTCCGTCTTTCTTTTGGTTTGTTACTTCAGGGGGTTGCTGTTCTTGCAGCCCCCCTTGACACTGCGCCGCAACCATTTGGGTTTTTTGTCAACAACACCATCTACCAGCCGGTTGGTGAGGAAAGCGTGACGTACCCCCGCCATGTCGAGCTCCAGGATGGTACTATCCTTGCTACGGTGTCGATGATGGGTCGCAGTCCCGCATTTTTCCCCATCTTTGAGAGCAAGGATGGCGGTGCGAGTTGGAAGCATGTGTCCGATCTTCACGACACTCAGAATGGCTGGGGTTTCCCAGCTCAGCCAGCACTTGCCGAGTTGACGGAACCTTTGGGTGGCTTTGAAGCAGGCACCATCCTGGCTTCAGGCAACAGCTGGAGCGATAATGGAACGAGGATCGATCTCTATGCCAGCACTGACAAGGCGAGAACATGGAAGTTTGTCAGCCACGTTGCCGAGGGCGGCAGGCCCAATACGACCAACGGAGCGACCCCAATTTGGGAGCCTTATCTACTGTAAGCTGTTCTGGGGGGCTGTAATTCATTCATGACTGACGCGATTTCAGGGTTTACAATCATTCTCTGGTCTGCTACTACTCAGATCAGAGAGACCCAAAACATGGACAGAAGCTTGCACACCAAGTGTCAAGAGACTTGAGAAACTGGGACCCTCCCGTCAATGATGTCGCTTACGATTTGTACATTGCGCGCCCGGGCATGACGGTCGTTGCTTGGATTCCGCCAATCAAGCAGTGGATTCTGGTTTATGAGTTTCCCATCGGCAACTCGAGCTCGCACGGCGTCAACTACCCGGTCTATTATCGTTTGGCGTCATCTCCTCTGGAGTTTCGGTATTCAGAAGGTCTCCCGATTGTTATCAATAACACGACGGCGCCCAATGCTAGTCCGTATGCTGTCTGGAGTCCTGTTGGAGGGCCCAACGGCACCATTGTAGTTTCGGATGCGGATAACCAGCGGGTTTATACCAATCAATTTGGAGGTGACATTAACAAATGGGAGATGCACGACACGCCGGCACCTGTGACGTACAGCAGGGCGATTCACATTCTGGCGAAACACCCCAATAATCTTTTGCTTTTTGGCGGCGAGTCTTTTGACAACATGCGAGCTGGACTACTTACGCCTTTTTCTGCTACAGTTGTCAACCTAGAGGAGACACTCCGGAACTAGGATGAGAAAAGAAAAGCAACTTGTATTTTTTTTTTATAACTTGGGTACAATTAGACAACTCTCAAGTATTGGACAACCCTCGAGTATTGTCTGGCACTTAAAAGGATTTCTCTGTCGGAATACACCATTTTCCCAATGCTCCCTCACGCCAATATGTTGTTTTGATCTTTTTCTTTCCCGCCTTTTTCTTGTCCTCCTTTTCTTTTTCTTTGGAGGTTCTGGCTGTGCCTCTGGTACTGTCTCTAGTTCTACCTCTGGCTCTGCCTCTGCCTCGGGGCCGAAAAGCTGATCGAAAAGACTTTCGGCTTCAAGAATGCGAAACGAGCCCCAATTCGATTTGAACTGTGTCTTCTCACACCCGACCATGAGCCCAACGAGAACTCTGAACATTGCGAACCGACCCGTCCTGACGTAGTACTTGTCGTCTTCATTCTCGGCAGATTTCCATAGCATGTCTGGCGAAACGCAATATTCGCAAGGCGGTGGTGGCAATGGGTCCATCTGTTGAAGATCCTCGGGCTTGATTAGTGTCCAGCCGCGGTTTTCTGTTGTTGTTGTTTCGTTCTCCCACCCCAAACGATTCTCGAAAAACCCCACGACGTCTTCTTCGGGGAATCCTGCCGATAATTTTGTTGTCCAATCAACCAACCACGGCCAGTCCTTTTCCTTTTGCTGGTGTTGCTGTTGCTGACCTGAAGAATTTGGTGGTGGTGCTGGACGCCGAGTTTTTACCACCTTGTTACCCACTCTCATTAACGACTCAAACATCTCCTGATGCTGTTCTTGTTCCTGGAGATATTCCTCCTCCCATCGCATGATTGGTAATTTCCCGACGCGTTGTAAAAACTCTGTCGTAACCCCGACTGCTCTCATTAGTTCCAGAAATGCTCTTCTTTTTCTCTCTGCCGCCGCTCCGTCTTGCTGTGCTAACCTTTCCTTGTTGATAATGGTACACGCCCGCCAGAGAACCACTAGTCCTCGTATGTCAGAATGCCACTCCTCTCCCCACCCGGCCTTCCACGCCGCGCGAATAGCATCTTCCCCGGGCCGTCCAACTTCGAAAAGAACGTAAAAAACAGCCCGCCGTATGCGCTGCCACCGCGCGACTTCGTTTTCCACGCATTCGAGACAGAGATATTCTGTGGACCGAGGCGGCCACGTAGGTGTCGTCCAGAATATATCGCGCCGACCACATCGTTTTTGAGAAAAAGGATCAAACCAGGTCTGCTGGCGGTATCGCTGCGTCGCTGGAGGCGGACGGAGAAGCGGGCCGTTTTTTCTTCGTGCTTCATCTTTGACTTTTGGGCCGTTTCCCTTTTTCCGTTTACCGTAGGGGTCATCGTCATCATCATCATCATTTTCCTCCCTTTCGGAATTGTTGGCTTCGGGACCATAGTAACAATAGGCTTCGCTGAAAAGTTCATCAGAAAGAGGCGCCTGCGACTGGAACTGTCTGGGAAGCAGAAATTGCAGCTCATAGCCGGGCTCGGACCCCCCATCTTGGATGTTGTTTTGACCTTGACCTTCCCATGGTTTTCGCCGTCGTATTACCCTCGGTGGAGCTGGGACATTCACCGGAACCGAAACCGGACCCTGTACGGGAGCCTGAACCGGTGCTGACTTGGACACCGACTTGGACGCGGCCCTCACGTTGCGAATCCTTTCGACTGCAGCGGCCGGCAAGCCAAAGAAGCCGCCAACTTGATCGGAATTATCACCTGGGCCTGGGCCTGGGCTGGGGTTTGGGTCTGACCAATTTGGAACCGGTGCGGGTGCTTTTCCCTTTTGTTCATGCTCAGTGGCGGCGAAACTGTCTTTTTGCCAAGCACCCGTTTCTTGACGAGGCGTCCCAAAAGGAATTACGTTTTGGTTTTGCTGTTGCTGTTGGCCTTGGCCGTCGCGCCATGGTCGTCGTTGTCGTGGTCGTTGTAGAATCGGCCTCTCGTTGAAGTTGGTACTCCCAAACCGTGAAGTAGGGGTTTTGTTGGGTAAAGATGAGGGAGCTTTATAGCCCACAGCAAAGGGTGCTTTATAAGCCACAGGAGACAGAGACGGAGACGGAGACGGAGAGCGAGGCAGCGATGATGACGACGACGGCGACGACGATGGCGATAATGATGACAATGATGATGACGATAATGGTGGTGATAATGATGATGATGATGGTGATGATAGAGAGAACTTGCCAGGTTTAACCGGCGCCCGAGGTACCGCTGGTTCGGTTTGTATTTGCCGAACGGGCCTGACAGGCGGATCGGGCGGTTTGTCTTGATCTTTATCAATAAACCGTCGCTGTCGTCGTGGGAACGAAGTGACCTTGATGCCCCTACCCCTACCCCTACCACGCCGTGAGACGGGGACTCTGTAGGGTGCAGGTGTAGGAGGAGGAGAAGGGGAAGGAGAACGGGAAGAAGAAGAAGACGATGACACAAATAATTTGTCACTTTCAACTGGTAGAGGTGTCTTGGTTTTGTTACCGGCTAGAAAGTCATCCCACACTTCAAGGTCGGACCCCGACGACGAGAGACTGCGTTGTCGCTTTTGTCCAGCGTCGGCTTGGGCTGTAGGACGCTTGAAGCGCTTGGAGGGGGAAGGGGCAAATTCCGTGTACGGGCTTTTATCCAGGGGGTGGTGTTTTTGTGCCTGTGAGGAAGATGCACGTGGTTCTGGTGTGGGTGCACTGTCCGGTGAGGGAGACCCTGTCCGACGATTTTGAGTCCCAGCCGCTTGTTGGTGGTCACCGTTGTCGGATGAGATGTAATACGATTCTACGTATTGCCTCGGCTTGGGTATTTTTGCACCGGCCTTTTTAGCGATGCTTTCCTGGGAGAAGGGATTTAGGCTGGAGATATGAGATGACAGTTGAGATGCATACTTGGTGATTGATTCCGAAAAAGGCCACGTTGGGGGGTCTTGATCACCGTCAATATTGCCGTTTGGCATGTCGAGATCAGAGAAAGAGTCAAGACTCTGGGCGGAATCAGCGTCATCCAGCTCTGTGATACCATGATTGTAGTCGCCGCCATCAAAAACCCCATTGTAGTCGCTGTCATCGGAAAAGTCATCGTCGTAGTCTCCACCCCGCAGCCTAGGAGGCCCCTTAGGTGTGCGTTTTTTCTTGGCAGTAGGGGTGGTGCGCCGTGATGGCGTCGGCGTACCACTTCGGCAGCCAGTAGCGGAACGAGTGGCCCGTTGGGGTGTTTCACTGGTGGTCTTGATGTGCTTGCCAGGTCGGAAATCCTCATCATCCCTATCTTCTTCTTCATCAGATGAGGAGCTTTCCGAGGGAGGAGCTTTCCGCTTCCGCTTCCGAACCGGGGTAGCTTTGCGGACGGGGGTTGCCGGCGGCGGTGGTGGTGTCTCCAAAGAATCAGTTGAAGACTCATTTTCCAGTGTCATTCTCCGTCCGCCGACGCCCTTTTCCCTTGGGATCCTCTGTGGTGTAGGTCCTTTAATGGGCGCTTTGCTGGTGGCCGCTGAGGCAGCTTTGGAGGCAACCTTTTTAGGGGGAGCCCTTTTCGGGGCAGCCTTTTTAGGAGCAGTCATTTTCGAAGCAGCTTTCTTAGCGGCGGCCTTTTTCGTGGCAGTCTTTTTAGGGGCAGGCTTTTTTGAAGCTGTCTTCTTAGTTGGTGTTTTCCGCCTTGCTCCAACGGAAGGAGGAGGGGAATCCGAATCGTCACTTTCACTAGAAGAAGAAGACGATTCTTCTTCTTCCGACTCGGCAGAATCTGAAAGGTCCTTGTAATTCGGCCTCCGTTTCTCTCCACGGGTGGTGACTCTTGGCGTCGCCAGTCGCGGAGGTTGTCTTGTTGTTCTTCTTCCCGTCGCGGTGGCGGTCCGCGACGACGAGCCCTTTAATCCCTCTAATCCTTCTTCTTCGTCATACCAACCTTCCAAAGTCCCCGCCACCGCCTTGACCGCATATTTCCTAGCGTATTTACCGAGAACGCGCGGAAGTCTGACCTTGTTCACAATGACGGGTTTAGCCGAGAGGATTTGGTCATTCTCCGAGTCAAAATACTCTCCATGTCCCGATGACTCTGAGCCTGAATCTGAAATTTCGCCTTCTCCTTCTTCTTCATTATCGTGCATCAGTACGTCGTCGTTATGGTCAGACTCCATTTCGGCAGAGGGCGTGTTAGACTGAGAAGAGGCAGCAGGTGTGATTTGAGCCATGTTGTTCGTAATGTTGTAAAATTCCGAGCAGGAGACACTCGGTATAAAGAGAAAAAACAAAAATATCAAGAAACTCGATTGGATGAGAATATGGTGGGGTGCATATATGAGAAGTTTTACCAAGTCAAGTGGAAATGGGTACTGCAATCAATGAGTTTGGTTTATCACTCCCCCCTCATTCTTTGTCCTTTGTACTGAAGTTCAACCTCCAACGGCATCTCCGGATTTTTCACGCCGTTTCCGTCCAGTTGCATGTAACGAGCTGGCAATGACCGCGCGGGATACAAACAAAGACTAAACAGAGAGACAAACCGACGCTTGGCTGCTTTTCTTTGGTACAGTCTACGACCCAGAGCCCAAAAAGACTGCTCGGTTGGGAAAAAAGATTGGTTGAGAGGACATGAGCTCAAAAACTTGTGGCGGCTGCTAGGGATCAATAGTGCACCACAAGGCCTATCTTCAAAAGACTCTAACATCGCCATCGAACTCTGTACTGTTTGGGGGGATATGAACACAGCCGTAGGCGCCCAAGCTTTGATCTCTCTCTCAGGCTACCAATTAGCAGTGCCCCACCACACATATTAGGG
>Ga0247760_1001487_pt1 | contig 21595 bp, 19 predicted proteins | sample UWRJL171409R4_FD_179936 | JGI IMG/M metagenome (GOLD analysis project Ga0247760, IMG submission 179936) | Plant litter microbial communities from Arlington Agricultural Research Station in Wisconsin, United States - UWRJ-L171-409R-4 | ecosystem: Environmental > Terrestrial > Plant litter >... | reverse complement strand
TAGTGGGGGGGGGTGGGGGTTTTTTTTTTTTTGCGTTTAGGCACCAGCGGAACGACGACGTTGATGCGGAACGATTACAGCCTTTGCAACAGTCAGACTTGATACGAAGCGGCAATGCCAGTATTATGACGGCGCAAAGCAGGTGTATGGAGGAAGGGGATGCTCTTTATTCTTCAAAACCCGGGAGACTGCATATCAGGTACTTGTACTTGGTTCCCCTTTTCTTCCTTTTATCCAGCCATTAGTCTTTTACCCACTACTGCTGGAGTTACTTCATTTTGTTTGTCATTGTTTCTTTTATTGGCGGACAAGGTATTTGGAAGATGGATGATCATGGTGTTTAAACAGACGGGTAGGAGTCTTGGTCACACACCCTCCGAAGACCTGGGATGGGTTCTGGTATTAAAATGGGTGATGCGATGGGAGCAGGGCATAACTTGTGGTTTTGGCGAAATTCGCTTGTTCTTGATTCGATACCCCAATACTTTATCCTTCTAGGTTATTTTGTTTGTCGAGATGGAACCTGAAGAAGGGGGGGCTGGAGATTGGAAGGGGACTGCTATCCTGAACTTAGGAGGCATGTTTGAGGTGAAGGGGGAACCGAAAAATAGATCAATTCCAGAAGTTCCCCCGCTCACAGAGTGAAACCTCATATCCATATAATTAACACTACTGAACTGGGCGGTGTCTTGATCACCAACAAATCTCTGTTGCTCTGGTGAACTTTCGCAATTGACTTCCAGTACCAGAATACCTAGCCTGCACTGATTAGCTTGAAGTGTGTCTCCACACGAGGAACGAAGCCAAAGCCGCTGGAAAATAAGCTTCTGAACCCCAGCCAGATCTGGTTCGGCATGGTCCACCTGCATGGCAAGGTTAAAAAATAGCGTCATAGGCTTCCCTCACCGCCTTTGGTGGGCGCGTTTTACTGCCGCGGGGCAGTTGGGCGATAGCGGCGACTGGGAATCACATTGAAGTTCCAAACCGGGCACTCTCGATAACAACGCCCAGCAGCCGATTACAACCGCATCCCCCCTGGAAACCCTGTTCAAGGCCCTCAATCCTTGTATAATTATGGCAAACTTCAAGGATTGGGCACTGCAGTATGTCCTGGCAGACGATGAACCCGCGCAACTCGACATTGCGAAAAAGGCCGCGAAGGGTGAGTGAGGAGGGACGCAGAAAGTTTCCCGTGTATTCGTGCTGACAATGATTTTCGATGCAGAGATTGAGGACTCTGGTGCCAACAGAGTTGTCGTGGGGAATTGGGCTGCGTCGGTACAGTCGTGGATGAGCAGAGCACAGGCCAGTGACGATGACCAAATGGATGACGGGGACGATGGTGGCAGCGGCGATATCATTGCTCGGGCAAAAGGTATGTTGAAGCAGAATATGTGGGTGGTATGTGATACTAAGATGGACTCGAAGCTCTCGGATTCCTTGCAGGAACCCTGGAATCGTTGGACAAGGATGTGCTCCGGGAGGATCAAGGTGAGACTGCTTGTATTCTCATGGACGTTTTATACTGAACATCGCAAAGTTACATTCTTAGTCGGCTTTTTCGGTGCTATGTTTTCCCTCGACCACAAGTCGGGAATCACAGCATCGACAAAAGCCTTGCGGCGACTGCTTCTCATGAAAGCATTCAAGCCAAGTCTCGGAGCGAAGATGGTCGAGGATGTGCTCAACCTCAAAGAGGATTTCCGATTGCAACCGGCTGCAACTAGGCTTGAAATATACGACTTACTTTTCTCACTATTCCAAGAAAAGTCCGTCAACAGCGAGCTCCAGCACAAATATGGGCCGTCTTGCGGGTTCGCCGTGGACCTCCTTCAGCTTTGCCAACACGAAAGAGACCCACGGAATCTTATGGTTTGGTTCAAAATACTTAAGACTCTCCTCGCTGATTATTCTCCCTCAGCAGAAGTCACAGAGGAAATCTTCAAAGCCTTCTCAGCATACTTCCCTATCTCGCTGAGAAGCTCAGCTACTCCTATTGGTATCACCGCCGATGATCTCAAGGAGGCTGTGCGGGGTTGTTTTGCCGCACACCAGAGACTATCGTCTCTTGCGTTCCCCTTCTTGATGCAAAAGTTGGATCAAGGTGACGCTGTGACAGTATCGGTAAAGGTTAGTGGCTCGCAGTTGACGTGATTATTATTCCCTTTGCTAATAGAACCCAGGTCGACATCTTGAGGACACTAAAGGCCTGCGTTCAAAATTACAACAACCCCCAAGCAAGCGTCGTACCGCATATCGAGAAGATTTGGAACTCTCTCAAGTATGAAGTCCGTAACGGGGAGGTCAAGGAGACCATCGATGCTACTCTCGATGTTTTGCGGGCCATCGCAGATCGATTGGATGGCTCTAAGACGCAAAAGTTGGATGTATTATCCTTGAAAGACTATATCGACTTAGTCTTCGGGGACTGCCGCGATGACCTTGCTAATCCCACTTATACGAAACAGGCCGGGCTTCTTGTTATGACCGTCGTCACTAGTAACATCCGAAGCTACATCCTAGAGAACGTGGGCCTTGTCGAATGCATCCGGCAGAACTTGAAACTGCCAAAGTCGCCATCACACACCAAAGATCTCTTACTCATTCTCAACTCGATCCTCAAATCTCGGTCCGATCTGGTCAATAATCGAAAAGCTGGCCACCCCCAGGATGAGGAACAGCTGAAGGGCGAGCCGAAGGAGCACCTAGAGAGCCTCTTTCACGATACCTATCTGAGAATATGGACTTCCACGTCAAATGAGGTAGCCGATAGTGTCGATATACCCGAGCAATTATTGCAGGGGATGGCTCTGCTTGCAAGCCAACGTGCAGTGGGGGAAACCGGAGAGGACTACTTGCTCTGTTCAGCAAAGATATGCTCCGAGATCTGCACTCTCCTGATACAACACCTGGTCAAAGGACTGACACTGAGCTCTAATGACAACATGTCCGACGGCGATAGTCTTGAGGAGGAAGCCCAAATTGCCCTTCGAACTGTTGCCTCGGTTTACACTCCGGCTTACGATGAATTTATACTGAGGGCTACCGCAGAAATACGGAAGCGGGACTGGACAAACCCTTCAAAGTATTCCCTCGACGCCCTCAGAAATCTGCTGTTTCATCTGGCTTACGTTGGCTGCTCCGAAATACCAGCGAAGATTGTTTCCGACGCATTGCTGCCACATCCCTTCTCTCCACTTCAACACCTCACTTCATTCACTACCGCTATGGTTTCACTTTTCCCACTATCCCCATCAACAAACGAAGCCGACACGCAAGAGGAATCACTAGCCAATTCGTACGTTATCGCGGCGTTGCACACTGGCCTGCTCTTCTTCCGCGATGCTTGTGTCACCAAGTATAAACTCGATACCTTGGACACGTACTCGAAGGCCGACGAGAACTGGCTGGAGGGACTTGAACATGTTTTGGATGACTGGCTCCAGGGTCTTTCTTCCGCCAAGGCTGGGATCACCTCTGAGAGCTTGGGGGAAGACGACCCAGAGGTTTACAGGCAGTTCTTGTGTCTGGGTTTGCTCATTACGAGATACCTGTACAGAGCTGCTGTCTCTGGGCCTCAGTCGCTTTGGAATGCGGATATTCTGTTCAAGTTATCCAATATCGCTGCCACAACGGTCCGGAGTCTCGGCGAGCAGCTGCAGAAGTCGTGCAACCTGGCCATCGAAGCGTTCAACTTCTTTGGCAGTGAGGGCCCCGCTAGGCCGCAGACCGAGATCCTAACTCGGGGTATCCTGGAGGGACTATGGCCAGGAGCCATGACCGAACTGGTATGTGGCAGTGATTAAATTGTGATGTTACTTCGACTAACAAGCGCGTAGTACAAGCCGGGCGGTGTTGCGGAACGCTTCTTATGCAGGGTGCCAGAATCGACAGGCTCATATCCACGCCAGGGTGAGGTTCGTGCCTCGATAGGGTTGATCTTGGCCAACAAGTATCGAGGGGGGGCTTTTACATTCGACACAGAGTCGCAAACCATCAAAACTATCATTAGCTACTGGGAAGATCAGCTAAAATTGGTCGGTATCTCGACAGATGTCAAACCCGATGACTACCAGGGCATTTGCATGGTAGGAATGAAGACCATCTCTGGCGCTGCGGCACGGCTGGACAAAGCTGTGCTAGATATGGCTCCGCTCTTAAAGGACGTTCTCGGGAGCGAGAACCCCAACGGCGATATCCTCGCACGCTCGATGGGAATATTGGTCCAGGACACGGACCTTCTCACCACCGAGAACCACGCAGTTGTCCGGCGCTTCTATAAGCAGTGGATCTACACCCATCTGGCCAAGCCACTGTACCCTCTCGCTCTGCCGACTGCTGGCGACCGTTCTTCGACAGAGTCGAGATACAGAAGCGCCATTCTCTCCATCGTGAGCAACTGCGTGTATGGTGTCTACGAAGCCGACTTGGAGCCGCTGATCCGCTTGCTTGTTATCACCCTTGGTGACCGCAGCAGCCTCGCTGCCAAGGCTGGTCGTCAGCAGCTAGTCTCAGCACTCGAGGTGCTGGTCGAGATCCTGGCCAACGAGCCCGACACTCTAAAGAGTCACTTGAAGGCCATCATCGGCGGAGTGATGGCTGTCTATGAGGGATGTCTGCCAGACAGGCAGGAGGCGAAGAAGGATGCTAGCTTGACGGCAGCGAGGAAGCTTGTCCTCCAAACGTTGGGGGCGATTCCCAAGAAGTTTGAGGAGAGGCATTTGTTGCCTTACTCGTTGCGGTTGCAGCGGATGCTAGCATTGACCTGTGGTGACCCTGTTCGGGAGGTACGGCAGGTTGCGAGGTTGGCCCGAGTGAACTGGGCCAAAGTTGTAGTCTAGATAGATTAGGAGAAAGAAGAACCATGTTATGGTGGAAAAAGGGGCGTGTTCTTGGCAGCTTGCAGCGGAGGCGGCGAGAATCCGGCATGCTCCCCCAAGGTATTGAAGACCATGCAGCCGTGGGTATCTATTCCTTTTATTTCCCAGTTTCCGCGCTCATTTTAACATCCCAAGGATACATGGTGATAATCCATGTCTTTTCTTTTTTCTTAGTTTTTCTCCCGCAACTTCATACACGCTAGCCAGCACTGCGCTTGAACAATAACGACCACGACATCTATGCCTTTCTCCGCTTGCCACCCTTCTTTGCATCAGTCCCCGACGCCGCCTCCGCCCCCGACGCGGTCCCCGCTGCACTCGCCAGTGCCTCCAAAATCTCTGGCGTGTACCCTGGGGTTCCCGCCGTCGTTCCCGCCGCCTCCCGCGCCTTCAACAACCTCTTGGAGTCCAACGCACCCACGACAGGAATCCCCGTCGCAATCATAGTCTGGAACGGCGCTGCCACAAAATGTCCCGCCGCGTCAAACCACTCGCTGAACGGCCGGCTGACCGTTAGTGTCTCGGCTTTGCTCGACCCCTTGCGTGTTACCTCGACGGTGAGATGGTAGGTGGGCTCGTTCTTGCGGCTCTGCGAGGATATGCGCAAGGTAGCATCCCCGCTGGGGGTTGTGCCTTGGTAGATGCACCCGCGCTCGACGTAATAGATCCAGAGGGTGAGGGCGCCATTGATGGCGCTATACAGGGCTACCGCGAGCGCGGTGAGGGTCTTGGTGGATTCAAAGCCGAATTTATAGTCCCAGAGGAAACACGCGGCGGCCAGGGCAAAGGCGCCGTAGCCGAGGGCGAGGCGGACATCGGTTAGGTGGTGGGATTGGGTAAATTTGAGAGAGTTGAGGTAATTGGGGATGGCATCGTCAGAGGTGTTTTTGAGGTCTGGAAGAAGGGAGGTCAGCTATCAGGTAGATGGCATAGGGATGATGGTCCGGAGGGGAACAGACCTGCAAGGTTATAGACCGTAATCTTTTCTTGGGAGACAGCCATGATGATGTGTTGTTTCAGTATCTGTCTGGTTGAACTGATAAAGATGCCACTGAGTCAGGGAGCTGTTCTGTTCTGTCTCGAACAGCGTAACCTTGGTGGTTCTGTCCTCAAAGTCTCGGCTGCTGCCCTTCAAGGCTGTGTGGATGGAAAGGCCACCTTTGGTCGCGTTCGATTGGTGTGTGGGTCACAGGCACCCCTGCCCACAGCCAGCAAGCAAGACCGCCAGAACGGCCGCCAAGCCTTTGCCTGTGCTTTGGCGGGTCGTAGCTTCAGAGCCGAAAGAAATCAACCGACGACATCATCTACGACCCCTCAAAGTGATAGAGCCGCGGCCGATTCTGCAGCGCAAAGCACGGAAAACATGGCACAAATACCGATACAGACGATCCATCGGGATCCTCAATTATTGTAAGGCTTCATGCAGACTCCCTTCCACTTCGTCAGTCGCTGATCCCATTGCGCAAATAGTTACTGGATTCTCTTCCCGATAACGCTGGTCATGGTAGATGCCACCTTCTTCTTCTCCTAGTTGATCATGCTAGATCTGACACGATGTGCGCCCAATAGATTCTCACAGGCGTCCTCCGCCACTACGCCAGCATCCTGATGACTTCGGCACCCAAGAAGCTCGACCAAAAGGCGATTCGCGAACAGCGCTCGTTGCTGCACGGCGTCGGTGTGCGGAGCAACTTCCACGTGCTATCACAGGCATCCTTCATCGCTCGCCGCGACTCCTTGTCGACGGCGTACGAATCGGGTGCCTACCTCAAGGACCCGGAGCGCCGCGGGCAGGCGCCGCCAAACCCGATGAGCGACCCAAGCTCCATGGAAGGCATGATGGGAGCCATGAAGAATCAGATGGCCATGATCATCCCCAATACGCTGATCATGAGCTGGATCAATGCGTTTTTCAGCGGCTACGTCATCATGAAGTTACCTTTCCCTCTGACGATCAAGTTCAAGAGCATGCTCCAGGCGGGCGTGGCAACCAAGGATATGGATCCGAGGTGGATGTCTAGCATCAGCTGGTACTTTTTGTGCTTCTTTGGATTGCAGTCAGTCTTCAACTTCCTGCTGGGAAGTGATAATGGTAGGTGGAATTGCCGTGGTGTTCTGTACGACGTGTTGCTTACAAGAACCTAGCTGCGAGCCAAATGGCGCAACAGATGGGACAAATGGGCCCGCAGGCAGGGCAAATGTTTGGCCCTGGCGTTGACCCTGATAAGCAGTTTCTTGCCGAGGCAGAGAATCTTGCTGTTATCGAACATTATTCGGTTCTTGACGGCGTCGAGCAGCGCCTTCTAGAGGGTATCAGGGTATAAAAGCCTAGCCGTGTCTGTATGTGTTGTACATAGACCGTTTTTGAAAAGCAACCTTTGCGCCATGCCTGTAACCCAAGTTCAGATATCCGTATCCCGCCATCCAAATATCTCATTCCCACCAGAGCGCGCAGCCGAGGCCCGCCGCCTTCATGGACCCTGTGATTTTGTATGGGGCCTTGAGCTCGCTAGCAGGCTGGTTGGCCAGATCCACGGGACCAGTTGGCGCTTGGTCGTGCCACTCTTCTGCGATGACCTGGAATCGAACCATTTCGTTATTATCGTAATATAGTTCTTGGCCGTCTTCTTTCCAGACCCAAACACCCTCGGCGGCTTCACTTTGAGCTAGTTAGCATGTGTCATAGCAGTGGGGGCGAGTGTCTTACAACACTGAGCCATCCGGAAGCTCGAAGCTGGGAACGAAGATATCGTGGAAAAAGTCAGTGGCCACTGCTGTTGTGTTAGCCTGCCTAACGTCATAACCAGTAAACAAAGACACTCGACTCACAGTTGATCCCCTCCCGAGACTGGCTGGCAATTCGTGCGACAATGACCTCTCCCTTGAAGGGCCGGAACACCACCATTCGGAAATTGACTAGTGGATAAGTCAGCGCTGGGCAGGTCGGTCAGAGGGAAAATAAATACCGTTGACGTTGGCACAGCCGTCGCCCTGGCCGATGAGACCTTCCGACGTCCACAGAATATCCCATACACAAATGCACAAGCCGATGTGTTGGACAACTTTGTTAGCGTATTTTGCATTGATATTGTCCTCAATCGCCGAATGACTGGGTTTGCCAAAATCCGCAGGCGCAATCTGCACCAGGTCGGCGATCTTGGTCTAACCTCGGGTGTTAGAGTAGCTAGCAGCGACGGAGAGGGGTACACACGAGGATGAACATATCGAGCAAAATGGACCTCTTCTTGAAAACCGGAGAATTAAGTCCCAGATAAAATGATGAGGGAAATGCGTTTGTGATGAACTGTATCGCTTCTACATACTCCAGAGAAAATTTAAAGCCGCGCCCTCGGTTTTCTGCATCTCATGGTTGACACTTGCACTTTGTGAACAGCGCCCCGCGATCATAGCAGTCGCTGGGTTCTGCCGGTGTTCAAAACTTCACCGCCCACAAGGGACTCAAGCAACCCAATCGATAAGAATCTTCAAACCTTGGTGCCGGAATTACCTCGGGTAATCATGTCTGGTGTTTGTGTCAAACCCATCACCCAGTCGAGCCAGCACTTCCTTTCATCATCAACCCAAACGTAAAAGGCAATTTTGCCACAACCCTCTCGTCCACACCATCTACCGTTCTTTTCATTTCGCTCCCTGTTATAAGCCCCGACGTTCAAGTGAAAGCAGACTTTTCGGTATTCGGGGATCTGCGCTGCGTGGTCGCGTTCACTTCCAATCTCTTCGCTCTTGATCTGGAAGTCATCCAGTTTGTCTTGCTTCTAATCGTCAGGCACAGGCACCGGCGCGGCTATCTCCTTCCAGGGCTATGGCCTACAACTACGGACCGCCTCCCCCGCCGCCGCCTCCGGCACCCGCTGCCAGCAGTGGTGGCGGACCTCCAATGTACGCATCTTCGTACCACCAACGAGGCCCTAGCGGGAGAGGTCGCGGGGCTCCTGACCGAGGCGGGTACCACCAGCCCTCTCCAGCTTACGGCTATAGCCAACCGCCTGCCCCGTATGGACAGCAGACCAGCTCTTACCCCGGTCCACACCAGCCCCCGCAAGGCGGCTACCCTCCCCAGCAGCAGTGGCATACCGAGCACGCTCAGCAACACCCCCCACCGCAACAGCCTCCCGCTGCAAACACACTATCCGCTGAGAACTATCACCCGAACTATGCGCCCCAGATTTACCAACAGCCTGCGTACGGTGCCCAGCAGCCCTACCCTTCCGCACCCCAACCCGCCTATAGCTCTGGATATCCCGCTTCTGGACCGCCCGCTCAGCAGTGGGGCGCTCAGCCTCCCCCAAACCAGCCGCCGTATGGTAATGGCAGTAGCAGCCGTGGAGGTCGGGGATACGGTGATCGTGGAGGACACAAAGGAGGGCAGATGATGGGTCCCCCAATCAGAATGGGATTTGATGGCGCGCAAGCTCCTCCCGCTCCAGTGAGCAACCCATATGCTGCTCAACCATACGGCGGTCCTCAACCCCCCCCAGCGCCGTACGCAGCACCACCCTTCCAAGGCTATCAACACCCGGTTCCGTACATGCCTGGACCTGCCCCATATGACAGCAATTCCGGACATGGGTCTCGTCATCACGGACGTGGAGGCTTCCATGGCAATGGGAAACCCCGTCCTCAGTTTGGTGGCGATAAGATGCGCAACCGTAACCGGGGCTCGTCCGCACAAACACCGCCTACCCACCATCAGAAGCCTGATGCTGCCTCAACCGGGAAGAAGAAGAAGAGGAAGACGAACACGCTTGGCTTGACCCCCGGTGACGAGTCAGACGAGTTCGATGAAAATGAAGAGGAGTTGGAGCAGATGTATGGCGCCGATGCACCTATGTAAGTACCAGCGCACTGGCCTTGTTTCCAAGAAACAATAGTAGCTAATGCCAAGCAGGCCTGAGGACATCGCTACATGGATTGCTGAACGACGAGCCAACTTTCCAACCAGAGCAAGAATTGAGGCCAAGAAGGCAGCAGAAGCGGCCTTCAAATCTCAAAGTGGCGATGGTTCCAAGAACGGCGAGAACCGTGACGCTCTGGAGCAAAAGGCCCAGAAGCTCAGAGAGCGGCTCGAGAAAGTTGAATCGAGCATCAAGCGCAAGCGTGAGCAGCAAGATGAGGGGGACGATATGCGCGACATTGACCTCAGTCCATCTTCTTTGAGCGATGTCAAGTCGGATGACGAAAAGCCTGAAGTCATGTCTGCCCGCCAGGAGAGCTTCCTACCTCCCCCGCCTAAGAAAGCCGACCCGAAGAAGCACTGCAAGTACTATTCTACTGGAGGCACCTGTGGAAAGCGGGGCAAGTGCCGCTTCGTCCACGATCCTGCCGTCCGCGAACAAGCACTCAAGGAGCGAGAGAGAAACGGGGGCCGTATGACGCTTCAGCAGCGGTTGACACTGAATGATAAGGAGCAAGATGATCTTGCCATCGTTCAGACGCTCAAGTTCCTACAAGACAAAGGTGTCTTTCCGAAGAAGTCAGCTCACCCCCAGGCTGAGAACACAGGTTCAGGCGCCTGGGAAGAGTCGAAACCGCTCAAGCAGGAGTTGCCTGTCAATGGACACGGCCTGCCGCCAATCCCACCCCCGAGTGTGGTGTCGCAGAGCACAACGTCTAAGTACTCGGGCTGGAATCTGAGCGGGTTTGGCAATACTGGCGTGAGACCTGGTGACACCTAGCGGCCGGGAAGTCTTCGAGGTCGCGGTGTCATTATCTCATTCCGCTGAAGGTTGGGTTGGTGTTATAATTTTTTCTTTGGGTGCCTGGGTAGGTCCTTATTTACCTGGGAATTCGGCTTGGGAGAATGCCTGCGAGATAATGCTAAGATGTAACTTCGATGGGAGACAGCCTCTTGTCGTCGTTCGCATCTTTTGCGTTGCTGGGCAGTGTTGAAAATGACATAGAAGGTTGAGCACCCCGAGTCAACGACTGCCAGTAGCGGTCCGCCATGTGGTATTTCTCGGGGCGCCATTGAGCACCTGGTAATAGACAGAAGAAGCATTTCAAGACAAAATTGTTTCTTTTTCTTCCATGTCTTGCAAATTCTTTCATACCCTTGGGATTATGCCTTGACAGTTCCCAGTGTCCCACCATCTCGTCTTGTACTTTTATTTGCCTCCCCATTGTGCGGTACGATCATCAGGCAATGCAGAAGCCAGCCTTTAGCAGACTGAGCAGCGATGTCTGCCCTGAAGCATAATTGCTTGACAGTTCAAGGGTCGATTTGGCAAGAGCCCTTCCCTTTCCCTGCGGTTGATGCGTAAATATCCTTATTCAACGCCTTTCAAAACTGCTCTCTAGCAATTTGGAGGTGAAAAATCCCCGCCCAACACCCTCTTGAAAGCTACTGTGGCTACAATCCAACCCCTAAAAGGCTGTTAGCCTGGGACTCGAATGGCATTTGGTGATATTTAAATAGCTGGGAAGCTATTTGCGAGGGGTTAAACTCAAACATCTGGGTTCTGGTTGCAGAATTCGAGGCCTTCCCTAAATTTTCTTCATTAGACCTTTGATGATGAGAAAGCTCTCGACTCGTCCCCGCCAATTTCCCCCCACCACTTCGTCTCGCTTCTCAGGGCAGCCGCCTTGTACGCCTCAAACCCATCTTCGTCTTCCTTCTGAACAGCCAGGAGCGCCCGCCGGAGGTCCTTGTTGACAGGGGGGATATCCTGCATGTGCTTTTCCAAAGTCTCATAGTTATCCATCAGCCTCAACAGCTTCTCGTCGCCTCCATCGCTGCTTAGCCACCACTCTCACAGTAACCTTGGCGTCGCTCTCTCCCTCTATATCTTCGATTTCCACTATCTCCACGTTGTGTGGGTGGCCTAAGTAACCATGTCCACAATGCCCCGACACAGTCTTGTACGCATCCCTCGGGGTAGCCACGACCCCAGCACAAGGTGCACCAGTGGACAGGGTGGCTTTTGTTGCATGCAATGCACTCGACATCTCAGTCCCGGTAACTCGATACGGCTTGGCAGCAGTTCTTGCAGGCGTTCGACAACCTCCAGTGCGTTGTTGCGGATGGGCTCAAGTCTATAGAATATGCCTCTATGTATCGGACTTCGATGCTGAATCTCCGTAGATACGGTAGTATATTTTTCGCTAGACATGTCTTTCGGCCTTTCCGCCTCTGGGGTTGATCCAGTTAGGCGTTTCGGTGCCGAACAAGACTTCAAGGGCTTTTTTTTTGAGTAACGAAGGATTGATACACAGGGACCATGTCCATCCCATTGCTGATCTCGATCTTGAATGTTTGAAGCACAAAAATTATCTTGGGGCCCTGGACTTGAACTTTCTCACCAAGCCCCTGAGACTTTCCTCATCAAGCCTTTGCTTGTCGGTAATAAGAAAAGTATATCACCAAGGTTGGCATCCATGGATGTAGTGTATCGAAAGGGAGGGGGCCGTTCCGACAGCTGCCAAGCTAGGCTATAAAGTATCAGGCAAGACAGACTTGTAGGGTTTAGACATTAGAATCCATTGTGTTAACGGCAAGGGCATGGCAGTTCGACTTCGTGCGCAGCGGCCGTGATCTGTAGGGAATTTGGCGAGGGCAAGTTACACACCAAGTTACCACCTTTCGGTATTCAAGATCATAGTTTTATATAGATAGGTACCTGAACCGATGGCCTATGCAGTTAAAGGGCATTATACGTATTGGCATTACAAGCATCTTTACAGCGTAAACATACACATATTATAGTTCCTCCTTGCCATTTTTCTTCTTCTTCTGCCCATTCACCTTCCTCTGCTCCCCCAACTTGGCCAACAGCTCCCGACTCCAATGGCTCTTATCCTTCCCCGCCAATCTCCCCGCCAGCTGCTTGACATGCCAATCCCAACAATCTCCTCTCACATCCCCCTCCAACCGTCCCGCACATTCTTTATCCCCAACTAGATTGTGCTCCGAAGTAGGCCACTCCCCTAGGGCAGCCCCCATATTCTCGTCTAGAAAGTTATCCAGCATCAAAAACGCCGCCTTCTTCTGCGCGGCCTCCCACTCCCCTGTCCCTGGGAAAGCCAACACAGCAAGCACCATGTCCATGCCGCCGCGCGATAGGAAATCCCTCCGGATCACGCTGTTGCGTAGTAGTCCACTTAGCGCGGCAATGCGCGCCTTGGCCACGCCGGCGTCCTCGTCTGATGTGGCCGAGGCAGAGACAAGTCGGAAGGTGGCGCTGCCGAGCGTCTCGGCGGAGCCGGGACATGTTGCGGTGCGGAGGGAAGAAGTCCAGTGCTTTTCAATCTCGTCGAGAGCCTTGGGGTTGTTTTGCACCGCCGACGCGAGGGTTAATGCAGCAAGGCGGGCGCGGGAACGGACGGTGGGGGGAGCGGAGGGGGTGAAGAGGGAAGGGGAATGAGCGAGGCAAAAGAGCTGGTGGATGGTGGGGAGGTCTTCTGTGAGCTTGAGGCCATAGTAAATGTCATGGGAGATCTCCTCGAGGGTTGTCAGGGCGGCGTCAATGTCCAGCCCCTTTTTCAGGTGGGCGAGGTTGGCGTAGAAGCCGCCGTCCTCGGAGCTGCCGCCTCCTTTGGCGGCAGACGGTGGTTGTTTGATCTTGCCTACTGGGTCGTAGACTGGGGCGTTGGCGGGGATTTTGGGTTTGGGTTGGTGTTGTTGAGGGGGCGTGTTGTTGCTCGAGTCAGGGTCTGGGTCGACTATCACGACAGAAGAGTCGACGGGGAGACCTTCGAGGGAGGGGTTCACTTCCTCGGGGACGTTGATTTTGGCTTCTTTCTGACCGGTTTGGATATTGAGCCGGACATGTAGACCTTTAGGGAGGTCTTGATCCGGGTGGACGATTTGGAATTCATCTGTTGGGACAAAGACTTTGGGGTAGCATTCTGCGGGGTTGGAGGTGTGGCAGATGAGCTCGGTCTTATCATTGGCTGAAGGGGGTTGAGGTGAAGATGAAGATGCCGAAGATGCTGATGCTGTAGTTCCAACAAGAGCAACGCCTAACAAAGCCAGGAGGCTGAGTGGGAGTGAACCCAATCTTGATCTTGTCATTTTGAGTTGCGAGGAATGAGTGGGTTGAAGAAGTTGTAAAAGGGTTCCAGGAACTAAGTGAGATGAGATGCTTGAAGTCTATTCCCACAGGATGGAATGTGTGTGGAAAAAAGATGCTATGATGCGTGGACAGGACAATGCAAAAATACCGAGGCTTGCAAGTGAAAGAAATAACTTAAAATACTTATTATCAGTGCCCTGAATTAGCTGACACTCTGGCATTTGCTGCCACCAGGCGGCTGACCTTCAGTGACTCAGGGGGAAGGCGAGAGAAAGGACAGACTGGCGATTCAGTGGACTTCGCCCCTGAGAGTAGACTTTGAACAGCGACAACGTCAGGGCAGACTGGGCGCTCTGTAATTGGCTGGCTTAGCGCATCTAAGCGCGAGGGTGTGGTGAGTCACGTGAAGGAGCCCCGGCCAAGCTTGGGGGTTCCACGGCCTTCACGGCATGGTGATCGCAGCTCAGAGTCCGTTTGTCCCTCATCGATTAGCCAACGTCCCGTTGTACGCGCCTACACCCCTGGAGGCGCTGCAACTGCAAGCTCACCAAGGTCGATTATAGTTCGGCTTTTCGATTTGCCATCGTTGCGCCTGACAGGTCTGGTGCGGCCTTGGGGGACGGAACAGCACCTCGTTCGATTGCCATTGAGCAACATCTCTTAGTCCTTGCCCCTTAATTCGCTTTCGGTCCCTCACGATGCAGGCAATTCGACAGCGGGCAGCAAATGCCGCTCGACAAGCCCGGCCGACCGCGGTGCGAAACACGAGATCGTACGCCTCTGGACACGGCCACGAACATCATGCGGAGCACACGGTGGAGGAATCGTTTGGAGTAAGCTTTCCATGAAAACGACGTAGCATTGATTGCTGGGCTTTTTATCTACAATTTTTTGGAAGCTAATTGATGGCTCAGACTGGCTTCTACGTTGCCGTTGCTGCGATCCCGGCCTCGGTCTTCATTTACTCAGTTTCGCGAGCGAGCAAGGACGGCGAGCCCACAACCATTGAAAAGTGGCTAAACAAGGCAATGGATCTGAGCAAGGAGTGGGAGCGGAGGAATCACAACACCACTGCTCTCATTGAGCAGGCGGCCAAGGACAAGCACCTGTTCTACAATGTTGAGAGGAACAGACACATTGAGCTTTCCTACCCAGAGTACGTCCTCCTTCGATTTGGTACGATTCAAAAACCAGGCGAGCCGTGGGGGCTTGGATTGCTACGTGAGGGGATATTCGGATGCAGGATTGTGTGGGTTGGTCACACAAAGCCCTCGTTTTGTCTGACAAGAACGCCTTGTTGCGTCCGCCCAATTGGATCTGCACCACCAACCGGATATCTCGCGAGTTTCCTCGCTTGGGCCTGGCATGTCCAGGTTGTTATCCCGGTGGCTCCCAGAAAATGCATCTGAGAGGCCTTCTCCGCTTGGACATGCGCGATTGGCTCAATGTAATGCTAACCGCTAACCACGTGACAGGATCTTCCAACACGGCTCTCCCTACAATGTTCCGGCGGGACATTCTGTCAACCTGGACAAGGTTATTGCCCACTACCAAAAGCAGGCGGCCGATGAGGAGGTGCGCAAGGCAAAGAAGTTGTCAGAGGCGTCGGAGTAGCATGAACCATTGATTGCACAGTTCACCGTCAGCCGTGGCCAAAAAATAAATACCCGCTTGTGGCACATGTACATAGATCACCTAGGCCAATTTGTTCTCGATCGAGCCTCCCCTTTCTTCTGTCCTCCCTTAGTTGAACCCTCGTCGTGCTCCTGCTGTCGTGTGCCGGGACCAACTCCTTCCATATCGAGGTTTAACTGCCCCCGTTTCTTAAATCTCGCAGCCCTGCCTGTGCGCAACCTAGCGGCTGATGCGGACGTCACCATCGTCATCATCAGCTCTAGTGTCGCCCCGAGTCACAGCACACAGCTGACAACGTGATGGCGGACAACCAATCCTCCGCCGCTGGCAAGGTTTTTGACGCCTCCAGGACTGCCAAGGTATTTAGCATCCAATTCCTCTAGAGATCGGATAGCTGAAGCTATCGATTCCTTCCAGATATCGGACGAGTTCCTCAGTAAACCTCCCCGAGATGAACCCGCCGTCCGCATCGGTTTCGTTAGCCCTGAAGTTGGTTACGGACTCTTCGCCGCCCGCGATTTCGACAAGGGCGAGTTCATCTTTCACGAGGCACCCGCTTTCGTAGCCCCTTACAACGAGAAATACTTTGCTGAGAGGGCCCACATCATCCGCCAGCACGCAGCCTATCGAGCCGCCCTCGCTAAGTCACCGGAAGCCCACGACGCCATCATCGCAGCATATCCCCGCCTTGCCGCCAGCAACGGTATCGCGCCGCCGCCGTTTGATGAGGCCAATGTCGCCCTCAACACGGGGCTGGGAATGTTTCTGGTTCACGGGAAATTCGCCGGATCCACTATTGAGCAGGACGAGTACGATGGGTACACGACCAAGTTGCGTTCCGCTGTCGAGGCGAATCCGAAGCCAGGCGACGACGCGGTCCGCAAGGCGTGTAATGAGTATTTCAGGCACTATGCTTTTGACTCAGACATGAAGCTCGACCATGGCGGATCTGGGATGGCGGGAGTCGTCGATCTCAAGGCCGCCCGTGCCGGGCCTTCTGTTAGTCCCGAGATCTCCCGCGAAGCCTGCATCTATCTACTTGGCTCCCTCATCAACCATTGCTGCGCCCCGTCAGAAGAATTCAAGAAGCGTTTTGTGGAGCAGCAGGAGCAACCACGCAAACAACAACAGGAAGACGCCGCTGAGGCCTCAGATTCTACCACTACTACTCCGCCGATCCACCCACCCGGACCTAACTGCGTCTTTCGCATTGGCCCATCCGGATTGGCTAGGTTTGTCCTCCCACGCCATATCCTCGTCGAGGCCAAACGGGATATCCGCGAAGGCGAGCAGCTTACCTGGGTCTACGGAAAGCGCAAGAATGACTTTATTTGCGAGTGTGAGGTCTGCAAGAGCACCCGCGGCTTTATGGGCCATACATGCCACGTTTTGTGAAGAGCAGTGCGTCAGGCTTCCGGGGTGACCGATCTCTCCTCCTGGTCCAACAGGCTGTTTGCGCTCTACAAAAAGCTGCTTGTGCTCGGTGTTTCCGGATATTTTGTTTACTACCTCGTCAAACGGGGGATACCGGGAATCAAGATTGCGCTTGGATGGGTTACTGCGGACAGTTTAGTCAGTCGTTTCGACAATTTTGGCGGCGGCACGAATTGGGCAACGGAAATTGGTGCTGCCTTTGCGTTGGGCGGCGCAGCGGGCCTAGTGGCGAGTGGTACAACCTCCAGGTCTACCTCAAACACTCCCAAGGCGCATCCGTTGCTTCCATCGTGCCCCATGTGCCAAAAGCCTGGAGGTTGATTTGATTGATTCCGGGAGAACATCTGGGTGGGACACAGTACAGCGTAACACACAAAAGCAGCGAGATTCTTGTTCATTCTTGTCAGGCAGAGGGCCAATCATAGGCATTCTCCCAAAATCAAGACTCTGTTTCGTGATATCGTAACTGGCCAATCAATTGGTCGGAATGCAGCACTCGAATTGCTCGTCTCATAACTATCTCGTAACCCTTCGGGATAGTTTTCTTGGCACTTGTAATCGCCAATGCCAGAGAGCATAACCTTGTCCGTTTTTCGCCGAATCCATGATTGACTGAATGCAAGAACCACCCATATCCCACAGCCCTTACTTCAGAGGAATGAAACGAGAAGAGTGCGTGGCACCGATACCTGGTCTACCGTGCTTGACGGGCTTACTGTGGAAGGGGTCAGTCATCTTGTGCTCTCTGTGTCTCTCTCCCTCAAAAGAACAAGAACATACTATGTGATCGAGAACTCGCCGAGGTAGTGGCCAACCATCTCAGGCTTGATTTCCACCTGGTTGAACTCCTTGCCAGAGTAGATGCCGATGACGCTGCCAATCATCTCAGGAACGACAATCATGTCACGAAGGTGCGTCTTGACGAGGTCGGGCTTCTCGTTGGGCTTGGCCTCCTGCTTGGCCTTGCGGAGCTTCTTGATCAGGCCCATGGGCTTGCGCTTGAGGCCGCGGTTGATCCTGCGGCGGGCGCGAGCATGGACGACGTCCCGGAGCTCATCGGAGCCGAGATCGAGGAGACTGTGTGGCATTTGCGTTAGCCTTCTCTCTATTCGGATCCTGTTTGTGTTCACGCAAATGATGCCAGATATTTCCTCTTCTTTTTTTCTGAAGACTCTCCCCTCTGGCCAGTTCTACTCGGGTCCTCATTCCTTCCCCAAGTGCCAGTTTTGTGATTTTCGGGTCGGCGATCAATCGGGATGGGCAACGTACGCATCGAGGTCAATACCCCGGTAGGAGAACTTGCGGAAGGTTCTCTTCTTCTTGAGCTCAGCGGCCTCCTCGGCGTTCTGCAGACACAACACTCGTCAGTTCAATCATGTTTTCCTTCACGGCAGTGCATCCATCTCGGGCGGTAACGAGGTTGGTCGACGAGCGAAAAAAAAAACGGAGGGGACGTACATATTCGTCAGCCATGATTGCGGTTGTTGTAGATGATCACGACTTCGCTCGGCTCGATAGTCCTAAATACCGAAGAGCGGAAGGTGGTCGTCGCGATGATGGGAGTGGGTTGAGATAATGGCCTACTTTCGCGAGCCCTGAGAGTGGATTGGATTGGTGCTGCACAGGTCTTCTCCCGGCTCCGCTGCAAAATTCGTAGGGTTCTGTGCCCTCACAAAAACCCCGCCTCAGCAAAATGTGCTGTGGCTCGGCAGCTGGACTGGTGTGGCGGTTGTGCTTAGGTAAGTAAGCTGCGAGCTTGGGCCAGTCTCCGGCCCCATATTTCTGCAATCCTGGGCGTGCTTGGCACTGTGATTTTCCTGCCCCGAAGCTTAATTTTCCAGCGGCTCTGCATGCGCTCAGTATATCCGGACACAATAGATAGAGTTACACGACGGATCACCACAGCCTCCTGCCAATACTAGGACACGAAGGCCCTAGGAAGTCAATGGCACTGTTTTCCGCAATTACGGAGATATGCAGATGGAAAACACACAGCGCGGTTTGTTGGTTGCTCGTGGTCGCTGGAAGTCAGCCAGCGGAGCGCTAAACCGGAAGAAGTAGGAGGGGCATTGTGGTTTCTGAACGGGCAAATTTTTTTGCCTGCGGCCGAAGTAGGAGCCGCGGGAGTGTAAGTCGACAGGCGCTGGCGCGCGAACATGGCATTGCCGGCTATATGAGTTTGAGAAGACCAAAATCTCTCAGAGTCACTCAGACAAAGACGACGTGATCCCCGTGGGACTGGCTACCTCTCTTCCCGCCAATTTTACCTTGCTACACACATATTTATCCTATCGAGGGACTGACAATTTGACAGATTTTTGTCTCCAATTATCGCGGGGCACTCAGGTAAACATTCTGCTGCGCTTTCCCCTTTGAGCCACGGCACTTACACGAACCTTTCCCCTCGACGAAAAGGCACACAAGGTGAAACATGAGATTGTTGAGAACACAAGCTAATAAGGCCACCAGACACATTTCATCTTTTAGCTCTTGCCCTCAACGGCTCTGTCGCCAAGCCCACAAGATGGCGACTGCCGAAGTGCCCAAGACCTGCAAGGTGATCCTGGCCGATACCATTGCGAAGAAGCTGCTTGGTGAGGTCAAGGACATGCTCGTCAAGGTACAGAGCAACGACCCGCGCAAGCCGACGTTGGCGGCATTTTTGGCCAATGACGACCCGGCCGCAGCACAATACGCCGAATGGTCTAAAAAGACGTGTGAGGAGCACGGCTTCGGCTTTGACCTGCGCAAGGTTGATAAGGAGCACCTTGAAGAAGCCATTGTTGCGGCCAACCAAGACGATGCCGTCGACGGCATCATCGTCTACTACCCCATATGGACCAACAACCAGCAGCAGGACCGCTACATCCAGGAGACAGTCGCCCTGTCCAAGGATGTTGAAGGCCTTTGCCATACGCATCTGTTCAACATGTACCACAACATCCGCACCCTTGATCCGCCTACCAATCGCAAGAAGTCGATTCTCCCCTGCACGCCCCTGGCAATCGTCAAGGCCCTAGAGCATTTGCAGATTTACAACCCCATCCTGGCCTACGGCAACCGCCTCTTTGGCAAGACCATTACGGTCATCAACCGCAGCGAGGTCAACGGCCGTCCACTAGCCGCCCTACTCGCCAACGACGGTGCCACTGTCTACAGCGTCGATATCACGGGTGTCCAGCTCTTCTCGCGTGGCAGCGGTCTGCGCCAGCCCCGTCATCAGGTTGTCGACAAGGAGGGCTGGGGCCTTGCCGATGTGCTGCCCCTTAGCGACGTGGTAATTGGCGGCGTGCCAACCGAGTCCTTCAAGGTGCCCACAGAGCTGATTCACGACGGCGCCGTCTGCATCAACTTCTCTAGCTATCGTAACTTTGACGGGCCCGCGGTCAAGGAGAAGGCAAGCATTTATGTGCCTAGCATCGGCAAGGTGACTATTGCCGTGCTGTTGCGCAACCTGGTGGTATGTACACAATCTCTCTGGAATATGATATGCAGCACAGAGACCTAACCATCCCACAGAGATTAATTGAGAACCGGTCTACTGCAAGCGAAAAGGAGTAGAGTAGAGGAAAGACTTGGAGGGATAGGGATGACCTTGTAGGCTGCTAGTGAAGAACAAAACACACAAAAGGATGTTCTTTCTGGATATCAACGTTATGGAACAAGCGAAGGGTGGCCAGTATGACAGCACTGGATTTGGGGACTGGACAGTAACTCATATGTACAGTCAACACCCCTCAGACTTTGAGTCCTAGATGCTCTTAAAGACGGCCATGCTCGACAGGGCCTGCCCGTTCTGTGTGAACATGCAGTTGTCAGCACAAGAAGATCCCAGGTTTGCATTGTGAATCCAAGCCGGCTCCCAGTAAAACAAGCCCACGCCCCCCTTGACGCTCGAGACGACATTTGCGACCTGCTGAATCCACGTCGTTTGGCCAACCGCCGTGAAGGGGATGCTTCTGGCGTCAGATGGGAACTGATATTTCGGGTTCGGGCACCAAGTTGGCCAGTCCGTCTCGACGACGAGGATCTCCTTGCCCCAAGAGTTGGCCATGTTGGTCAGGCTCCTGCGCAACGAGGCCAGGGTGGCTTGTTCGTTGTAGAAGGGGTAGTAGCTGACCCCCATCATGTCGTAGTCTGAGGCAAGGAAAGTTCCTTGGTTCAGGACGTTGGTGTACCACCAGTTTTGCGTGTCCCAGTTCCTAGGGTCGGGTGTCAGTCCTTCTGCGGTAAGTCAGGAGAGATCACGACACTCACCAGCCATTGTCCAAGTGGACCATGATCTTGGGTTTGGGGTTCAACCTTGAGTCCTTGATGCCCGCTGACGCCGAGTGCAGGAGACGAGCAATATTGGCCCAGTTGTTGCTCGTCCCTGTGGGCCAGAGCAGGCCTGGCGTGATTTCGTTACCAATGGAGATGATAGTTGGTTGGATATCGGCATCCTGGAAACGGTTTGACACCTCGAGCGTGTAATTGTACAGCTTCCACGAGAGATTGTTAATGTCGGTCGGCCATCCCGAGGGAATGGTCTGGTGGGCAGGGTCAGCCCACGTGTCGCTGAAGTGAAGGTCCAAGTAGACACCGAGGCCGGCTGCCTTGGCTCTCCTCCCAAGT
>Ga0247760_1001485_pt1 | contig 21607 bp, 18 predicted proteins | sample UWRJL171409R4_FD_179936 | JGI IMG/M metagenome (GOLD analysis project Ga0247760, IMG submission 179936) | Plant litter microbial communities from Arlington Agricultural Research Station in Wisconsin, United States - UWRJ-L171-409R-4 | ecosystem: Environmental > Terrestrial > Plant litter >... | reverse complement strand
CCAGTCCAAACCCTGCCATTTTCTGCAATCAACCAACACCACACGACCGCCCTCCCAACCCACAACGGCTCGTCGCATCAAATTGGCACGTTTTGTATGGGTAAACCAGCCATTTCTAACTACTTTTAAGCTCTCCGAACAATCCCAGCGTCTTGCGCTGTCTAATTATCGCCTTCCGTCGCGGTCGTAAGGATGCTAAGCAATGCGGGGCAGACCTTACACTCTGGCGGCTCGGTAGATAACGCTATTCCGATACCCTCTTTAAGCCCAGCCTCCCTTACGGCGCCTCTGGTTGATTCGAGCGATTTAAGCGATTTTGAGGCTAGAGATCTCTCCGATTAGGAGGACTTTTCTAGCTTAAGTAACTCTGACTGCCTTGTAACTACTAAGAACTCCAGTATCGCTAGAGATTCCGAAGCCTCAGAGGAAGTGGAAGCGACGGTGAAAACAGTACCTGGGTTTCTGAAAGGCAATTCTGCGCCTCTGAAACCTGGTATTTGTCAATAGCTGTCAGCGTGGGAGACTAAGCCCGAGCCTGAGCCTGAGTAAGAGGAAATAAATAAAGGGCGGAGAATAATTTACGTTTTAGCCTTAAAGCTACGCCTATTATTACTTCTTACTTCCAAGTTAGTAATTACTTGGTTAAAGAAGTGGGCGGCGCTGGGGACTATCACTAAAGCTTTGGTGGCAGAGGACGAAATTGTCTTTGAGCTGCTTGTGAAAAGGACTAGAAGTGGCTGAGTGGTGAAACTAACGGTTAAGGCAGCTGAGGTAGCGAATGATGGCTAGAAACGCGATTTCTGAGGACTTTCGGTTTGACTATTATTACGTTGTTGGCTTAGCCTAGTTACGAGGCTTCGTTCTACAATTATAGACCCTGTAGAAAATATGTAGAATTAACTGTATTATCAATTGAAGGTGTAGATTACTGTAAAAAAAAGATTACTTTTCTGTGGTGGCGATAAGTAAGACGGGCAGCCCCTGGAAGTGAGACAATCTGGGCCATATATAACCCTAACCCTGGGAGGACTAGTGCTCGGCTAGCTAAACAACTAGTGCCCGTCTAGCAGGGCTTTATTGTAAAGTGAGAAGCTGTAAACTGTGCGAACCTTTGCAGCGGTTAAACTTCCGGAATGTTACGAATTTTAGCTGAAGCTCTACATTACCTGACGTGTAGCCCGCGATTGGCCATCAAGCTCCGACTTGTGAGGTGCCCTACATATGTTAGCCCCACTCATCGGGTTAGCCTACTACATTTTGCTGGTAGTTGCTTACGAAGCTTGCGCTGTTAAATTACGTAATCGCGCCTTGGCGCTACGGAACTGCAGCGTGGCTGAGCACTAGAGCTTCGCTTGGCTGAGAGGACGGCTCCCTGAATATAATAAGACTTAATGGTAGTAATTACTGTGTTCTTGGTTGACTGCGTTGAATTTTACAATTAAGAGTCTCAAACAAGTGATAATATTACTGCTTTTCTATCGGTGTGTAAATTATGATGCGTGCAGAGCCCTGATTTTCACGTGTTAAGCCGAATAAACCGTTAACGAGCAGCTCCTGTTAAGTATTAACGCTTGCGAACACTGCGAAAGCCTTTAAACGATAAAGTTATAGCTAATACGAAGGCCTTAGAAATTATCTATATAAGCTTAGAAGATTAGATACTCTAGTTAAGGAGTTTCTAAAGCTACGTAGAGAGAGCTAGCTTATGGAAATACGTGGACCCTAAAGGAGAAGAACTGTAGCTAACGGAGCCAGAAAAGCTAACGTTCTTAGACTTTTTAAGAAAGATTATTAACGGAGTTATATATTACTTTAAACGGCTCTTAAAGCTTACAGCCATGTAAATTACTAACTATTAAAGCAATTTAGAAGATTACTGGATTAACCTTACTAAATATAAAAGTTTAAAGAAAAGGTTAAAGGTATTAAGGGACTACTTCCAGGCCTTAATAGCCTCTAGAGTTTACGTAACTATAACTAACGTAAGGGAGAACCTTAAATAATAATATACGGTAATTATAAAGGCAAACTAGGGCTAGGAGAACATTAAAATAATAAAAGCTTGTAAACGTTATAAATAGCACCTTAATACATTTGTTAAGAGCTATAAGAAGGTTCCGGAGTGGATTATAAAGTAGAATATAATAATAAAGGAGGTTTAGTAAGTAAACGTTCTAAACTGTTAAACGCTGTAGATCTAGCTTACAGAGCTTACTAATACCCTTTATACGCTCCTAACTCTCCATTCTTAAATTACTAACCTACTTATAAAAGATAAGGTAATCTATAATGGAGAGTTACAGTTCTTCTAAGTAGCTAATAACCTTAAGTCTTAACTAATAATTACTAACGTGTTAAGAGTAATAAGTAAAAAGACTTAAAAAGCTAGTTTTAATACTTAAGTAAAGTAAGAGGAAGAATAAGAAGGCTTAACGTTTTATAGTGAGAAAGCTGCACTGAAAGTGGGTAAACGAGTAAGAGGGTATAATACTGACGATTAAAAGTCTTTAAGAAATAATTGAAAGAACTGTAAATTACACAGAGATATAATGCGCTGCAGCTCTCGATATGGTAATAAGGGCTGTAAAGGCCAAGGAGGTAAAGGTAAAGGTAAAGAAGCGGATTCTAAGAAGAAATGTAATAAGCGGAGCCTTAAGAGAGTTAGGTTTAAGAGCTTAGAAAGTCTGAAGAAGTGTATTACTTATAATAATAATTACGATTTTAAAGATTACTAATTAATATTCCCTAAGCTTACGCTTAATATGTAGAAATCGAACTTTACTATAACTGCACTGATTAACTCTTACTAAAAAGGTAATAAGGCTTTTAATAAAGCTATTAAGAAGCTTAAGGAATAAAGGCGTAAAGAAAGTTAATAACTTATAAAGGAGGTAGATTTAACAGTAAAGAAGAGAGCTCCTATAAGCTTCTTAATAATAAAAGGCTCCTTTATAATAGCTATATACCCCTTAAGAAACTTTATAATCTTAAATTCTAGTATTACTCTTTATATTTTTAATAAGCTAGTACGGTTTTATAATTACTATTACGTACTGGAAAACGACTACGTTTATATTAGAGATTTTACAGTTCTAATCTTAAGATACGGTGAAATAGACTTAAAGCTTACTTATTACAGTAAGAAGGCGCTCCTTTGCCTTAAGAACGTTACGTTTTACTAAAGTTTCGCTTATAACTTAGTTTTACTTTAGCAGCTTTATAAGTAGGGTATATAGTGGAATAATAAACTTCTGGTAAATTAACTAGTCGCTATAGATAAAACTGTGCTTACTAACCTTATAAGCTATTATAATTAGTTTATTCTTAAGCACGTTAAAAAAGAGGCTACGTGTGCCTTATTTGTAACGTAAAAGCGTTATTATATTAAGACTTACAAGAAAAAGCCTGTAATAGTGACCCCCTATCTTTAGCACTTACACTTAAGCCACCTAGGTAAAGCTGCTATAAAGTATCTTATTTATAACGTAGAAGAAGTGCACTTTTAAACCCTTAACTACGTAAAAGGACTTATAAGGTAATAACTTTACTGTAAAAAGGTTAATTTTACTAATTACGTTACTTTATTTCTAACACTTATAAAGTACGATAACTGCACTAAAGGTAAGTTTAAGAGGTAAGAGAGTAAGAGGGTAAGACTGTAGTTACAATTACCTTACTTACGGTAGGTGATCGACTTTTTAAATTATTATTAAGATACTAAAGGTTACTAGAGAATTATGTTCTTTACAGATTACTATAATAACTTTATTATAAAGGTCTACTTAAAGGATAAAAAGGTTATAACGATTATAGGAGCTTTAAAACATTTTTAGGAAACTTATAAAACCTAATTCCGCTACAAATCTTAAGAGATAAAAGCTAATAATAAGCTCTTTTAAGTTAAGGCACTCTTTCACTTCTTCTCACGTAAAGATATAAAGATTAAACTCTCTGCCTTTAATACTTAATAACAGAACAGGGGTGTAGAGTGCTTAAGAGGTGTAATTAAGGCGAAAGTAGCGTTTATAAAAGCAGGTTTAAAACTACCCCTTTACTTTTAGTGTAAAACTATCTCTTACGCAGTATATCTAAATAACAAAACACTACGCTAATTATTAAACTGGAGTATACCTTATAAGGATATTATAGTTCATATTATAAAACTGAAAGGCTAGCCCTAACAAGCTTAGAAACTGCACTTAGCTTATCTACACGCTTATAGCTGCAAAACCTTCACCTCTATTACAGAAGCGATTCTTAGTGAAAATAAGAAGAATAAGCTTAAATTAAGAGTTTAGATCGGTTATTTAATAGGTTACAGGTCTTTAAATATTTATTAGATCTGGAACCCTCTTATAAATACTATAATAAGTATATAAAATGTAGTCTTTAATAAGATAGAGGTTTTTTATAGTAATTTAAAGCGTCTAAAAGATAACCTTAAGAATTAATTATTATAAGAGATAAAGAAGCTTTTAAAGGAGCTTAAACTCTCTAAAAGGAAATAAGATAAGTATACTTTAAGTCTTATTAAAGAAGAGGAAAAAAAAGTACTTTTTCTTAATCTTAGTAAAGTACTTAAGTACGTGGAAAAGGTAATAAAGTAATTAGAAAGTATTATTATTAACTAAAGCGCACTTAAAAGGTGTAAATAAGGAGTAACTGATCATTACTAACTAGTTCCACTACTTAAGGCGTTATTAACTCCTAAAAGTACACCCCCTCCTTATATAACTATAGTAGCTGCTACTATTAAAAGACTCCCTAGCTTTTATAAAAGCGTAGCGAATATAACACGTATGTAAGTAAACTACTCCTCTTACAATTAACGTAAAATAATACGTTAAAGTGGACTTTAAGAGGTAACGTTTAACGTTAGCTGCCTAATAATAAGTATTAGAACGCTAAAGGGGAGGTGTATTACTAAGAAGGCTTTAGAGAAGGTTATAAGCTCCTAAAGTGGTGGTGACAATAAGGACCCTAAGTATAAACTTAAAAAGAAGGCGCTTAAAGGGTGCTTTCTTAAAGGGAGAGTATACTGTAAAGATTTACCTGTTCCTTTAAAGAACCTTAAAGAGCTACAGTATTACCTCTAGAATTTAGAATTTATATAAGTGTAGGTAATCCACTTATAAAGTTATTAAGAGATGAAATCTTAAATCAAGACTGTAAAAAGTAGCGTAAACGGCTATTAAGTACTTAATTATATATAGGTATTAACTTATAAGTTTAATAAATATAATTTCTTATAGAAATGTAAGGTAAGATTAATAATCTGCGGAGATTAATAACGTAGCTTAATCTTTAAAAGCACTTACGCCTTTACATTTATAAGCTGATCGTTTTAGTCGTTAATAATAATCGTGGCGTGTTTTAACTTTAAGTTAATCTAGTATAATATAGTTAACGCCTTTATTTACGCTAAACTACCTTATAATATTTATATGTAAATATTATTAAGTTTCGAGAAAAAAGGTATTATTCTCCTACTTTAATAAGCTCTTTACAAACTTAAGGAGTCTCCTCTCCTTTAATAACGTTATTTTAATACTTCCCTTTATAAAGAGGGCTTTAAACCAGTACCTTATAAGCTCTGTTATTTCACTAAAGGAGGTGTAGTTATCTTCTTCTATATTAATAATATAATGGTTACTTACAAAGTTAAGCGGCAATATACTGTAGTAATATTAATAGAGTACTTAGCGTAGACTTATAAGCTTTAAGGCAGTAAGCCGCTTTAATGGTTCTTTAGAATAGAGATCTTTTAAGATTATAAGAAGCGCTTAATTTAACTAAGTTAGTTAGAGTATATTACGAAGTTAAAACACTTACTTTACGTAAGTTAAGGAAAGTATAAGAAGAAGATAATATAACCTTTAAGGAACCCTATTATTACTAAAAAGCTCCTAGCCTACTTAGAGGAGGCTATTACAGCTTTAATACAGGATTATTAATATAAGGTGGGGTTTATCCTTTACGTTATTATAATCTTTAAGCCAGATATTACTTTTACAGCTTCTAAACTGCCACAATTTAACTATAACCCTAGACCTCTCCATTACCGCGTAACTAATTGTTATATCCACTACCTCTTAAACTTACGGCACTTTACGTTAACTCTTAGGGGTAGGGATACCTTTAAGACCTAGAGTAACGTTAGTTTTACCGATAACTTTAAGGATTATAAGAGCTTATAAACTTACATTATAAAGCTCTTTAACGGTATAGTAAAGTGGTGAGTAAATAAACAAAATATTATTACCACATCTATTACGGAAGTAAAGCTCCTTACCTTAACGTAAGTAATAAAGGAGGTAATGTACGTGGATTACCTATTAAGTAAATTAGGCGTTTACCTTACATACTGTGAAGTTATCCTTTAGTGTGATAATCAGTAAACAATCGGCTTAATTAATAAGGAAACGGTTACGTTATAAACTAAGCTTAAATACGTGGATATTTACAATTACTGGCTCTGGCAGGAGGCTGTAAATAGGAGGATTACAGTTAATTACAAGCTAATTAATAAGATACTCGCTAACAGCCTTACTAAGGCCTTATCGGCATTAAAGTTCAAATTATTCCGGAGCGTTATAAGCGTATAAGACGCTTCTTCGCAACTAGCCACACGTATAACGCGCAAGATCACGGCAGAGGACTTAGAGGCCAGGGAAGACCTTTTTAAAGGTGGTGAAGTGGTGGTTTTAGACCGGTTATTACCGGATTTGGAGTACGAGAGCATAAGTATGGGTGAGAGCGATTAAGGAGGCTCTGGAAACTACACTGTTTTGCGTTATTTTAACTGTTTTAAAGCTCTTATTCAGAAGTCAATTAACCACTTGGAAGTGGAAGATTGAGGGGGTGTGTCAAATTACGTAATCGCGCCTTGGCGCCACGGAACCGCAGCGCGGCCGAGCACCAGAGCTTCGCTTGGCTGAGAGGACGGCTCCCTGAATACAACAAACTTGATGGCGGTAATTACTGTGTTCTTGGTTGACTGCGTTGAATTCTACATGCGCTTCGTGTGCTCTCTTCCTCACCACCACCAACCGCAATACAATCACAATATTCCTTGCTTCTGTTGCCTCACACGACCGCAGGAGCCCTCTCAGGCCCACTTGGGAGTCAAAAGAAGCACCATTCGAATTTGCATGCTGCGTCGCGGATGGCAGCAGTTTGACCGAAATCGTTCGATGTGCGAATTACACTAGCATAGTAGAGCGATTCCAAGCAACGATCGCACAGCACCTAATGAAAAATCGGATGATTCGAGGATAGAACGCAACCCATCTCACCCTCAAGAAAAGAACCACAGGCACCTACCCACCCTCGTTCTCCCCTGTCGGACTGTGAGACTCATGTAGAACACACGCAGCTATCGCAAGAACGCAGAAATGCAAAGGCGGCGGTTCTGGGTGTTAATTTTCGATAAGCCTCTTCCTCCGGCACACATTGAGTGTTACACTCCTCATTTTCCCGCTATGGTACTCTTTCGAAGCGCTTGTGCGCGGGGTTGAACACCAACACGCACACCATGGGTAAGCCAGAGCTAGCTGATCTGATAGAGCGGAGGAGAAACTTCTTCTTTCTCGAAGGCCCTGCCGGGAGAGTCGGGGCGCTCATGCGGACGTGGGCGGGCGACCACAATGACTTGACCATCACGACCTATGCTTATACCAAAGAGGTCGAGGCGGCCGAGCGGGAGAACAGGGGCGTCGATCTCAGCCGTGGAGAGAAGATCGAGGAACGGCCCGGGCCGACGCAAAGATTCCGTCGCCGGACGATGTCTTTAGCCGTCTCACGACTTCCACGTGGGATTATGTCGAAGAAGCGCTAGGATCCCTCCTACGCGCCTTTTTGCCTTCGGAATTGATCGATTCCTTGCTCGATGAGATCGACTTCCCCGACGACGAGGACATGAACAAGAAGGAGTAGCTGGATATGGTTGCCGAGATGGTACCTTTCCAATACCACTGAATCGTTGGCTCCGTGAGAAAGGGGGGTGGGCAAGACCTCAACTCAAACATCGTACAGACATCCGTACTGAAATTCATCTTTTGCTGGAGGGCCAGATACCACCGACATCGGCGGATTACACATTGAAATACATGCCCACATGACATCAGAGGAGATCCATGACTTGGTCAACCTCTGGACGTAGGCAGCCGTGGACGATGTGGTGTATCCCGAGCTTCGGCCAGAAAGAGTTGCTGAAGTTATGGAGAAGGTACGGCAGAGGGCGGTGGATGCAAAGGACCGCGTGTCTCGGTTGATGGAGGAGAAGAGGAGAGGAAGAAGAAGGAGAGAAAAAAGTGGAGAGAAGAACGCCGGAAAGAGGAGGGCGGTGGTGAGCAATTGGCGAGTAAGCAACTGTGTTGCTTAAGAGTAACCCGTATGTAGGTTCAGCAATCCACGTCCCAAGGTGGTCTCCATTCATGAATCCACGGTGCTAAGGAACCCACACTATGTCGTCAGGAAGGAACACGGCGTCCTCAAGGCCATCCTGATCCTGGGGAACGGCGAGAGCAAGATGCTCTCCCACGGCTGCAGTTTCTTTGCAGGCAATAGGATTTCCATCCACGCCGGCGGGAGACGCAAAGCTGCCAGTACTGGCTTCAAAGACTTCGGTTTAGTGCTGTGCGACCTCGAGACTTTTTATATCTTGGCAGGTCGAATGAAAACGGCTCAACGACGGTCAGCTGTTGAACCGGATTTAAACCGAGTCTGTCTGCTAGCTGCCCTCCACAACTGCCGCCAACACCAAGAGACGTAAACAGCCGCATCAACATCCGATTGCCGTCCAAGATGGGCGCCAATCTGTAAACCTCTTGGCTCTTGCTCTGAATCGCAGGGGTCCGCCACGGAATCGTCGGCAATTGATAGTAGGCTTGCTAAGCGAGGATGATCCGAGAGATCTGCCGCTATAGAAGGCTGATATATGCGGGGTTGCCGCGTTTCTCGAAAAAATGCCGGCTTATATTCCCCGGCAGCGGCTGGGGCTGTTGGTTGGCGTGCAAGGCGGAGCATCATTGCCGAGGAGCGCCAGACGTAAATGAGAGCAAGTTTACCAGGGGAAGACGATTGACCGGTTTCCTTGGTGGAGCAGCCACGCAGCAAGTCATTTGCAGTCGTCAGCGCCTGCCTCACTCGCGCTTTACCCCGAGAATATATGCGGCCGTTCTAAAGAGAGCGCAAGACGTAGAACTTGAAGCGGTAACGCCTCATCCAGCATGGCGTTGCTGCTCGTCTTTTTCGTGTCGTGGATTGCCATTCTGGCTTCGGCCGCGCCGGTCGCGTCGGAGAAACGGCAAACATGGACGGGAGAGTGGTCGCAGGAGTTCAGCTACACCGGATGCAAGCCCGTCATTTTCATTTGGGCTCGACAGACGTCAGCGCCGGGGAATATGGTGAGACGAATCAGCCCAGCATCCTTGAAACCCAGACTCACTAGACGCGATGCAGGGCGTTTCGGTGGGACCGGCCCTCTCCAACGGCCTCAAGGCATACTTTGGCGCCGCAAACGTCGCCAGTCAGGGGGTTAATTATCTGGCGCTGATTGAGACCAATTTCTACCCTGGCGGAGGGCCACCATACGGAATCTACGAGATGCAGGTGCTCCTCTCCACGGCAGCCATCTACTGCCCTCAGTCCAAAATTGTGGCCGCAGGATACAGCCAAGGAGCGGCTATCACTCATCGCGCCGTGGAGAGTCTGCCGCAATACGTTAAAGATCGCCTTGCAGGCGTCGTCACATTTGGGGACACACAAGCCCTCCAGGACGGCGGACGAATCAAGGGTTACCCCCTCGAAAAAACACTCATCATCTGCAACTCCGGCGACCTCGTCTGCGTAGGCACCGCATATATCACAGCAACCCATTTCCCGGAATACTATCTCCAGCGGGTCCCCGAAGCCGTTTCTTTCCTCGTCGGGCGCATTGTAACCGCACCATAACGCTACAAATCCTCATCCCCAACCCGCGAAAACAGCGCCTTAGGATTCACAGGTCAATCGAGAAGCTCTTCCACCATTTTCTTTGCATCTAAAGGTCCCAAGGCGAAGTAGACTAGTGGTCAAATGCTCTCGAACGGTGGCTGACGGTGGTAAGAGCGCCGTCCCGCTCGAGACTCGAGCCCATCACAAGCGGCATGTCATAGGATACCATAGCGGGAAAATGAGGAGTGTAACATTCAATGTATGCCGAAAAAAGGGGCGTATCGAATGTTGATCCAATATTGAATGTTGGGCTCAAGGTGGTGGCTAGCTAGATCTGGCCATTTAGAGCGCGAGGATTGGGTGTGCACTGTGATTTTCTCACAGCGCTTATACACTTTTGTAATTCAGGGGGCTTGTTGTCGTTATCGTTGTCGTTGTCGTTGTTGATGTTGTGGTGAATAGCTCCAAGTCAGAGGAAGGAGCGAGCCAGCTAGCCAGCCCTAGCGCGCGAACCTTCCTCAAATTCGGAGCCTTCGTTGCCTTCGTTGCCTTCGTCGCTTTCGCTCTTCAACCTTCAACCTTCCACCATCACCACCAGCGATCACCACCAACACACACCACCGTTGCCCTTTTGCCCGGCGCGCTGGTGTGTGAGTAGTGTGTGTGATTGATGAAGGTTGTGGTGGCCGGAGGAGCAACATCACCATCACCATCACCACAAACACTCGGCACACTCGAGGCTATATACGTTTAATCCCTGATATCTAGATTATATTGCTAACTGGCTGGGTTAAAATGCATAAGTTCGACAGGCTCGGGTTGCGCAAGCACTACTACTATCCTAAACATCAACATCATCACCATCTCCACACACTTGGCGCATAAACTAGAACCGGCAGGTTCTATTCATGACATCTGAATCCTACTGACAGTTAGCCCGTTGGAATGCAGAACCACACCGGCCCTGGCTAACCAAACGATTGAGCGATTCGCGCGATGGGACACAATGGAATACAGGCCGGTGGTGGTGGTGGTGATGATGATGTTGAGCCTCGGGCAAGGAGTGGAAGTGGCCAGGGTTGTGTGTAGAATCCGTGGAATCGCTAATTGAACCCTGAAATCTAGGCTTGAATCCAGCCAATCAGAGGCCTCCAAATTCCAACATTCGTTGTTGGGATGGATATGGCATGTTACACTAGCAATGATTATTTTTTTTTGCATGTTATGCCCTTATAACATCCCATGTCTACCCCCTATAATCACCAGTACGGTAACCTAAAAACCTACAGGTAACTTAAAAAACCTACGGTTTTATCTTCTACTATTCATGCCTGGGGCCCCGTATCAAGTAGTTGCTCTCTCAGCATCATCTTCGCTCTCACTCTAGGAACAACACCGAGTCGCTCAGGTGCACGTAACCCAACGCGGCTACCCACCTTCCAGGACTGCGACATCGGCCCGAACTTCCGTCTTCTGCGGCCTTAGTTGGAATCACGTATGGCTAGTTCGGGAGGGATGTTACTATCCTAGCTGGCTGAGAGAGGCATTGGTCGTTATACGAATGGTAAATGTCTTGAATAGATAGTCTGTGCGCATGCGTACCAAACATGTGCTACATGCCGCCTGTCCAGCTCAGCCACAATATTGCCGTCGCTTGGAAGACGACCGGCGCAGGGGACAGATGGGGCCATATCCTCGCTGTCAGGATGAATTCCCTAACAAAAGAAGACGGCATTCTAAGGCAAACATTCCCCCCCTTTAAAATGGATCCAAGTCTTGACCGCTGAGCCTCCTCGGCAGCAGAGCGTCATTCGAACAAGCGGAGTCGGACAGTCGCGCAGTCTGAGCTCATCCGAAAATTTAACTGTCTTTTCCTGGAGTCTGACAAGTAGAGAGATGAGAACGAGTATCCGATCCTCGCACTCTCAATAGCACCCACTAAGTACGAGGCCATCTGGCAGTCATCCCATCATCGGAGGTCTTGTTGTCTTAGTCCTCTCGACAAGAACCTCATGGGCGACGGTGGTGTGCAGCAGCGAGGAGAAAAGGGCAGTATGATACGTATTTATTACGGCATAGATCGGTAGGCGTATAACTCATTCCTCTCCCCCGTCCCGTGGTCCCAGTTGTATCCGCGAGATCGAGCCCCTATCATTGCCACGAACTAGTCTGCAAGCTTGAACCCAGCGGACCTCCCATGAGAAAACAGCCCGTTGGGGTCGACCCTCTTCTTTACCTCGCGGAACGCCTTGCCCGTCTTGCTACCGTACGATGCGATGGGATCCTGAGACGCGCCGACATAGTTGAGATATAGGTACTCGTCGTACGCCCCGGTCTCTCGAGAATCCTTCTCAATGGCCTCCATCAGTGCATTGGCCGTCTTGTGAACAATCTCGTCATCCTTCTTGTCTGTCCAGGATACTGTAAAGCCTGCAATGACCAGCGCGCCCGTCCTCTCCGAGAGCCCGAGAGAGTTCCCGGTGGAGTGACGGTTCTTGTAGATGTTTGGTGGGATCGGATGGAGAGACAGCGACCAGACCAAGTCCTGGACGTGCTCGACAGTGGCGCGAGAAGCCTCCCAGTGAATGAAGGACGCATTGAGCATCGCGGGGGTTGATTGGAATGTGGTTTGAAGCCAATATTGGCTGCTGATATCAGTGAAAACTCTGGCAGAAATTCCCAAACATTAGCACTTACCGCTTGCCCATGGGGTTGAAGACACCCATCTCGGTAGCAAAGGCGCTCATCTTGTCGATCCGTAGTGTGCTCTGAAGTGAAGGGATTGCATCCACCTTCGCCCACGTCGCGGGGCTCAACTCGTCCTTTGTGTACACCAGATTCTGAAAGATGAAAGATCCTTGGCCGACAGCAAAACCAAAGCCAAAGATTGGAGAGATGTATTCGTCGAAGTTATCGGGTGAGTTTATCTCTTCAAATGCCGCCAAATGCTGATCAATAGTAGACAGGTCGTAAAATGCACTGCCACCTCTGAACGCTTTTTGTTCAAATGCGGTCATGTCGACGCGCGTGACAATCCCAAAGCTACCAGAGCCGCCTCGAAGGGCTAGGAGGAGGTCTCGGTTCTCCTTTTCGTTCGCATTGACGATTGAGCCGTCGGCCAGCACGACCTGGAAGTTGGTGACGCTGTCGCAGGCCCATCCGTACCGCGGAGAGAAGAAGGAAATGCCGCCGCCAGTCGTCAAGCCGCCAACTCCCACCTGAGACACTCTCCCGCCGGCCACCGATAGATCGAATGTCTCGAGGTAGGTGTAGACCTCTCCCCATCGGGCGCCGACCCCAATGTGTGCCGTAGACTTGTCGTCGCTGAGCTTGACGTCATTGAGGGCGCGCAGGTCGATTGTCACGCCGCCGTCGCTGTTGACCGCGCCAGGAACGCTGCTATGGCCGCCCGATCGGACGGCAAAGTTGCAGGTTGCCTGTTGTTCGGGGCTCTCGAGCGAGCTGGAGGTTCCGACCAACGCCTTAATCACCTCTGAAACATCTTCGGGCGATGTGGGCGACACAATGCAGAGGGGGGCGAACTCGCTTTGTTGGATGGCGAAATATGAAGCCTGCGAGGATTTATAGCCACTGCTTCCAGGAAACGAGACTTTCGAGTCTCCGAACAGCGATAGCAGGGCGATGCACTGGGAATATTAGTTTACTGGCCTTGTCAAGTGCGAATGCAGAAAGGAGGGACCTACACAAGCCCCGCTGAGGTTTTGGGCCTCGGTGACGTTCGAAGCAATTACAATCTGATCCATTTTGAAGCTCTGAAAACAATCTGCACAGCAGATAGAGTGAGAAGAAACGAGTTTCTGATTTGGCTGGCCTGCTGGCCCTTTATGGGATGGAAAATCCGTTTGTAGGATTCTTCGCCGAAGGACGAAGGATGTCCCGAAACGCATCTCCGCAAAACTCGGATCGCCATCAAGGAAAGCGGTCGGTCACGCCTCCCTGATTGGCCACAGAACCCTGCCTGTTAATTCCGAGTTGTCCGAGGGTTCCACCACATGCGAGAGGGTGTGCGGTCTGTATGCACGCTTGACAAGTTTGTCCCTCACCGTTCAATACGAATACTAGGGTTCGAATTTCTGGTTCTATGGCGTGGGGGTTGCCAGGAATGTGATTTTGACGGGCCATCTCATTCGACTCAAATTTGAAGGCGAACAGTCCACACCCAACCCGCGGGATTCTTACCAGGCGGGATTCCATGCCATTGGAATTATAACGGACTGTAGGTATTCTGTGGACACGCGTTTATGTTCGGCGATCTGTCACGTAGGATGTAGCGGTGAAAAGACCCCCCACTCCCCATAACCAGGGCACATGTGCACGCACACAGGAAAATCATCCCCCCAAGTCTATGGTAAGTTGCACCTACACACCCAACGTTGCGGTGAACCAAAGGTCATTGTGTTAGCACAGGGATGCTGTCAGGCTCCCCCGCCGGCTGCAAAATCTCGGAGGCACCGCACTCGACCTTGCGAAGTTGCATTACATTTAGGTTGTATGGCAGCGAAGGTTTTCCGATGTTGGAGGAAAGAGCCCACTCTATTTCCTGGAGCGACCAATCGATTGACGTTTGCCCTAGATAAGACTCCACTGTTTAATAAGTACCTAGGCTGTGAGAGTGAAACTATCTTTCTTTCAAATATCGTAGGGCCGAGAGCGTCACGGTGTTGTCTGCCAAATACCCGCGGCCTTGTATTTGCACATGCAAGACAAAGCCGTAATCCAGCATACTTTCTGGCTAGCACAGTGAACCCCCCGTGAAGCGAGGGACCGAACCCAAAGAATTATATTACCGCCTGATGACATCAACTGCCCCCACGGTGCTGTCATGCTTTCCGGGGTGTGGAGCGCAATTCAAAAGGAAGGAGCCCCGGCTCTGGCGGTTCCTCCACGTTTCTCCCACTTGATGCACTATCTACAGATAGGCAACTTCTCCCACCAGACACCGAGAATGAGAGAGTCACTCCAATCAACGAGCAAAACCATGTCGTCCGAGGACACAGACGCGGGCCTATGCCCCGATTGGCTTGTCTCTACTTCATCTAACGTTCAGTGAGTGAAACCCCGCTGTCGCAGCTTTGCAACCTACTAATTTCCATTTGCAGCGCCGCCAAAGACCGTGGCTGGGTCATCGAGTACACACCATTCAAGACCAAAACAACCACAATGTATGGTTCCCAGCTCGTGGATGCCATTGCAGTCGGCACCGTCGAGATCCCGGTTAAGCTTTGGCTCGGCGGCTCCGGCTTGGAACGCGGTGCTCACTCGACAATTCGACTTGCGAACGTGCTGCATATTCCCAGCAGTATTTGCAATGTTTTCGCAGTGAAAATCGCTGCTATTGAACATCGGTGGCATTTCCAGCTCGGTGGAATGGCCGACGGAACAATGGGCAAGCTTACCGACGGCAAAGGCCGCCGACTGGGATATCTGGTCGAGACCAATGGTCTTCTCCTTCCCTCCATCAAGCTCAGTGCTCCCCCCATTGGCCTGAAAACAGGGCCTTCGACTTTCGAGAACGACTCAGTGTATGCGGTCAGCGTGCAGTGGCCGGATTCGGAGCGAGCGAGATGGAAGGCAGCAAGTCGCGCCACAAACGCCTCGGACACCGTCGACAGTATACGCCGGAGGAGGAGAAATGGCTGAAAAAGAACTACGGTAGCGAATACAAGTTTCTGCGAGCCCACAGGCTGAGCATCTACAAAGAAGAGGACCGCGATGGCGGCCGAGCCATTGCTCGAACCTTAATAAGGCATGACGATTGCCCCATTGTGGCCATCGCACTCCCTCCTCGCCGAGCGGGACGCAAACTTCACCATTCCGAGATATACGTTGCGGAGAGCTAGGCTCTCGGGGATTTACCCTGTGGACTCAAGCTAAACAACAGGAAAACTGCTATTGTTTGGCCGTGACGAGTAACGGAGGCGAAAAATCCCCCTTGAGAACAGCTTTGTTGACTTGTACAAGCTGTTGGATGATGGGTTGAAATTGATTGAAACGAAATAGGAGCCTCGGAGGAGTTCATGTTCAGGGTTAACTTAAGTCGAAGGGCCCGCCCGACTGCGGCACGCCCTTTTTGCCATTCTCTTAACAGAATGGGTTAGATATCTATTAAAGTCACAAGGATCTGGCCCTCAGAACAGTCAACTGCTGCATCTGGTCTGGAACTTCGTGCGCCGCAACTCTTAGCTGCTAGAAGTATTTAGAGCTGACCAGAAGAGACATGATCCACATTTACGCTTCTGGTGCTAAAAGCACAGGTCGCTTTATTTTGTTGATAACTGATCCATGAAGTTTCCGGAATCCGAGGGTCCAGTTTGGTGTCTTCCGCACCTGGACTTCCGAGCTCTGGCGAGCCAACAAATCATTGTCGAGCAGATCCAACGTGGCGGATGAATTACGATAGCCATCCAGCTCCTGGATGTCCTGCCGTACCTACGCTTCCTGACAAACAAAGAAGGTGGCCTACCCAGCTGACCAGAGACCTGTCGGACGGATCAAGCGGTCCCTTCGCGAAGCCATGTCAGTCCCATCAAATGGCAACTGCCGAACTGCTCTCGGAGAAGCTAGCGCCCGGACCCTGGCAACATCATCGCCCCATCAGCTGACATCGCATCTCGTTACTTCTTTCTGGCAGGGACATGGGGCCAAAGGACGAGAACGTCCCCACTTCAATCACGTCTCCACTGCAACGCGATTTCTCGTGTCTTTTCTCGTCGTCTCCTCGCGCAACAACAAATTCTGCCGCAATCTGAGGTCGAATCCAAAACCCTCGCCACCGTAAACCTGGAACATGCCGTCCAGAAGTCCAAGCCAGGGTCTCTGCCCGGACTGGGTTGTGTCGACTGCTTGTGGGGTCCAGTAGGTCAGCTTTCGCTCGCAATCGACTCTGCAATTGACTGATAATTTGCAGTGTATCGAAGGACCGTGACTGATTCGTCGAGTATCATCTATTCAAGACGTATGTCACCACCTCGTCCTAGGGAGAGTCTTTGAAGGCCATTGCCGTCGGCACCGTCGAGCTCCCGGTCAAGGTCTGGCCACAACGCTCGGGGTCCAAGGCACACTCTACTATTCGTATTGAGAACGTCTTGCACGTGCCCGATGCCCTCTGCAATATCCTCTCCGCTATGACGGCGGATTGGAATATGGAGTACCGCGTAATGCACGATGGCACAGTTGGGACGCTCAGCGACGACAATGGTAGACGGCTGGGATGTCTTGTCAACAGGTGTGGCGTTACCGTCCTCAAGCTCAGCGGACCACCTATTGGCCCTGCCACGGGGTCATCCGTATTTGTGGAGGGCAAAAGATACATAATATATGTCCAATGGCCGGATCCGGAGCAGGCCAGATGGGAGGCAGCAAGCCGCAAAACGAGTACCGGTGCGCCAAAGGAGAAGACGTGGAGCGTCAAGAAAAAACGGGACGAGGACGCATATACGCCAGTGGAGAAGGCGTGGTTGAAGGAACACTACGGTGGCGAGTACAAGTTCCTCTAGAGCTACGGCCTAAGTATCTACGATGAGGATGAGCGCAGCGAGGGTATGAAGATTTTTCGAGCCATGATGGGACCGAAGGAGAATGAAGATGAAAAGAAAGTCAAGGGCAAGGGCAAGGTTAACGTGAAGAAAATTGTTGCCTACTCAGACGTGTTTTTGGATGCCGAGATGGACTGCATCCGCAACAGGTGGGGAAACGTCGGCGCTTTTTTGCACGACCATCAACTAAGACTTTACAGCCAGGAGGGCCGTCAGCGGTCAAAGGCCATCCTTCGGGATCAGATCACGGAGGACCTGCTAAAAGGACGGCATCATAGTGCCTTGTCTGAGGAAGAATGGGTCCTGCCCGAGGGTCACTTCCTTGACAATATGTTCGCATATGATGAGTTGAAATATATCGAGAATCGATGGGGGGACACTGAGCTTTATGCTCAGCATGGGACTTGATCTTGTTGTAGATGAAGATACCGAAAGTGCAAGAGATATTCTTAAGATTATGATGCGGAACTGATGGGGACGTGGGAGCCCTAACTATAAGAGCGTTTGTACATAGACAGAATGTCAATTTTGGTGGAGGAAGTAGTATTACTGCGGCAGAAATCCAGTACTGACATTCAGTTACAGATCGAGTTTCCCTTAGGCTGGGGCCTAGAATTTATAAGGACCGTAAAGGAGTGCTGATCTTGTAATTTTGATAGTAAGTGATGGGGCCGGTGCCAAACGACCATGACATATCCTCACACGTGTCGCCAGGTCAGGTACTTAAGTGATTTTGGTGAATGATTTTGCAGTGGTGAAGGAAGTGACAATGCTACTTCCACGGACCGTATCGCGCACGTTCAAGAGGAACTCCTAATGTGTTCAGCTCCTTCATCCAAATTCCAAGTCCGTCTCAATTGACACCAAACTCGCACCGCGAAAGCCCTCCAGCACTCACGCCACCAGCTCCTCCAAGCCGGTCAACAATAAATGGCAGAAGGCGGTAACAGCAGGAATCGCCGGACAACAGCAGGCGTTCCAGGCTGAGCACGCGTACTCGCGAGGCAGCTGTGTCTGATTACTAATCCCACATAAGCACAGCCGCTTGAAACTGGGTGACGAGGGGGACGAGGGGGACGAGATTACTCCGTACCGTCTCCTGCTCTGTTGTGTAGGTTGGCTGGCAACATTTGCTTGGAGTATTCTGCGCCTCCTTCAGAATATGGAGTTAGCCTTTGACCCGGCATGTCGGACAGTTGGACGGTTAGCAGTCTTCTCACAGTCGCTACAGATCAGGTGGCCTATGGCGAGTTCTGTCGCCATCAAAGTTATGTCTTGGGCCGTCATCTTTGTGTGTGTTTGATGTTAGAGTTGACGATCTTTTGTATTACCTAAACACGTTATCTCTGATTTTACAATGGGCCTTGAAACTTTATACCGTTAATCGACATCCTGATTCATAATTTCTAATCGGATTTTCAACTGCACTTCATAAGTGCGCACGATTTCTAGTCATGCTGGGGTGGTGTCATTTGTGAGAAGTGGTCGCCCCAGATGCGATTGCAGGAATTCTGTGCAACATACAGTGTGCAAAGTTAACAAAACCGTGAGTCCTCGGGCACCTGCATACCTTCTGCATAGTTTAACAGGCAGGCCCCTGACATCGCCCGCGCGGAATCGCGGATGAAGGCTTGGCTTCGGCTGCATTTTTGGACCCGTTCGAGGTTGATTTGTTTTGGCGTTACGATCAATTGAGATTGGGTTGCTGACAATAGGGAAGACCGCATTTGGTCATCAATGCCACCGTCTTGACGCAGTACACATGCATGCATGCAAGAGCGAAGGATGGAACCCCGCACCCGAGCACGTGTTCCAGGCGATCGTCACTCCAATCACTCCTCGCAAACGAAACACCGAAAACGGCTCTGAAATTGCGAACTGAATATTTCTGCTCTTTACTATTCTGCTCTGCCATCATGTCGTCCTCAACGCTGACCAGCCTTCCGGCGGAAATCCTGACGCGCATCTGTGAGTGCGTCGAGCACCTGCCCAGCCTGGCTGCTCTCGCCTCGACGAGCAAGCACATGCACTCCATCGCCAACCCCCTCCTCTTCCACGACGTCCATTTTACTTTAGTGGACAGAACCCGCCTTGAATTCTCGGGTACAAGCCTTCCCAGCTTTATGCGCCAAGTACAAGATTGCCGCGCCCTGCTACAGCGCCGTGCGGCCTTTCGCCGAGTCCGCCGGCTGTTCGTCGACGAACGAACGCCCGGCGACCCAGAACAGGTTCGCGCTGAGTGCTTGCTTCGGAACTCGACCCCTTCATTTACCGGGGATCCTCTTCCCACCCTCGATGTGTTAGACATGTTCTCGGAAGCCGCTCTGCCAAAGGCAATCCACTGCATTCTGAGGAGGCCCGTCACCAACGATTTCGATACGACAGAAGACACCTACATCGGCGACTCTGCTTGGCAACCGCTGGCCCGACTCCTCGGAGAACTCACAGGCCTGAGGGAACTACATTTTTCTTGCCGCGGCCAGTTTCCCCCGTGCCTCCTGCAAGCCCTGCATCGCGACCACCTGCAGCCGCGGTGCAAACTGTTCCTGAACGCTTTCAGACTCCGAAGCCTGCTCTCTCCAACGCCAGATCCCCACGAACTTCAGCTTGTGACGTCCCCCTGCCTGCACCGCATCCGGATGGCCTGCTGGCATCGACAAGACAAGGTTGTCAGCGCAGCCCGGCCTGATGATGCCGACGTCGTCAGATATCTGGTAGGGATGGCGCCAAACCTGAAGGAAGTCCTCCTCGACCACAACCTCCCGAAGCATTTCCATCGCCGAAACGACGCACTTGGGCCGGAATCCCTACCCTGGGTTGCCACCACAGCTCCTCATCCGACCAGGACCTCGCTGGAAACACTCTTGCTATCTGGAAACGGGTTCCATATTCTGCCAAAGAATGAATTAGAGCAGTGGATGGCCTCGACCGACTTCTCTAGGCTGCGAATGCTCGGCCTCAGCTACCGCACAGGTGTCAGCCTCGAAATGTTGCAGCTACTGGCGACAGACTCCCGCCTTTCATCTCTGACGACATTGGTGCTTTCGCTCGGATACCACGAGCCGTCCTACCATCATGCGGCAGAGCGCGTCATTGGTAGCCTACCGCGTTTATCGACTCTTCATATCTTGTACTTTGGACAGCGGACACCGGCTCTGCTTCGTCTTGCCCCCGGGCTGCGCACTTTCAGCATGCGAGGCCATTCTATCAATACGAGAGATATCTGTCAGCTGGGAGAGGATTGTCCATTACTCGAAGAACTTGGTATCACGCTGAACCGCTCTATGGGAAACAAGACAGAGACCGGGTGGTACAAAATGCTTGGAAAGTCCCTGCCCCGGTTGAAGAAACTTGCTCTCAGTCTCGACGTACAGCTTCCCTTGACAGCGGACGCGGACCCTTCGTTTGACGAGTTCGACCGGGAGCGCTACCCTGGGACGGACTACTTGAATGGCCACCTGCGCGACTGGTTCATCAGCAATGCCATGGACGAAGCGCTCGCACGAGCTATCTTCCAGACGATTTCGTCGGGCAAGGTTTCGCCCAATTCTCACGGACACGTACCGCTGGAGGTTCTGAAGATCCAGTTTCTCGGCGGATGGGCGAGATACCTGCAAATCCCAGGTCTTCCCCGTCTAGAGCCGATCCTGAGTCAATTACGCAACCCTTGGCTGCTCACCCGGAGCATAAGAGACGACCGAAACGACATTGTTGCGACGACCAGCGCGAAGACTAGTCGGCCCAAGTCGCTGGGAACGGGACACGCCGAAGGCCCCCTGTCTGGGCCCTACCTTATCCTAGACAGGATATGGCCGAGCCATGGAGAGACTTGGCCTTGGAAGTGGAAGAGTAGGCCGCTTGAGGAGTCATCGCCGTGATCGCATCAGCGACTTTCCTCGCGTGCCGGTGGTTACTCACTGGTCGGGACCTTGGCCCGCAGACGCCCAGGACCGGAGGCAGATTTGGGCGAGGCAATCGTGAAACGCGGAGGATGCGGAGGATAATAGGTACAGAATCAATTTCCGATGGGAGTTCACGAGCTCAGGATAGGTGCCTTACTTAGGACTAGCTTATCGTCAAAACTCGGAGGTGGTGGTGATTGGACAACTCAGAAG